>OGCX01000015.1_pt1 | contig 143069 bp, 123 predicted proteins | sample 1570261 | NCBI WGS metagenome assembly OGCX01 (sample SAMEA2582161, study PRJEB24529) | metagenome | biome: Human gut stool | place: China | collected 2011 | reverse complement strand
TTAAGCTTCGTAACGCCGAGAGTAGTTAGAGGAACGCCTCTTGCGAGGGTAGGAAGTCGCCGTGCAAATGAGAGCTAGGAAGTAATTCCTGGCTTTTTTATTTATCTCATGAATAATAGAATAGATATATGCATAGTAAAAAGTTCCTACCGGTTTTCGATAGGAACTTTTTTAATTGTCTGAAATTGTTTTAGACTTAATGAATCTAATAGGTAAAATATAACTTTTTTGTTTTAGATCTTCATCAGGATGAGCAATTCTACGTTCTAGAAGTTTAACCAATAAAGCAGCAATATCTTTAGTAGGTTGAACAACAGTTGATAATTCAGGATGATATTGTTGGATAAATTTAGTACCATCAAAACCAGTTATCTTTAATTGTTCAGGAATATTAATACCAAGTTCTTGTGCTGCTTGAATGACTAGCAATGCAGTAAGATCATCGGTACATACGATTCCATCTGCTTTGTGCTCAGAAAGTAGTTGCTTAATTGCCATAATTTTGAGCATAGGTGTTTCTGAAAAAGATACAGGATGAATATGTAAGGTTAAACCTAACTTTTTAATTGTATCACGATACCCTGAAAGTCGATGGTCAGTTGGATTACCTTTTTGAACTGGATTACCTACAAAATATATATGTCGACAACCAGCATCGTACAACTCTTGAGTAGCAATAACTCCACCTTTATAGTTATCCGAACTAACAATAGGAACATTTTCAGATAAACTTCTATCAAAAGAAACGATTGGCAAACCAAATTCTTGATACTCATCGATACCTAAATTATGAGCACCGGCAATAATTCCATCAACTTGATTGGCTAAGAGCATTCTTAAATAAGAACGTTCTTTTTCTTTATTATAAGCAGCATTACATAAGATAACTTTATAACCATCTTCAAAAAGTTTATTTTCTATTTCTTCGACCAATTCACCAAAAAATGGATTGGAAACACCAGGAAATATTAAACCAACTAGATTAGTCTTTTTACCGTGTAGCGAGCGGGCTAATGAGTTAGGTTGGTAATTTAACTCCTTCATTGCTTCATGTACTTTATTACGAGTTTTATCACTAATATAACCGTAATTATTAATAACACGTGAAACAGTTGTAGGAGAAACGCCAGCCTTTTTAGCAACATCGCTTAATTTAGCTCGCATATAACTTTCACTCCTTAACTAAATATTTTTCATATTCCAATAGGTACCAGTATATTGTAGCTTTTTATCACTAATAAATGCAATCTTATTATTACCATCAGGAGCAAAAAATCTTGAAGTTAAGGTATGTCTACCATTATTAACAAAGATTTCGCAAACAGAACCGTCAACGAATATATCTAAGCTAAGTTGTTTGTTAGCTGGCAAAGCAATAGTTCTAGTTGTACCGTAATCTTCTGCGAAAGGAATACCAGCCTTACTACGATCTACTGTAAGGAAAGCATCGTCAGCAGTAGAGAAATTAATTTCAATTCCTTGGGATAAATCTTTATTAGCTGCTAGGAATAATTTACCATTTTGACCAGCTGCAAGATCAAGTTTCAATTCATAATGTTTTGAAGCTGCAGAGTGGACAATTTGTTGGCCATCAAATACTTCTTCACTTCTAACAAGAGTTCCTTCTTCTCTAAGTGATGCCATAGCTGGGACAGGGCGTTGGTATAATTCGCCATCAACTACAGATAATTCTTTAACCTGACTTAAGCAGTTAGCCCAGTTTTCACTATCAGTTGGATAAGAGATGTCAGGAAGTCCAATCCAAGAAATAGCATAAGCTTTACCATTAGGTGCATTGAATGCCTGTGTAGCATAAACATCAAAACCATCGTCAAGATTTAAAGGTGCTTTTTGATTAGTATTGAATTTAGCTTTGTCTAAACGAACATCGGAACCAACAATATACATATTAGGATAGATATTTTCATAATCAGCAACTTTCTTATCTAAACCTTGTGGACAGAAAATAAGTACAGGTTGATCATCAACAAAGACCAAATTAGGGCATTCTACCATATATCCCATTTCTTCTTCGGTGAAATCAAGATAGCCTAGGTCTTGCCAGTTCTTTAAATCTTTTGAACGGAAGAGTGAGATTTTACCAGTCTTTGTTTCAGCATCTTGAGCACCTAAAATAACGAAGTATTCATCACGATGTTTTAGTAATTGTGGATCACGGAAATGTTCAGTTATATGATCTACAGGCTCAATCATAGGTTTATCAAGTTTAGTAATATTGTTGTCCTTGTCCATGATTGCACCAATTTGATAAGGGTAACGAACCCATTCTTTACTACGATGATTACCAGTATACATTAAGAATAATTTATCATCGATAACACGTGCTGAACCAGAGTAAGCACCATGACTATCATATTTAGTATCAGCATTGATTGCTAATCCAAGGTTTTTCCAGTGAACTAAATCTGGAGAAGTTAAATGAACCCAAGATTTTAAACCATGAACTGCACCAAATGGATAGGATTGATAGAAAACATGGTATTCGTCATTAAAGTAAGAAAAACCGTTAGGATCATTCAATAAGCCTGATTGAGGGCGGATATGATAAGACATTTGGTATTTTGAAGCTGTTGCTTGTGCCTGTAATTTCAATAAAGTTTCCGCATCCCATTCAGAATATTTTTTATAACGTGATTCGCGTGTCCATTCCATAATAATTCCTCCTATTATTGTAAACGTATTCTTACTTGTTATTATATTTAATATTGAAAAAACTGTCAATCGTATAACATAACTACAAGCATTATTATAGCATGTAAAAAAGTGGTTAAATAAGGAACAAATCAATGAAATTGTCATGAAATATTGGATTTTTATCTGAAATAGAGATTTTTGGAGAATTTTAAGTCAAAATTGCTAAACGATATTCATAAAATTTAATTAAGTAGAGAGAATATAGATTTCATCAGCGTTTTAATGGGGTCTTTAAAAGAAATAAAATATTTTTTGTGATAAACGATTGACATATAATAAAAATGCGTTATCATAAATAGTGTAATAATCATTAAGCGTTTTCAAAAAAGCGTAAATTTAGATGAGAAGGAAGTGTAGATCATGGATCACAAAAAAGTTGCTAAAAATGTAGTTGACGCTGTTGGTAGAGATAATTTAATCGCTGCCGCTCACTGTGCTACGAGATTACGTTTGGTACTTAAAGACGATAAGAAAGTAAACCAAGCTGCTCTCGATGCTGATCCAGATGTAAAAGGAACATTTAAAACAAATGGACAATATCAAGTTATCATTGGACCGGGCGATGTAAATAACGTCTATGATGAATTGATTAAAGATACAGGTTTAAAGGAATTATCTACAGATGATTTAAAGAAAGTTGCTGAACAAGGTCAAAAGTTTAACCCAGTGATGGCATTTATCAAGCTATTATCAGATATTTTTGTTCCAATTATCCCTGCCTTAGTTGCTGGTGGTTTGTTGATGGCTTTGAACAACTTCTTGACTCAACCGGGATTATTCGGACCTAAGTCAATTGTTTCAACATCTCCAGTTATTAAGGGCTTATCAGACATGATTCAATTAATGTCTGCTGCTCCATTTATCTTCATGCCAATTCTAGTTGCAATCTCAGCTTCTAAGCGTTTTGGTGCTAACCGTTTCTTAGGTGCTGCTATTGGTATGATTATGACTTCTCCAGATTTAGGTAAGACTGCTAAATACTGGGATATCTTCGGAATGCATGTTGCTCAAACAAACTACGCTTATCAGGTTATTCCTGTAATCGCTGCCGTATGGGTACTTGCCTTCTTGGAAAAGAGATTCCACAAGTGGTTACCAGCAGCTGTTGACTTCACATTCACACCATTACTTTCAGTTATGATTACAGGTTTCTTAACATTTACAGTAATTGGACCAGTTCTAAAGACTGTATCTGATATGTTAACAAACGGTATTGTATGGTTATACGACACAACAAGTTTTGTTGGTATGGGTATTTTTGGTTTAACATATTCTGCAATCGTTATGACAGGTTTGCATCAAAGTTTCCCTGCAATCGAAACACAATTAGTTACAGCATTTGCTAACGGACATGGTGCCGGTGACTTTATCTTCGTTGTTGCATCAATGGCTAACGTTGCTCAAGGTGCTGCAACATTCGCAATTTACTTCTTAACAAAAGATAAGAAGATGAAAGGTCTATCCTCATCTGCTGGTGTATCTGCTTTACTAGGAATTACTGAACCAGCTTTATTCGGGGTAAACTTGAAGTATAAATTCCCATTCTTCTGTGCTTTAATTGGTTCTGGTGTGGCAGCTGCATTTGCAGGCTTAATGCACATTATCGCAGCTTCAATGGGTGCTGCTGGATTTATCGGATTCCTATCCATCTATCCAAAATCAATTCCAATGTACGTTGTTGCTGAATTAATCAGTTTCGCTGTAGCATTTGTCTTGACATTTATCTACGGTAAAGGTCATATGAAAGAAGAACAAGTAGCTCCTGTTGTATCTGCATCTGAAGCTGCTGAAACAGAAGCAAAAGTTGAAGAACAAGTAGCTGCTGAAAGCAAATTAAACGATGAAGTTGTTGCATCTCCAATTAGTGGTGAATCAAAGAAATTAACTGACGTAAACGATCCTGTTTTCTCTACTCTAGCAATGGGTAATGGTGCTGCAGTTGTTCCAACTGATGGTACAATCTATGCTCCAGTTGATGGTGAATTAACAGTTGCTTATGAAACTAAGCATGCTTATGGCTTGAAATCAGATAATGGTGCTGAAGTATTAATCCATGTTGGAATTGATACAGTTAACTTGAAAGGTCAACATTTCGAATCATTCGTAAAACAAGGCCAAAAAGTTAAGAAGGGCGACAAGTTAGGAACTGTTGATTTAGATGCAGTCAAAGCAGCTGGCTACGACACTACAGTAATGGTTGTTGTTACAAACACTATGAACTATGCTTCTGTTGATCGAGTTGACAATACAAAAGTAAATCATGGTGACGATTTAGTAGCAGTAACTGCAAGATAAGAATAGATTGTAAAAGTATCTGACTTAATTAGGGTCGGATACTTTTTATTTTTCTTAAAATGTAAGCGATGTTGTATAATAGTGCTAAGAGAAATTGTAAAGGTGGGATGTTAGTTGAATAAAGCAGCGATATTACATATACCAGCAAGTGAGATGGCTTATTATGAAAATAAGGATGAATTACACCTTCAATTACAATCAGCCCACAATGATTTAGCGGATGTAACGGTTTTGGTAGGTGAAGTTAGCGGAAATAATAACGATAGCTGGAGATATGAAAGCTTTTTTATGCAGAAAACTTTCGCAACTAGATATCATGATTATTGGGAAGTCATATTAAAATTAAACAAAAATGAAGCACAATATGTATTTAAAGTTACAGACACTTACGGTAATGTAGGACTTTATGACGCCCAACGTTTATGTGAAGCTACGGAAGAAAATGCTAATTCACCACATGGATTTATCATTGAAAATAGAGATATGCGACAAGTAACGCAAATTCCAGATTGGGTTACAAAGACAGTCTGGTATCAAATTCAAATTGATAGATTTGCTAATGGCAATAATAATCTAGCTAAGTTATCTGAGAACGAAGATAATACAACTCAAATTTTAGGTGGAGATCTAACTGGTATTTTAAGTAAACTAGATTATTTACAAAATTTAGGTATTAATGGTATTGTGCTATCTTCTATTTTTGAAGGCGATGGACCATTTAAATTAACGACTAACGATTTTTACAGTATTGATAGTCAGTTTGGCAATAAAGATCTCTTTAAGATGTTAGTCAGCAACTTACATCGCCGCAATATGAAAGTAGTACTAAAAATGAATTTAGCTTATTTAAGCGATAATTCTAGACAATGGCGTGAAATTCTAGAAGAAGGACAACATGCGAAATATGTAAATTGGTTTAATATTAAGGGATTTCCGCCTAAATATAGCCAAGATCCACATAACAAAAATATTGTTAGAGCTAATTATAAATTCAGTGAGTTAAATCCACATTATCCAACTTTGAATTTAAAAAATCCAGAAGTTCAAACATATCTAATTCAAGCAATAAAATATTGGGTAGAACATTTTGAAATTGATGGATTAATATTGGATCATGCTGATAAATTAAGTCGAGAATTTGTACATTTATTAAACCGAAATCTTAAGAAGATGAAACCTGATTTCTACCTAGTTGGAAAATCAGAAATGAGTAATACTAGTGTAGTTCAATTAGGAGATTTTGATGCGATGACAGATGATGCCTTAGGCAATTTGTTATTGAATTTTGCTAGAGATAAGAAAATCGCCGCTAGTGAATTTAAGTATCAATTAAGTCGACAAATGTTAGCTCAAAATACCAAGTTAAGTCGAGTGACCTTAAGAACATTGGATGATCTAACATCTTCGAGAATTTTAACGCGCTGTCGCGAAAATAAGGCTTTGATGCGCTCCTTGTTAACCTTTATGTATTTATTAAAAGGTAGTCCAGTAATTACTTATGGAACAGAACTAGGTCTTTCAGGGCATGATTTTCCAAGTAATCTAGCAGGAATGGATTGGAATCAAGAAGATCAAGACGATAAGATGATGCGTTTTATCAAAGTGTTGAATAATTTTAGGTTGCAAAACTATAAAATTCTAAGTGAAGGTAGTTTTGAGTGGGGCCAGATTAGTGATAGTTATGATTATGTAAGTTTTATCAGAAGAAAAGATAAAAGAAGATTATTTGCTTTGTTTAATTTTGGCTATAATGGAATAAAATTTGTCTTACCTAAACACGCTAAATTAATTTTAGGTCAAAATATTGTAGATGAAAAATCCGAAATAGGTCAGTATGGATTTGTAATATTAGAAGCATAGAGTAAAAGCATATTTGGAAATCATTTCTAAGTATGCTTTTTTAGTAATTCGAGAAATTATGATATATTAATTGTAATGTTATGATTTTTATTTTATAGAGAATAAGGGATTAATATGTACGGAAGAAGAAAAATGCGAACGAGGCAGGGCTTGTCTCGAATTCAAATTATTACTTTGAGTTTTCTACTAGCGATAATGATTGGTAGCTTGATTTTAATGTTGCCTATTATGAGTGCTAGTGGAGAAAGTACAGATTTTGTTGATGCATTATTTACTGCAACAACAAGTGTCTGTATTACTGGATTAGTAACAGTTACAACAGCAACTCATTGGTCGAGTCTTGGGCATATTGTAATTTTATTGTTGATCCAACTTGGTGGTTTAGGAACAATAACGCTGATGTCGTTAGCTTTTTTTGCGACTGGCAAGCGAATATCGTTGCAGAATAGATTATTAATGGCTGATGCTTTTAATCTAGATAATAATAAAGGAATTGTAAGCTTTGTAATTCGAGTCATTAAAGAGTCATTGATGATAGAAGGATTAGGAGCAATAGCTTATTCTATATATTTCATACCACACTTTGGTTTTCTTACAGGAAGTTGGTATTCAATTTTTCATTCAGTGTCTGCTTTTTGTAATGCCGGAATTGACCTATTGGCAGATAATAGTTTAATTGCTTATGCAGGTAATTGGTGGCTTAACATCGTAACAATGCTACTTATTGTTTGCGGAGGTCTAGGTTTTACAGTATGGAATGAATTAATAAAGGGTTTTGCTAATCAGTACCGTTACTACAAAAATGGTAGGGGAAAAAGATTAAAGAATACATTATCACAACATACTAAGATGGTTTTAACAACAACATTTGCCTTGATATTTGGTGGAGCAATTCTATATTACCTTTTTGAAAGAAGTAATCCTAACACATTAGGTAGTGTTAAAAATAGTCAGGCGATGTTAGAGGCACTATTCCAATCTGTAACTACTAGAACAGCTGGTTTTGTAACTATTCCTCAAGCAAATTTAACCATCCCATCAGTAATGTTGACAGTATTCTTAATGTTTATTGGTGGATCTCCAACTGGTACAGCTGGTGGGATTAAGACAACTACATTAGCAGTAATATTGGCTGAAGTTAGAGCGACAATAAAGGGTGAGCCAGAAGCAATTTGCTTCAAACGCCAAGTGCCACGCCAAACAACTAGAAAGGCAATTGCGATTACACTAATCAGTGTTGCAGCGAGTGTTTTAGCGGTGTTACTAATGTACTTTATCCAACCTGGAGATACGACAGATAATGTCTTTGAAGTTTATAGTGCTTTGGGAACTGTAGGTATAAGTCGTGATTTAACCCCACATTTAACAACAGCAGCAAAATATTTAATCATAATTTGCATGTATTTAGGTAGAGTAGGACCAATCTCTATTTTATTGGCATTAATGAGAAGAAAACATCATGCAAATCTTAAGTATGCCCCGGGAAATATTCGAGTAGGTTAGAAAGAAGGTAGGTAGAAGAATGGATAGATCATATGCGGTTTTCGGTTTAGGAGAATTTGGCCGAAGTGTTTCCTATGAATTAATGGAAATAGGAGCTGATGTGTTGGCAGTAGACAAGAATGAAAATAAGATTACAGCGATTGCGGATGATGTAACGATGGCTATTTCTATCGATGCATTAAATGAAATGGCATATGAGAAACTGGGATTGAACAACATGGATGGTGTAGTTGTTTCAATGTCAGGTAATCTCAGTGCTTCAATCATGGCGATTATAGCGGCTAAAGATGCAGGAGTACCTTTAGTAATAGCTAAAGCATCAGATGATACTCAGAGGACGATTTTTAAGAAAGTTGGAGCTGATCGAGTGGTAATTCCTGAACGCGATGGTGCAGTGCGAACAGCGCATAATTTAGTTGCGAAAAATTTCCTAGATTACATAGAACTTTCAGATAAAATTTCAATAATAGAAATAAATGTTAAAGATGAATGGTTACATAAACCATTGGCAGAATTGAATTTACGTTCAAAATATGGTCTCAATGTAATTGCAATTAGACGAAATAATGATTTGCAGACAGATATTGGCCCTAATTTGACTTTTGACAAGGGAGACACAATTTTAGTTGTAACAGATAAACATGATTTAGGATTATAAGAAAGTCTTAAGATGCACAATTTATAACTAAGTGTATGTTAAAATAGCAGGTAAATTGAGCTAAGGATGGGATAGTGTGAAGACTATTTTTCGACTAATAGTAAGGCTAGGAATTATAGCAGTAATTCTAGTAGGAATACAAAAAGTCTTAACAACACCACGATATTTACAGGCAATAATGCCATATGTAAATCAAGTAGAAGAATTATTAGGAAAAAAGACCAATTATACACTTGAAAGTGGAGAACAGAAGAATAAAGTACAAACAGATAATGTTAAATATGACAATAACCGTTGGCCTAACAATACAGCCACAGTCTATATAGATATTGATGATAGTACTTTATACAATGCCTTTGTGTCAGCGATAAAGCAGTGGAATAATACTGGTGCATTTACATTTAAGATTGTGAATGATAAGAAAGACGCAGACATAGTAGGTAAGTTAATGGAAAATGATGATGGAACTGCAGGAACGACAGATACTACAACTGACGAGCAAACTAAGCGAATTATTAAAGCTACAGTTTACTTAAATCGTTATTATCTAGAAAGTGCCACATATGGTTACAGTGAACAACGAATAGTTAATACTGCTGAACATGAATTGGGACATGCGATAGGACTAGATCATACGGATGAAGTATCAGTTATGCAGCCAGCAGGATCTTATTATACGATTCAGCCACGCGATGTAGATGTCGTTAAGAAACTATATCAGGAAAATTAGATGGTAATTTTCTATGTTGAGAATAGATATAATTATTGAAAAAAATCCAGTACTTTTTTAGATGAAAAGTACTGGATTTTTAAATATTAATTTATATCATCGATAGTACTAATCGCATGATTAATACTATCAGCAGTATCTTGCAGAGTTTGAATTATTTTATTAAGTCCCTTAATTTTTAGTCTTGAGGTAGGACCAGAAACACTAATGGCAGCAATTACTTTATTTGATTTAGTAATTGGTAGAGCTACACAGGTCAAACCATATTCTGCTTCTTCATTATCGTAGGCAATATTTTGCTTTTTTACTTTATCTATTTCTTCTTTAAATTTATCAATATCTACAATTGTATTTATAGTTGTTTTTTCAAAAGTAGTTTTATGAATATAATCTTCTAAAGCTTCGTTTGAAAAAGTAGATAAGAAAATTTTACCCAAAGAACTATTATATAATGGAGCAACTGGTAGTAACTGAACTCTAAATGTAAATCTTTCTCCCCTAATACTCTTAAGGTAGATAACCTCGTCATTATAGAGAATGCCTAGATTAATAGTTTCGCCAATTTCAGACGCAAATTCTTTTAAAAATGGTGTAGATACGCTCACTAAATCTTCTTGATTTTTAACTCTATCGATATATTTTAAGAATGCTCTTCCTAACATATACTCCTGTTTATCATTTTGTTTAATTAAACCTAAATAATGTAGAGTTTCAAGTAATCTAAAAACAGTTGTTTTAGGTAATGATGTTTTTTTACTTAATTGACTAACTCCAACATAGCTAGCAGAACTTGAAATTGCTTCAAGTATTTTAAACGAATTAATAACAGATTGGTTAGGTTTTACCGATGCCATATAAGTTCCCTCACATTCTATAAATTAACGATATTTTTTGAACCTTTACCATTAATTATAGACTTCATGTCATTTAATGCAATCTCAATACTGTTTTTTACAGCAAGTTTAGTAAAGAATGCAACATGTGGAGTAATTAAAACATTATCCATGTTTACTAATTCTTTATAGTCATCAGGTAGGTTGGAATCTTTAACATGTTCTTTTCCAAAGAATTCAGCTTCGTTAGCTAGAGTATCTAAGCCAGCACCTGAAATCTTACCAGATTTTAGTGCGCCTATTAAGGAAGAAGTATCAACTAAACCTCCACGGGCCATATTAATTAAAATAGGTTGTTTTTCCATTTTACTAATAGATTCAGCATTAATAATATTTGCTGTACTTGGGAGTAAAGGTGTGTGTAGGGAAATGATATCAGATTTTTTAAAGATAGTATCTAAATCTGTATATTCTACAAATGGTTCTAAAGCAGCATCATAATATGGATCAAATAATAGTACTTTAGCGCCTAATGCACTATAGATTTGTGCTGTAGCTCCGCCGATATGTCCTCCTCCAATTAGACCAACTGTACAATTAAAGATTTCTCTACTTAGAGTACTTTCTTCAAAATTGAAATTACCGTGGTTCATTCTGTTGTAGTAGATACCGACTTGTCTTAGAAGATACATTGCATGAGTAACTCCCATTTCAGCAATCGCTCTAGGAGAATAGGAAGCAACGTTGGTAATTTTAATACCGTGTTTTTTTGCAGCTTCTAAATCTTGATTGTCGAAACCAACTTGTCGAATAGCTAATTGTTTTAAACCAAACTTTTCAAGCTGAGCATAAACTTCTTCAGTTACAGGTTCAATGCCTTCGGATGAAATACCATCAAATCCTTCTGCTAAATGAACAGTTTCCTCATTTAAATCTTCTCGTAGAATTTTTACTTCAACATCATTTTCTTTAGCCCAATTTTCAATATAAATATCTTCTAGAGGTGCAACAGCATAACAAATAACTTTCATAATTAAAATCTCCTTATATAAATTTTACTTATCAATATCAACTTTCCAGTCGTTAGAATTATAAAGTTTAGGGAACTTTCTAATTATCCAATAAACAACTAAAGAAATTAGAATTGGTAAAATGTAGTAAATTAATAATAATATTAATATGTTAGTACCTGTGTTTCCTGACATGTATTGGAATGAATCAATAGGTCCAACAGGTTGACCAAAGCCAGCTTCTGCTGATCCGTTTTGAATATTTAAGAATGAATCAATGAAACCAGTAATAGCGCCAACTATAGCTATGGGAATAAACATTCTAGGATGTTCAACAAAATTTGCTAACATCATTTTTACGCCACCCCAAAACATTGCTAGGGAAACTCCTTTACCATTAGCTTTGAATGTAGCAATAGCAACGATCATGAAACAAGAAGTTACACCAACAGAAGCGGCGACTCCAGCGATACCACTAATACCAATTGCATATGCTAGACCAACGGTAGAAAGTGGGGTAGCTATGATAACGGCGAATGCCATAGCAATTAATGTACACATTAGAATAGGTTGTAATTTAGTAATAGCATTCAATACAGAACCTACACCTGTTGAAATCATGTGAACATAGGTATAACTCCATAAACCTAGAGAACCAATAATTGTTCCACATAGGATTGGTTCAATAATTATTGAGAAACTACCAACAAAATCTCTAGTTAAGAAAACTGCTACAATAGCTACTGCAATAACAAGAATGGTGTTAATCAAGTCGCCCATTCCTACTAAGACCCATGATCCTTTGTCGAAAGCGACAGCACCACTTCCCACTAGTGAAGCTAGAGCAACACTAGCTTTTTCAATTCGATTAAAACCAAATTCACCAGCAGCTAGTACGCCAGCAGCTACCGGTACTATATACATGCTTAAGTTGGAAGCGTTTAAAATAGTTTCCCAAAAAGCACTATGTTTGGCTAGTCCTGTGATAAAAGGTGAAATAATTGCTCCAGGAGTTACAGCTACTACGATAGCCATTGCAACAGCAGATAATAGCTTATTCCAAAACTCCCCCATTTTGTACTTTGATAATTCTTTCATAATAGATAAACCTCCAATTGATGAAAATGGAACGTCGTTCCGTTTTTAATTATATAGCATTGTGAAATTATTATCAATAACAAATTTTAAATTATTAAATACGCATATAATCCCTTTAAATAAAGGGTTTATACATTGTGACTACAATAATTAATTAAATAAAAAAACTTCTCTCAATAATAAATAACAGAATTTTAATTCTGTATTTATCTTGAAAGAAGTTTGAATTGGTAATTTTAACTGTCTTTACAAAAATTGATATTCTTCTAGAGAATCAAACCAGTCATAACGTAGTAATTGTTTTAACTTCTTATTTACTGGAATCCAGATTCCACTACGTAAAATATCAATCATAGTTTTCAAGAAGAGTTTATCTTTGATAGTACTTTTTGGTCTATTAACAGTAATAATCTTATTGTCTTCGGTTTTTAGAGTAATTGTTTTATTATTAACTTTTATAACTTGTGCAGGTACAATGTCATTTTCATTCATTTTAACTTCTACATTTTTTTCATTCATATTTTAATCAACTCATTTCTAAAAGAAACACCTATCTGTATCAACGATTCTTATATTAACAGAGTGTTATAAAGTAAATGTAAACGATAACTAAAGATTTGTTAAAATAATTGACGATATTTTGGATTTTTCCTTAACATATCTTTTGAATTATAAATATTCAGTCTAATCAAAGGTAAAAAAACTATTTCTATTATCTTAAATATTAGATATGGAATTTTTTTCGAAATTTACTAGGTGTTATCCCAGTATACTTTGAAAATACTTTAGTAAAATAACTTTGATCTCCGTATCCTAAATCGACTGCAATATCTAAGATACTAGAGTTAGAGAAGATAAGAAGACTCTGTGCTTCTAATACTTTTTGTTCAGATATGTATTCGATAATAGTTTTTCCGGTTTCTTCTTTAAAAATGGCAGAAGCACGACTTTTTGAATATGGGCTTTGAGAAATGACATCATCTACAGATAAATTTTTATGAATGTTAGTTTTAATGTAATTAATCATTGCATCAATATTAGCAGAATTATCACTTTTTTTAGATAAAATCAGTTTAAAAAATAACATGCCAATTTCATAAACTAAGTTATCGATACTAATAATATTAGTCTTTGATTCGACTTTTTGAATACAACGATCACGAAGTTTATAGACAATTTCGTCAGTCAAACCTACAGAAGATGCTGCGTAAGAGAATTTTGAAGTCATAATAATCGCGGCATTTTTCTTTGATCGTAGAATATTGTCAGAAAAGATACCATATGTTCCTTTTGATGTAAATTCTTTAAAGGCAAGATTAAATTTATTTTCATCACCATGAACTAAGTAATAGAGCAATTTTTTCTCACTTGCGAAAGAACGATAACTGTATTTAGTTTTATTTGAGAAACTCTCTACAAAAGAAAGGCTATTATCAAATTTAGGAGTACTTATGGTAGCTTGTTTAGAAAATAATGCTTGATACAGCAACTTTAAATAATTGCACATTCGCTCTAAATTAATTCCAGGGAATGAATCTTCATAATATCCTTCAGATGTTATAGTTTGAGTGTTTGACCAGAGTATGATTGAAAAATCATGACGAATAATCGTGCCAACTGTTTCTGCACCACCTAAACTAAACACATGAGCACCGTAATCAAGAGAGCGAAGAGGAGTAGCATAATTTTTAATTGGAAAATCTGGAGTAATGGTTAGCTTTTTTGACCACAATAAATCGTGGTAATTAGCATTATAAACGAATATCGGAATATGTGTAGCTTCATGAAAATCTTCCAAAATAGTATAGTTGCTAGCTTTAGTCATTCAAAAACCTCCTCGTGATTGTTTTTATTTGTTAATAATGCTTATTATAGCTGTTGATTTAACTAATGTGTATATGGTTGGAAAAATTTACAAAAAATAGGATAAAACAACAAGAAAGCGCTAACTTTAAATATTAATATGTTATTGTCAAAAGGATCCGAGACAGTATAAAAATAGAAAGGTGTGGAAATAATGAAAAAGAACGAAGGGTACGCATGGGTAATATTTCTATGTATGTGTGCAGTTTCATTAGTTGGATTTGGTTTAGTTATAAATACGGTAGGTTTATTTTATGAACCTGTTGGTAAAGCTTTTGGAGTTGGTAGAGGTAGTGTAGCCTTGATGTCAACAATGCAGAATATAGCTGCAGCGATAACATTGCTCTTCGCTGGTAAAGTTATGACTAAAATCAATTTAAAATGGGTATTAGCAGGATGCTTTGCAATTATTGGATTATCACTAGCTAGCTTATCGTTTGCTAGATCAATAACCCACTTTTATATTGCTTGGATTTTAATTGGAATTTGTCAACCATTTGCTATAGCATTGCCAATTCCAGTTATCCTAGGGAATTGGTTTAAGAAAAAGTTAGGTACAGTTATGGGAATTGCATTGGGTATTTCTGCATTTGGTGGAACTATCTTCAATCCAATAATCAGTTCAATAATTACTGCGAATGGTTGGAGGGCTGGCTGGTTAGCAGAGGGATTAATTGTCCTAATAGTTCTAGTTCCAATGTCATTATTTTTATTGAAAGGTAAACCAGACAGTAAACATGCTGCGTATGGTCAAGGAGAAGTTGAAGAAAATGCTGAAGTAGAAGAAACAGGTATAACTTTGAAAGAAGCAACAAAAACCCCTATGTTTTATTTAATTGCATTTTCGATGATTGCTTTACAATTTATTGCTGGATTTGTACAGCATATTTCAGGGCATATTGTAAATAGTGGTTTGTCACTAACTACAGGGGCTTCTGTTGTTTCTGGTGTAATGATGGGTGCAGCAGTTGGTAAGATTTTGATTGGTTATTTACTCGATAAATTTAATAATAGTTTTGTAGTTGGTCTCTATACAGTCTTTGGTATCTTAGGTTGGAGCGGATTAATCGTTCTTAAGAGTCCAATGATGTTGGTATCAAGTGGTTTTATCTTAGGCTTAGGTCAAGGGTTACTATTAGTTGCTTTGCCATATTTTATTCGTCGAGAATTTGGTTCTAAGGATTATAGTAATATTTTATCAATTATTTCAATGTTAGGATCTGTATCTAGTGCAGCTGCAGTTTCACTTGATGGAGTAATGTTTGATATTCAACATTCATACACAATGCCACTGACATTAAATGTAATATTATATATTTTAGCAGGCATTGCAGTTGTGATGTCAATTAGATATACACACAAATTATTGGTATCAAAAGTTTAAAAGGAGTCGGTATTTTATGATAAAAATCGAAGTATTTTTTCAACGAGAGGTTATAAATCAGGGTGAATATATTACAAGTGCAGATGTTCTTCTACCTGAGTTTAGAGAACTTGATGGCAATGAAATTAACTTTAAAGTAAAGAATAAGAAAGTAAAAGTAAAATCGTTCAGTCAGTTTGGAAATACATTGCACGTAAAATTTGGTGTACAAAAAGAATTATCAACATTAACATTTGATGTAAATGATTTTGTCAATAATTTCGAACTTCCTGAAGTTGATATCTTTATTTCAGAGTATCCTGGGGCAAATTATGATATTACATATAATGAAGATCCATATATCAAGCAATTTATTACTAAAACTTTCCAACATAAAGGTAGCCAAGTGTCTTATTATATGTATTCTTCTGGAAATACTAAAAAGAAACGTCCGCTAATTATTTTTTTACACGGATCGGGAGAACGTGGATTTGTAAATAAATTACCATTACTTGGTAATGGTGTACCAAAAGAAATTTATAAGTATGTTAAAGAAAAGGAGGACGCTGTTATTTTAGTTCCTCAAGCAACATGGGCACCTGAATTGAATGGTTGGTTTAGAGAAAATGTGCGAAATTCTCTTTACAGCTTAATTGAAACAGTGGCTATTAACGAACATATTGATATGCAGAGAATATACTTAACAGGTGTATCAAATGGTGGAGCTGCTACATGGTACTTTGCACAGAAGCACCCAGACGTATTTGCAGCAATCATACCTTGCTGTGGTTATATCTTTAATGATAATAAAGAATTTATTATCGAAGATGGACATGGACGTTACATGGCGCCAAAAAAAGAAGAAGCAAAACGTTTAGATAAAATGCCTATTTGGGCATTTCATTCAATAGATGACCCTACTGTAAATGTTAAAGGTACTATCGAGACGATAGACATGGTACGAAAGTATAGTGATGTTAAAGATAACGTTAAAGAAACAATCTATGAAAAAGGTATAGTGACGCCAAATGCACACGCTTCTTGGGAGAGAGCCTTTACAACAAAAGAAGTACTACCTTGGTTATTCTCACAAAGTAAGGAAGGAAGTAAGGAGGTATGAAAAATAACTATTTGTCCATAGATATTGGTGGAACAAACACTAAATATGCATTATTTGATAATGCAGGTAATTTATATGAGAATGGGACGATAGCTACGGTAACGACAAATCAAGAAGATTTTTTAAAAAGTTTGGATAATATTATTCGAAAATATGAAAGTCAAATTAAAGGTATTGCAGTGAGTGTTCCAGGAAAAGTAGATGTTAATGAAGGTACGGTTTATTATGGAGGTTCCTTGCCATTTTTAGATGGACTTTGTTTGAAAGCAAAGATAGAACATAAGTATCACATAGTTACTAATGTTGAGAATGATGGTAAAAGTGCAGCTTTAGCAGAATTATGGTTAGGTTCCCTAAAAGAAGTAAGAAATGGGTTAATACTTGTGCTTGGAACAGGTGTCGGCGGTGGAATCATAATTAATCGACATCTTTATCGAGGTTCACATTTTCAAGCTGGAGAGTTAAGTTTTATGTTTAATGGTGCAGAAGAAGAGGCTGAAAACTATTCACAACTTGTGGGGTATGATGTTTCAGCTGTCAGTATGATTGGAGATATTGCTACCAAGATTGGACTGTCAAATAAAAAAGACGGACCTGAAATTTTTAAAGCTATTAACGCTAAGAATCTTGATGCTCTAGAAATTTTTGAAGAATATTGTGAAAAAGTAGCACGATTAATTATAAATGTCCAAGCTGTTATTGATGTTGAAAAAATTGCAATTGGTGGAGGAATAAGCGCTCAACCTATTGTTGTTAAGGAAATTAGGCGACAATATAGTAATTTGTTAGACAGGTTTACTTTACACCGTGAAACAACAACCGCACCTGAAATAGTAGTTGCACATTTTCAGAGTAATGCTAATCTATATGGCGCCCTTTATGCATTTTTACAACATGAAGACGATTTTTAAATAAATGAGTATTAACCTAGTATGTTTTCTTTGAAGTAGTCATAGAAATATGTAATTTGTATTTTACTTTGAATAAATTCTGTGTTCATGGAATTTTAAATCAATCTAAGAGTCAAAAAGTGATTCTTAGATTATTTTTATTGAAAAGGGCCAAGAAGATAAAGCAGGCGATCCTCCTAGTTAGAAGCCATCAAAAAGGCGGGGTATGAAATTACAACTCCAATTATAGTAACTAATTCAAAGAATTATCGTGAAGTAAAGACTGTAGGTCAAAGTGAAGTTTCAAAAGGACAAGAAATTTTAGACTTAAATTAAGTGAGGTTGAAAAGATATGTCAAATAAATCAGTTTTTTCTAAAGAATTTTTATGGGGTGGCGCAACAGCAGCTAATCAAGTTGAAGGTGGATATGATGAAGGTGGAAAAGGTTTATCAGTAACTGATGTTCAAACTGCTGGAAGTTTAGAAGTACCACGTTATTTAACGTATACATTAAATGGAGAAAAAGGTAAGATTGTAAGTTTACCAGGTCAAGGTTTACCAAAAGGTGCTAAGGGTGCAGTTTTTGATGAAGAGTACTATCCTAATCATATAGCAATTGACTTTTATCACCGTTATAAAGAAGATATCAAATTATTTGCAGAAATGGGCTTTAAAGTATACCGTTTATCTATTGCTTGGACTAGAATCTTTCCAAATGGTGATGAAAAGAAGCCAAATCAAGAAGGATTAGATTTTTACCGTCGAGTTTTTGAAGAACTAAAGAAATACAATATAGAACCATTAGTAACTATTTCTCATTATGAAGATCCGTTAGCATTAAGTGAAAAGTACGGTGACTGGTCAGATCGTAAGATGATTGATGAATTTGAAAAGTATGCTAAAGTGTTATTCAAAGAATACAAAGGTTTAGTTAAATACTGGTTAACTTTTAACGAAATCAATTCAGCTCTGTTAATGTTAGATATGTTTGGTAATGGTGGGAACGATGAAGATTATCAACATGCATATCAAAAACTACATTATCAATTTGTAGCTTCAGCTAGAGCAGTTAAAGCAGCTCATGAAATCGATCCTAACAACGTGGTAGGTAACATGATTTGTGGAGTAGCAACCTATCCTGGAACAACAGACCCTACAGATGTCATTGCCAACCGTTATAATTGGGAACAAAATATTTTGTATTGTGGCGATGTACAAGCTAAAGGAAAATATCCAACATATGCGCAAAGATTATGGGATGAACATAATGTAAAATTAGATATTACCGATAAAGATTTAGAAGAGTTAAAAGCTGGTAAAGTTGATATGTATACCTTCTCTTACTACATGTCTAATTTAGTAACGACTCATGAAGTGAAAGATAAAGTTGGTGGCAATTTTGCAGCAGGGGCTAAGAATCCATATCTAGAATACTCAGAATGGGGCTGGGCAACTGATCCAACAGGCTTACAATACTATCTTGAATTGATGTATGATCGTTATGAGTTGCCAATTATGGTAGTTGAAAATGGATTGGGTGCTGTTGATAAGTTAGAAGATGGCAAAATTCACGATAGCTATAGAATTGACTACTTACGTCAACATATTCAAGCAATGGCAAAAGCTGTTGAAAACGGAGTTGATTTACGAGGATATACAACATGGGGATGCATTGACTGTATTTCGGCTGGAACAGGTCAAATGTCAAAACGATATGGTTTTATCTATGTAGATCGTGATGACAAAGGAAATGGAAGTTTGGAACGCTTAAAGAAAGACTCATTTTATTGGTACAAAAAAGTCATTGAATCAAATGGTACAGATTTAGATTAGAATTAAAAATGGACTGATATGTATAGTGCATATCGGTCCATTTTATTATATCCCAATAAAGATAAAGAAATTAATTTAACAAAAAACTTAGTATTATAATGTATAATTAAAGTAGGCAAATACTATAAATTGTTAAAGAGGTGAGATGATGAAAAGAAACATAATACTTATTCTTTGTTGCATATTCCTCTCGCTAATAGGAATAAAGAATATTCAAGCTGATGTAAATTATGATGTAAAGGACTATACAGTTAATGTTGACGTTCAAAAAAATGGATCATTAATAGTTAAAAGACATATTCGCTATGATTTTCCAGATGAAGCACACGGCGTATACTATCGCCAAAATTTGGAAAGTAATCAGCAAATAAGTCAAACTCAAGTATGGATTAATGGACAAGAAGCCCAACAAAACGATAGCGCAGGAAATAATACATACAAATTAACACGCGATGATAAAGGATATTTATTTAAGGTTTATCATAATGCAGACAATCAAGAAGTGAATTTCACATATCAATATGTATTAAATAATGCTGTTATTAATTGGAAAGATACAGCTGAATTGAATTTTAAAGTAATTGGCGATGGCTGGGAAACAGAGTTAAATAATATAAAAGTGACAATTAAATTGCCAGGACAAGATGTCTCTGATTTGCAAGCTTGGAGTCATGGACCATTAACGGGAACGACAAAAGTAGATAAGAAATCAGGGCAGGTAACACTTAGTTTGGCAGAATTACCAGCTAAAAATTTTGTAGAAAGTCATATTTTATTTCCAATAGCTCTTACTCCGGAAAATACTAACGTACGAAATGAAAAGCATAAGGCTGAGGTTCAGAAACAAGAAAAACAACTAGCCTTAGAAGCTAATCGAAAACGTAAAGTGCAGGAAAGAAAAGATAGACTTTGGCTGGAGCGATGTTTGTAGTAATCTGTGTGGGATCTTTTGGAAGTATCTTGTATAATTTGATGCCACTAAAGGAGAAGACTTACCGTCCATTATCAGTTAAGAACGCCCCTCATGTGTTCGAGCTACCAAATTATGAAGCTGCGGTAGCGCAAAGTTTATTTAGAGATACAGATCCTGATAACAAGGCGTTAAGTGCTTATTTGCTAGAGTTATCAGTAAAAAGAGTAATAAAAATTGAACCAATCCCAAATAAAAAGAAAGACTATCTTTTAACCTTACTGGATGAAACAGCGTTATCCAATAATGAAATATTAAAATTGTTGTTTAACAAAATAGGTGATACCAAGCAGGTAAGTATGAAACAAATAAAGAAATACGGTAAGAAAAAGCATGAACATATGAATGTTGTAAATGCGTATAAAGCTTGGCAGAAATCAGTTAGAGATGAAGCTAACAAACTAGGATGGGTTTCGGATAATGCAAAGTCAGCTATGATTAGAAGAGCGATCATTTCTGGTATTTTGTTGTTAATATTAATCGTGGGACTTATTATCACTGATAATACAGCTGCTCTATGGGTTATGGGGGTAAGCTTAGTGCTACTAGTGGCCTCAATTCTATACTTTATAATGAAAGGTTCAATTTATACCAAAACAGGTGCAGCTGGAATGACAGAGCTGCGAGGCTTTTATCGTATGATGGACGATATTGGTAGATTTAATCTTAAAGAAGTTGGTGACATTGTTTTATGGGAAGGATTGTTACCATATGCAGTTGCTTTAGGATTATCTAAAAAAGTATCTAAAGCTTTAATTGATAACTTTACAAGTGAAGAACTGCAAAATAGTAATTTCATTTATTACTATCCATTCATCTATCATAATGGAATTGCTAATTTTAGTAATGATTTTAATAGTAGCTTTACTAGAGGAATGGGAAATTATTCCTCATCATCAGGCGGATCCGGTGGTTTTTCTGGCGGTAGTTCTGGTGGATTTGGTGGCGGCTCTGGTGGTGGAGCATTTTAGGATGAATCTCAGTAGGAAACTACTGGGATTTTTATTTTTGCGTTTATTGTTAACTTAATTATAAAAATAGGTTAACAATTATTAGAGTATAGGTTATAATATCTATATGTTTTGAATTAGAAAGTGAGGAAGAGAATTGAAAACAAAAAATGTAGCATTAATTGCGATGATGACAGCAATTATTATTGTATTAGGATTTGTACCACCAATTCCTTTGGGATTTATTCCTGTTCCATTAGTTTTACAAAACATGGGAATAATGTTAGCTGGGGCTATTTTAGGCTCTAAGCGTGGATTTTTATCAGTTATTATTTTCTTACTACTAGTAGCAGTTGGATTACCATTAATGACAGGTGGTAGAGGTGGAGTTGCAGTCTTTGTTGGAGCAACCGCTGGCTATATCTATGCTTATCCATTCGCAGCAGCATTAATAGGTTATGGATTAAAGAAATTTTCGCATTCAAATTTATGGCTAGAACTTTTAATTGTTTGGGTAGTAGGTGTTATCTTTATAGATATTTTAGGAGCAATAGGGTTAACAGCTATAGCTCACATGCCCTTTATAAAAGCCTTGATATCTAACTTAGTATTTATTCCTGGTGATACAATTAAAGCTTTAGTTGTAGTATTAATTTATAGAAGATTAAAAAAGATGAATATCGTTGAAGCCTAGAAAAAACCATCTGAATAATTTTCAGATGGCTTTTTTTAATGTAATTCGATATCTTGACTCTTGTTTTTACCTTTAATTGTTAAAGCTAAGAGTAAACCAGCAATTGTTAGGAAAGCAGTGAAGTAGAATCCAAAATGAACTCCAGAAGTAAAGGAGATAGCTTTATTAGAGCTATGTGAAACTGCTTCGCCAATATCTAAAAGGCTAGTAGCAATTGCAGTAGCGATCGCACCAACAATTTGTTGAAGTGTATTCATGATAGTTGAACCATCAGCTGATTCAGGACCTTGCAAAGCATTAAGTCCATGAGTTTGTGATGGTGACATAGCAAGTGGGCAACCAATCATTAAGATAATATGAGCTGTGATAACGTAAGCAACTGAGGATTTTTCAGATGCAAAAATGAACATGATTGATCCGAGTAATGTTATAAAAAATCCGATAGTAGCAGGAATTTTAACACCAATACTATCATATAAACGACCAGAAATTGCGGAAACCAAAGCGTTAATAATACCACCTGGAAGCATGATGATACCTGTCATAGCAACTGGAAGTAACATCGCATTTTGAATGAACTGTGGTAATAAGTACATAGATGATAGGATAATTCCAAAATTAATCATGACTAAGAACGCACCAGTTCTAAAGTTAACTTTACTGAAAACGCGTAGATTTAATACAGGATTTTCAAGTTTTAATTGACGACGAGCATATAAAATTAAAACGATGATTGCAACTAAAATAAGACCTAAAACTTTAAATGAAGTCCAACCAGATTCACTGGCAAAACTTACACCGGCAACAAGAGATGAAAATCCGATAATTGAACCTAAAACAGAAAGGATATCAACATGTGGTCGAGTAATCTTATTAATATTTTCAAGTGTGAAGATCGCAAATAATAGACCAATAACTAATAAAACTGTAAAAATAAAGAAGATATCTCTCCAAGATAAAGCTCCTAAAATGATACCAGTAATAGTAGGTCCAATTGCTGGAGCAAACATAATAACTAAGGCGTTAACCCCCATTACCGCACCTAGTTTTTGTGGTGGGAAGATTAACATAGCGACAGTAAACATTAAAGGTAGAATTAAACCAGTTCCGATACCTTGAATTAAACGTCCAATTAATAAAACAGTAAAACTATTTGCAAAACCTGAAATTAGGGCACCAATTGCGAAATCAGCTAAAGCAAAAATAACAATTTGACGAGTAGTAAACCACTTAGAAATAAGGCTTAAAAATGGTAAAACAATCCCAATAACTAACATATATCCTGTTACTAACCATTGTAGTGAACTAGGTTCAACATTAAAAAACTTACCTAAAGTTGGAAGAGCAATGTTTAATGATGTTTCACTTAACATACCAACAAAAGCCCCAATTAACATACTAGTCATCGCAAGCCAGGGATGTTTAACATCTACTTGCGCAGATAATTGTTGTGAAATTTTCTCTTTCTCCAAAAAATTTTCCTCCTTAATATTTTCTTAAACAGTAAGACTGTTGATTATATTAACAGAAAAAATTTTTCTTCGTAAGTTAGATTTTGATTAAAAATGAAAATATAAGTATATATTATGAAACAGCATGAAAATTCAATCTGAAATAGACTTATTGTATAATAGTACTATTATTTCAATGTAAATATGGAAAGGAAAAAATAGTGCTTAAGAAATTAAAAAAATTAGGAATAAGTTTCCTAACTTCTTTGATGGTAGTAACAGGGATAGGGCAAGGATTTATTAATGCTGATCAAACTTTACCACAGTTAGATTTAGAGGCTAAATCAGCAATTGCGGTAGATGCTAAAACAGGGCAAATCATTTACGCTAAAGATGATAAACAAACATATCCAGTTGCATCTATGTCTAAACTGCTGACAGCTTATATATTGTTACAAGCGATTCATAAGGGTGAAATTACCTGGGAAACCAGAGTAACCCCTACTGCAACTGAAGTAGATATTAGTAATAATACTGAATTGACAAACGTGCCTCTACAAGAGGGGCATAGTTATACTATAAGGCAGTTGTATCAAGCGATGTTGGTAGGTTCAGCAAATGCAGCAACTATGTTGATAGGCAATGCTATTTCAGGAACGCAGACTAAGTTTATAGATAAGATGAGAGAAACTGCCAAAAGTTTGGGAATTACAGATGCTAAGATCTACAGTGCGAATGGACTAACAGCTAAGTATTTGGGCGATGAAATTTATCCTAATACAGATGAAAATGCAGAAAACGAATTTTCAGTACGAGACATGGCTATTATTTCGCAAAAGTTGATTGAAGAGTATCCAGAGATTTTAGAAACGACAAAATTAACCAAGATCGACTTTAACGATAATGGAGAAATTACAACTGTTAATAATACGAATGAATTGCTACAAGATGATTCAAATTTAGAAGTTGATGGTCTTAAAACGGGAACATCAGATGCAGCAGGTTATTGTTTTGCATCAACAACTAACAAAGATGGTCACCGCATCATAACAGTAATTGCTGGAGCAAAAGACAATGATGCTAGATTTGATCAAACCAAGAATTTGTTAAATTATATTTACAATAATTATGATTACTTGGCTATAAGTACAAATCAAGCGTTAAGACAGGATGTTAAAGTCAAGTATGGAAAACAAAGCAGTATATCAACAATAGTCGGAAATGATTTAAGTTTATGGGTGCCTAAGAACACTAGAGAAAAGGCGTTACAAATTAAATTAACACCAAAATCTTCTACAATAGAAGCACCAATCAAGCAAGGTGAAACAGTGGGAGATTATCAAATAACGATTGCTGGTAACTTAGGGTTCATAGATGGATCAACTGATTTGAAAACTAAAGCATTAGCTGCTAATAGTGTAGAAGGAATTAATATTCTTATAAAATGGTGGCAAATGCTGAGCGATGCAATATAGGAAAAAAGACGAAGTTTATTACGTATGAGGACTAGTAAGAAATAGATTACTGCGAAATTAGTACTAAAGTATGCTATAATTGTCCTTGCAAAGAGAAAGTATAATACTAAGAGAAAAGACGAAGTTCAAATGAATTTCGTCTTTTTTCAGCATTTGTCATGAAATGCTGAACTAATAATCTGATTATATTAGTATTTATAAAAAAATGATCAGTATTTAAAACTTAAAATGCCGATATATACTGAATTTAAATTGTAATATGCTGATTAAATGCGTCTGAAATCAGTAAAATATGCTAGAATTAACTTGTGAGGTGATGAAAATGCTTTCTCAAGAGCAAAGATTAGAAGAAATTAAAGAGATGTTAGCAAAAAAACATAAATTAACAACACATGAATTAGCTGATCATTTTGGGATTGCATTTGATACGGCTAGAAGAGATGTATTGAGATTGACATCTACGGGACAAGCAGCTCGAATTCATGGTGGGTTGATGGAAATTAAATTTAATAATGTACCAGGATTTGTAACACGTTCCCACATTCAGTCCCCAATTAAAGCTAAAATGGCTCGATTAGCTAGAGAAGAATTTAATCCAAGTGGCTTATATTTTGTAGGTGCCTCCACAACATTGATGCAGATGTGTGAGCAATTAGGGCAAATTAATACTACAATTATGACCAATTCAATTGATAATGCTGTGAGATTAATGCTAAATAAACTGCCAGAAGTGGAATTATTAGGTGGAAAAATTGATAAGGGGAATCGTTATACATATTCAATGGAAACATTGTTCCAATTAGATAATATTACTTTTGATGCTGCATTTATCGGAACTTCTAAGATTCAACCAGATGGAGTTATGGTAGTGGATTCTTATGATGCAGCGATTGCTAAAAAAGTTGTTGAACGATCAAGAAAAGTTATTTTAATTGCTCAGAAGTATAAGTTTGTAACTAATAATTCCTCACCATATAAGTCCGCTAACTTAAAGGATATTGACGTATTAATTACAGATGTGCCATTAGAAGAAAAATATCGTAAGTATTTTAAACCAGATATAAAGATAAAGTACGTGAAAGAAGATGAGACAAAATGATAAAGCATATATTTACAGATATGGATAAAACATTGTTGAATGATAAGGGACAAATTAATCCCAAAACAGCAGAATATCTACAAAAGATAGATTTGCCATTAACTTTAGTAACTGCACGTGCTCCTAAAGAAATGCAGTTTGCGATTGATGACTTAAATTTAAAAGGTGAACAAATTGCTTTTAATGGTGGATTGATATTCTTCCCACATAAAGATGGAAATGAAGTAATTTCTTCTAATCCATTACAAGCAGAAACTGCCAAGCGAGTAATTGAAGAAATTCAAGATAAATATGAAGGTGTATCAGTAAGTTGGTATACCAAGGACGAGTGGTATGCTCAACAAGAAGATGATGGTACAAGATATGAAACAAGTATTACCAATATTAAGCCAACTTTGAAGAAGTATAGTGAAATCGACTATACCGAACCTATTTATAAAATTATGATTGTTGGAACAAATATGGAAAATTTCGATAAAGTTGTAGATATAATTAGAGGAATGAAATTAGATGGCGTTAGCGCAAATCATTCTAATTATAATTACTTTGAAATTACTAATGAAGTTGCGGTTAAGAGTTTTGGAATTGAGTACATTAGACAAAGAGATAACTTAAAGAAAGAAGAGTTATTAGCATTTGGCGATGGAGAAAATGACATTAAGATGTTCGAAACAGTTGGTACTTCAGTAGCGATGGGGAATGCTAACGATAAAGTTAAATCAATTGCGACATATACCACTTTATCAAATGAAGAAGATGGAATTGTTCATGGTTTAGAAAATGTCGTTAAGCATTTACTATAAAATAAAACCCACGATAAATCTAAGTAGAAATTAGATCTGTCGTGGGTTATTTATATGCTTAAACGATAAACATTGCAGGAATAAAAATTACCAAGTCATAGATAATATGACCGATAATTCCACCCCATAAACTGTTTGTTTTTCTCCAAGCGTAGTTAAATGGTAAACGAGTTAAACCAATTACTACGATACATTGGTATAAGTTTCCATGATAAATTTTCAAGTGCATTAAACCAAATAAAATGGCACTAATTAATCCAGCTATGATCCAGGCTTGCTTAGAAGACATCTTTTCAGCAAGTAAATGATATAGCGGAAATGCAACTGAAGCTGTGATTAATTCTTCGCCTATCAAAGAGATGGAAAGAAGAACTAAGTGTTGTATACGAGCAAGAATAGGTCCTGTATGAACAGCATTAGAGTTTTCAACAAAACCAGTATGGAAAAGTAAATTTCCCAGTGCCATAGTGGCAAATGAAGTAATAAAAGTCAAAATAATCGACCAAAAAATAATCTTCCAACTACCTTTTTCCATTTTGCCCATGGATACTTTTAAAGTCTCAAAGTTGAATTGAGTAACAATTGCTAGAGCCCCTCCAACAATGAACCAGATCCAAGTTAGAGGAAGAACTCCAGATAATGAACCATAAACTCCTAGAGCGATGAAAAGTACTGAAAGATACCAATAAGGTCTTAACGGCGTTTTTTCTAAATTATTTAGCATAGCATATAATTCCTTTCTATTTCCTTTTTAAATAAAAACGTCCATGTAAATCTATCATGAGATAAACATGGACGTCAATTTATATGCTTGATTATTTTTCTTTTACAGATTGAATTAATTTTTGCATCGCAGCTTGAGTAGCTTCATTTTGAGCTTGTTGGATTAATTCTTTTGGTTGTTCAGCTGACATTTGTGGGTTGGCTTGCATTGCAGCAGCAACTTTAGCCTTAACCGCAGTTTCTACTTGAGACTTCAATGTAGCTTGATTCTTTTTAACCAACTTATCTAATTCCTTGGCTTGCTTAGCTGTTAATACATTCCAATCACGATTGATATTGAAAGTGTAGTAGCGATGCTTCAATTCATTATTATTGTGAAGAATGCCAAAGAAGAATTTAGATACACCATCTTTGTAAACATAGCGTTTTTCAGTAATTGTTACATTTGGCTTATCACTTGTAATAACGTACTTAGCACTAGAGTCTTTAGTTTTCATAGGCTTGATCTTTTGCTTGGAAGAAGTCTTGTAAAGATAAACTTTTTCAGAGCCATTTCCAAGTGGTTGATATAGAAGTACATTCATCTTATCTGAAGCTGAAACTAATTGGTAACGAGTAGTAGTAGTTTTCACTTTCATACCATAGTGGTAAGTATCATTAGCAACAATTGAGACACCACTCAAAGTAGCAATTACTAAGAAAAAGAAGGCAATGATTCCGTGATATTTATTAAATGGAATTACGGAACAAATAAAGAAGAATATTAAAGCAATAATTAGTAAAATAATACTCATTATTTTTTACCTCCTAACATAGCAGCTTCACGAGCACGATTTCCTTTCTTAAGGAAGAATGCTAGAGCTAAAGCAACGATTGCGAAGATTGCAGCTACCAAGAATGCGGCTGTATAACCACTTAAAACAGCGTCAATAGCCTTATCACGATAAGCTAAAGGTGTTGCGTGAAGTAAGGACTTAGCAGGCATGTTGTCTTTAGTAGTTGTACTTAATACAGATACTAAAATAGCAGTACCGATTGAACTAACAACTTGACGGAAAGTATTGTTTACAGCAGTACCGTCAGAAATTTGCTTGAATGGTAGGACATTCATACCAGAAGTTGTAACAGGCATCATAACCATTGCGATTCCGAACATACGCACAGCATAGAAAACAGTGATGTATAAAATAGAAGTGTGACTAGTTAGGAAAAGGAATGGTAATGTTCCTAGAGACAACATTGTCAAACCAGTAATTGCCATGTATCTAGCACCGTAGCGGTCAAATAAACGACCAGTAATTGGAGACATAATGGCCATTGCCATCGCACCTGGAAGTAAAATTAAACCAGAGTGGAAAGCTGATTCTCCACGAATGTTTTGAATGTATAATGGCAAAATCATTTCAATTCCCATCATAGCAAGGTTGGATACACTTGATAAGATGGCAGCAAGGCTAAATTCCCCATATTTGAAAACAGAAATATCAAGGAATGGTACTTCCATCTTAAGCTGACGCCAACCAAATAAAATAACGAAGATAATACCAACAAAAATAAATGCTAGTACAAGTGGATCAGTCCAACCGTCGTTACCAGCTTTGGAGAATCCATAAAGCATAGAACCAAAACCGATAATGGATGTAATAGCAGAAATAACATCGATATCTTGATCACGGTTAGGGATAACATTTTTCATTAAGAAGATTGAAAGAATGATAACACCTAAAACAATTGGAAGCATCATACCGAATAAATCACGCCATGAGAAGTTATCAACGATCCATCCAGAAAGAGTAGGTCCAATCGCAGGAGCTACACCGATCGCAATCCCTACAGTACCCATTGCGGCACCACGTTTTTCAGGTGGGAAGATGGATAGCATGATTGTTTGAAGAAGAGGCATAGATACCCCAACACCCAAACCTTGGATTAAACGTCCAGCTAACAATGTAGCAAAGTTAGGGGCGATAAATGATAATAAAGTACCCACAAAGAATGTTGACATAGCACCAATATACATTGTACGAGTATTAAATTTATTAATCATCCATGCAGAGATAGGAATCATAACCCCGTTAACTAACATAAAACCAGTTGTTAACCATTCAACCGTTGCGGTGCTGATATCAAATGACTTCATAATTGCTGGAAATGCAGTTGCGAGTAAAGTAGCATTTAAAATAGTACAAAAAGAACCAATCATTAAAACGAGAACTAATAAAGATCGGTTATATGGTTTTCCGTAAATATCAGTAGCTTGTGTTTCAGCCAATTTTTATTTCCTCCTTAAATAATATATTTTCATAGCTTACAATTTAACTTTGAAAATATTACACCTTAATTTTATATTTGTCAAGAAAGTTGACAAATAAGTTAAAAAAGTTACAATTAGTGTATGATATATGGACAAAGAAAGGAGCAATAATGTGTTTTTTCAAAATACAGATGGTAAAAGAGCGATGGATGATATTCAAATTGGAATCGGAGATATGAGTAAGTCCACCGGGGTTTCTTCGCGTCAATTAAGATATTGGGAAGAAAAAGGATATATTAAATCAATCAATGAAGGCGATGGAAACAAAAGAAAATTTACAATTAATGAATATTATCATATTAGATTAATTAAACATTTCTTAGATGAAGGCTATACTTTGAACGCTTCAATTGAAAAAGCTGAAGAGCGTAGACAACAATTATTAGTTTTACGAAGATTTGGTGTTGAAATTATCAAAGACGTTGAGGTAACGGATAAAGATAAACATTATGGTAAAATTGATTTAGGAAAAGTATGTAATGATGAAAATAAACATGCTTATGGAATAGTAACTGAGGATGGCTGTTCAATAGAAATTGAAAAAGAAGGCGAAGAATAATGGATTTTAGTAAGGTTCATCACATTGCGATTATTGGAACAGATTTTGAAGAGATGAAGGGATTTTATGTAGATAAATTGGGTTTCACGTTGTTAGATAAACATGTTAGACCAGAAAAAAATGATATCTTATTCAATGTTGGATTTGGAGAAATGGTATTGGAAATCTTTATTAAAGAAGATGCCCCAGTTCGTCCAACCTATCCAGAAGCTAAAGGATTACGTCATCTAGCTTTTAGGGTTGATAGTGTAGAAGAAACTGTCAAAGAATTAACGGCCAAAGGGGTAGAATGTGAACCAATTCGTAATGATACCTTTAATGGTAAGGCGATGACATTTTTCTATGATCCAGCAGGAACACCATTGGAAATACACGAATAAAAAAGTTAAATCTGATCATTTGATTTCAAGGGTCAGATTTAACTTTTTTAAATTATGCCGATGTAATGAAGAATAAAGAAGAGAATACCAGAGACAAGTAGCGATGGTAATAAATTCATAGTCTCAAACTTCTTAATTCCAAGAATACTAAGACCAGAGGCTAGAATTAGAACACCACCGACAATTGACAATTCATGTAAAAAGTCAGGATTGACGTTACTTTGTAACAAGAATGCTATTAGATAAAAGCTACCTTGCCAGAAGAATAAGACAAGTGCAGCCAACATAATGATTAATCCAAAAGTTGAAGCTAGAATGATAGAAGTAATGCCATCAAGAATACCGTTTGTAAAAAGATAAGTATAATTGTGGTGTAAAGCAGCTTCAACAGGGCCTAAAATGGATAAAGTACCCATACAATATAGTAAGATAGCAGTTGACAATCCTTCAGATGATTTAGAATTACTGAATTTTTTGACGGAATTAGAAAAACGAGTAGCTAGGTCAAATTTAACGCCTAATACGCCACCAATTGCCAAACTCAAAATAAACAAGATAGGGAGTTTACTTTTAGGGAGATTTTGTAAGACAGCTTGCATTCCTAAGCAAGTAGCGGCTAGTCCCATCGCTTGCATCAGAATTTCTTGATATTTATCAGCAAAGCTTTTCTTGAAGTAATTTCCAAGTAAACTTCCAATTAGAATTGTACTGACGTTGAAGAATGTTCCAATCATAAAAAATGCCTCCTTAATTTTAGTGTATAAGACTAAAATATCATAAAAAGTAAAAAAGAACGATATAGAGATAGGACCAATTTTCTAATTTATGCAATGTAAACGGTTATTTGTATAAATTAGAAAATTGGTCCTATCTTAAAAATAGCATTTTTAGTTATTTCGCCAATTCTTCTTGGATCTGATTTTGAATATTTGATAATTGTACTTCAACGTTACCATTTTCAAGGGCATTATTAATTAAATAATCAGCTGTCTGCATGACATTATTATAATTTTTGAATTCAGGATATTTTTGTGACTTTGCCATAATACTTGCGAATTTTTCTTCGGTTAAAGCATTGTCAGCATTATTTTCCTTCTGTAAATTTTCGGTAATATCTTTACTCTTCATGACGCTTTTAAGAACCGAAGCTCCTTGAGAGTAGGTAAAGAGTTTCTGTTGAACATCGCCATTATTGGACAAAAATTTAACAAGTTTCCATGATAAAAGTGGATGTGTGCTTTGAGAAGACATTGCCACCATGGAAGTATTCACATAGGTTGAGTTAATATCTGGCGTAGCTCCAGGCATTCTAATGCACGTCCAAGAAAATGATGAATAGCGCGAAACGCGATAAGGGTATGATTCATAAGTGCGATATTGAGCTAGTGTCATAGGAAGAAAAGCAACTTTTCCCTTATCAAAGTCATCTGCGGTTACCTTATAATCTTTTTGTAAATTATATAATTTTTCCATCATGGTTAAAGCTTGGCGTACTTTATCTGAATTAAAATAGCTAGCTGTACCTTGACTATTAAATAATTTGGCATTATAGGCTTGGGCTGCATCTTTCCAAGAATAATCTGCATAGCCAAATTGATCCACTACACCATCATGATTAGTATCTTTTGTAACTTGACGACAAATTCGATAGAAGTCATTTAGTGTCCATCCTGATTTTGGAATAGTAATGTGTTCTTTTTTGAGTAAATCAGTATTAACGCACATCATCATCGGATTACTTTCAAGTGGGAGTGCGTATTGTTTACCTGCGGACATTCCAGCTTTTAAATTAGTAGGGTAATAGTCGTCGGTGTTTAATCCAGATAAATCCATGAAATAATTTAAATTTCGCATAGTTCCTAGAGAAGATAAAAAGCCAAATTGCTCAGAAGGAACGATAAAAACATCTGGTGCCTTATTATCAACAATTTTTTGTGACAACCATTCTAAGTAATCATTTTTATTAATCCCACTCTCGTACTTAACTTTAACATTAGGGTTTTCTTTTTCGAATTTTTTCACGACATAATCAATGAATTTGTATTCATTATCATTAGGAACGTCCCAACTACTATCACTGTAAATGCCGATAGTAATAACTTTTTGTTTCTTCTGATAAATAAAAATCCCACTTATTATGACTAGAATCATTAATAATACCGATAGAATAATATATCTTTTTTTCATGACATTTACCTACTTACGTGGAGCATTTTGAACAGCCCAAATTGCCAATTGAGTACGGTCGCGTAAATTTAACTTGGAGAGAATGTGTGATAAGTGATTACGGACAGTACCTTCAGATAAAAAGAGTTCTTGGGAGATTTCTTTATTAGATAAACCACGTCCAACTTGATAAATTACACGCCATTCAGCATCGGTAATTAAAGCAGCTCCTTCTTTATCCACATCAATTTCAAAATCACTTTGAGCCATTTTAGAAAACAATTTTACAACTTTAGCAGCAATATTAGGATTAATCATGGAGCCACCATTGTAAACTGTAGTGATAGCATCATGTAATTCAGTAGGGGAGACACCTTTTAAGATGTAGCCAGATGCCCCATATTTGAGTGCGCTAAAAATGAAATCATCATCATCAAAAGTTGTTAGAATAATAATTTTTATGTGAGGGTAGGACTGCTTAACTAATTTTGTGCTTACAGTTCCATCCATATTAGGCATGCGGATATCCATTAAAATTACATCTGGTTCTTGTTCTTCAATACTTTCTAGGACTTGTTTACCATCGCCAACCGTATCAATTACTTGAATATCTTGATAGGTATCTAAAACAATTTTCAGTGATTCCCTGATTAACTTTTGATCATCAGCTATTAGTACTTTTATCATAAATATATTTCCCCCTAGTTTTTAATAATGAATTTTATTTTTGTAGTAAATCCGTGATCTCCCTGGTAGGTTACAGTGCCACCAATAATAGCAAGTCTTTCTTGCATCTGAGTTAGACCAAATCCAGGCTTGATAGTTGGACTACCTTTGCCATTATCGTGAATTTCAATATAGTAGTATTTATCATCTTTAGTCATTCTTATCCAAATCTTTTCAGCATGACCATGTCTAATAGAATTAGTAATGGATTCTTCGATAATTCTAAAGACGACATTCTCAGTAGTCTTTTCCAAATCAACGCCTTGCCATTGAAAATCCAGATCAATTGTTAAAGTTGGAATATTGTCATAACGACTAATCATATCAACAATCGAATCGTACAAGGATAATTTTTCTAAAGCTCCGGGACGCATTTTATTTAATGATTTACGTACATCCACAATACCCTGACGTACAACCTCGGATAAGTTCCTTAATTGTTCCTTGGCGCTATCTTTATCCATATCAATTAGTACTAGGACAGCATCAATACCAGCCGAAATTCCGGTTAAAGCATGGCCTAGAGTGTCGTGTATTTCCCGGGAAATACGTTTACGTTCACGCAATTCGGCATTCTCTTCGGCAACACTAATATAGTGCTGAAGTTCGACATTAGCGTGATCAGCCATTCTAAGCTCTTCTTCGATATTGCGTTTCTCATTTGTTATATAAACGACATGTGTAAATAAGGCCAAAGTAAAAATAACGATACTAATAACAAAAAGAAATAGACGCATTAGAGATAATAAAGATGCCACATGACTTGGCAAGAAACCAATGTAAATCTCTAATGATGGTAAGGAAATTAAAGTTGCCAAAAAATTATTATTTGATACTAGTAAGCATACCGAAGCAACGATAATGAAAATCAGCCAATAAAATTTATTACTAATGGTGTGGAAATCATCAGTTGAAAAAAAGATATCAGCAAAGGCTAGGAAGACTAAACCACCATAAGTTGCCTTAGTTAGCCAAAAAATTAATACTATTAGTAATAATTCTAGCCAGAGTAATTTATTCGTCTTTTTATTGGTTGAGGTTCGGCGTAAATAGATGACAGTAACTAAGCATCCAAAAAGTACAAATACTACCCAAAAAAGTAATCTAAAATTACCAGGTATGACTTGTAATTGTTGTAAGAGGTACAAGCTAAGATTCTTTTTTGAAATGTAACTAGTAATTAGTAAATATAAGGATACGTTAAACATTACTGAAACAAAATTTATCATTACTAACAACCAATACACATAGGTCGCTTTGGTTAATCTATTCATCATTGCCACCCCGATACATCATAATCATTGATATTTTTCTTGGTCAGTAAGAAGACTGGTACAACAACATCTTTGGAAACTTTTTTTCCTTTGACAAGCTGATAGCAGACTTGGATCGATTTTTGGCCTAACTTAATAGGAGATTGGGCTACTGTTGCCTGTGCATTAGGATTACTTAGTAGTAGATGCTTCATATTAGTTGAACCATCGATTCCATATACCATGATTTTGTTGTGAAGATTTAGGGCGTCCATAGCGGCTAATGCCCCAACAGCACTTTGATCATCCATTGCCATAATAATATCAAATTTATCAGGATCAACTTTTAGTAATTCTTGTACATTTTTTAAAGCCACATCAGTCTGACCTAGAGTTTCAAGGTTTTCTGTAATCTGATAGTTAGGGTTATTTTTAATTTCGCTAACAAAGCCCCGATATCGTTCTTTTACAGACAAAGCATTCCAATGACGTAGAACTAAGATTTTAGCTTGAGGAGAACTTTTCATCATATATTTTGCATCTAATACGCCGGCTTTAAAATTATCAGAAACAACATTGGCATTAACAAATGAAGAATCACTCAACTGACTATCTACAACGACAATTTTTATACCTTTATCATGGGCAATTTTTAAAGCATGTTGGATCTGCTTACTTTCACCATTGACAGGGTTGATTAAGATGACGTCTACTTTTTTGTCAATAAAGTCATAGATTTGTTGGCATTGTTTAGAAACACTTAAGCCCGGATCACGAGTATATAAGATGTCACCATTTTGACTAACTTGTTTTTTGACCTCTTCATTAATGGTTTTATAAAAGCTATTGTTGAGGGTCATGTAGGTTGAGCCAATTTTAACTGGTTGTTTCACAAAAGGCATGTAAAACGAGCTAATCCAAACAACAAGTATGATACCTAATAAAAAAATAGCGAACGAAATTAAGCGAACGAAATCTTTCTTTTTTATGAACTTTGTTAATTTATACTTCACAATAATTCTCCTAAAAGCGTTTTATATCTTGATTATATCATTTTTAACATAGCTATGGATGTGATAAATATCATAGGAGAGCGAGTGAAATTATAAATTTTTGTGTTTTTTGTCATATTTGAGAAAAATGATATTGTGATTGAGGTCACTTGTTGAGATTTTAGAAATCGTTTACACTTACGAGGTAATAATTATTTATCAGTATTACGCATAGAAATTATTATTTACATACTATTAGAACTGATAACATATCTGTAAGGAGGAGTACTTATGGTAGGAGTTATTCTTGCTAGTCATGGTGGTTTTGCAGATGGTATTCATCAATCTGCTGAAATGATCTTTGGACCTCAAGAAAATTTTAAGAGTTGTATCTTAAAACCTGATGAAGGCCCAGAAGATGTTAAAAAGAAGATGCAAGAAGCTGTCGCAAGTCTTGATAATCAAGATGAAGTTTTGTTTTTAGTAGATTTATGGGGTGGAACACCTTTTAACCAAGCTTCAAGTTTAGTTAAAGAACATGAAGATAAGTGGACAATTGTTGCGGGAATGAATCTTCCAATGGTAATTGAAGCATTAACACAACGTTTCTCAGTAGAATCTGCTAGAGAAATCGCTAGAGCAATTGTTCCAACTGGTAATGACGGTATTAAGACATTCCCAGAAGATGCAATGCCAGTTAAAAAAGAAGCTGATACTAAAGCAGTTAAGACAAGTGGTAAAAAGAAGACAATCCCTGAAGGTACTGTTTTAGGCGATGGACATATCAAGTATGTTCTTGCTCGTGTAGATACACGTTTACTTCACGGACAAGTTGCTACAGGTTGGACACATACTACTCAACCAAATCGAATTATTGTTGTTTCAGATACAGTTTGTCATGACAAGTTGAGAACTAGCATGATTAAGCAAGCTGCGCCTAATGGGGTTCGCGTAAGTGTAGCACCTATCAAGAATATGGCTAAGGCTAATAATGATCCTAGATTTGGTGATACTCGTGCGATGCTCTTGTTTGAATCAGTTGAAGATGCTTTAGCAGCTGTTAAGGCAGGGGTAGAAGTAAAAGAGATCAACCTTGGTTCTTCTGCTTATAAAGAAGGTAAAGTTAACGTAACAAAGGCTTTATCATTTGATCAAACAGACGTTGATTCAATTAAAGAATTACAAAGTATGGGTGTAAAATTTGATGTTCGTGGGGTTCCAGCTGATAGTCCTGCAAATATCGATGATTTAATTAAATTAGCTGAAAAGAAATTAGCTGAGAAAAATTAATTTTGGAGGTTTAATGAAATGAGTACGATTCAAATTATTTTAGTCGTTATCGTAGCCTTTATCGTAGGATGTAGTTCTGTTAACGACCAAATCGAAACTTATCAACCAGTTGTAGCTTGTTCTTTAATCGGACTTGTTACAGGTCAACTAGAACTTGGCGTTATGCTAGGTGGTAGTTTGCAATTAATCACAATGGGTTGGGCTAACGTTGGTGCTGCTATGGCTCCTGACGCAGCTTTGGCCGGTGTAGCTTCTGCAATTATTCTTATTGAAGGTAACCAAGGTGCACAAGGTATTGGACCTGCTATCGCTTTGGCTGTTCCTTTGGCTGTAGCTGGTTTAGGTTTGACTATGATCGTTAGAACAGCAACAGTATTTATCGCACACATTATGGATAAGCGTGCTGAAAAAGCTGATATCAATGGTATTCAAGCATGGCACTTTATCGGTATGACTTTACAAGGTCTACGTGTTGCTATTCCTGCTTTACTTTTGATGTTAATCCCTGTAAGTCTTGTACGTCAAGGATTGGAAGCAATGCCAGAATGGTTAACAGCTGGTATGACAATCGGTGGTGGTATGGTTGTTGCCGTAGGTTATGCTATGGTTATCAATATGATGTCCAGTCGTGAAGTATGGCCATTCTTCTTCCTAGGTTTTGCTCTTGCTGCTATTAAGCAACTAACTTTGATCAGTTTAGGTATCATTGGTGTATGTTTAGCCATATTATTCCTTGCTCTTGAAGGTAGTGGTGGTAGCTCAAATGGTTCATCAAATGGCTCTGGCGATTCAGATGATCCACTTGGAGATATTTTGGAAGACATCTAACTTAGGAGGGGAAAAACAATGGAAGAAAAGAAAATTAAATTAACAAAAGCTGATCGTTTTAAAATGTTCTTGCGTTCTTACTTTCTATTAAGTTCCTTTAACTATGAACGTATGCAAAATGGTGGGGTTGCTTATACTTTGATCCCTGCAATTAAGAAACTTTATTCAAGCAAAGCTGATCGTGCAGCTGCTTTGAAACGTCACTTAGAATTCTTTAACACACATCCTTTTATGGCAAATCCTATTTTTGGTGTAACACTTGCCTTAGAAGAAGAACGTGCTAACGGCGCAAATGTTGATGATGCTGCTATCTCTGGTGTTAAAATTGGTATGATGGGACCTTTAGCTGGTGCCGGTGACCCACTATTTTGGTTCACATTACGTCCAATTATGTTATCATTAGGTGCAAGTCTTGCTGTTTCAGGTAACGTTGCTGGTCCATTTGTATTCTTTATCTTATGGAATATTATGGCTGCAGTTGTTAAGTGGTATACACAAGAATTTGGTTACCGTGCAGGTACAGCAATTACAGATGACTTGTCAGGTGGTTTATTACAAAAGGTAACTCGTGGTGCTTCCATGATGGGTATGTTCGTTATCGGTTCCTTGATCCAACGTTGGGTATCTATCACATTTACTCCAGTTGTTTCTACTGTTAAACAACAAAAAGGTGCTTACATTGACTGGGAAAAACTTCCTGCAGGCGCAAAAGGTTTGAAAGAAGCATTTACACAATATGCAGCTGGTCGTTCATTGAGTGAAACAAAAGTTACAACTTTACAAGATAACTTAGATCAATTAGTTCCAGGTTTGGCTGCTTTAGGTCTAACATTCTTATGTATGTATCTTTTGAAGCGTAAAGTTTCACCAATCGTTATCATTCTTGGAATCTTCGTATTAGCTATTGTATTCCACGTAATTGGTTTACTATAAAAAAGAAAGGTTGAGATTTAAATGGTTAAGTCACTAAACACAAAAATGGATATGTCTTGCAAAGGTACATGGTATCGTAATGGCCCTTTTTACGGGAATATCATGGTTGGTGACAATGCCTTTGAATTCTACAACGAAACAAAGTTACAAGATTATATCCAAATTCCATGGGATGAAATAACCTATGTAGTCGCAGATGTTTACTTCGGTGGAAAGTATATTCCACGTTTTGAAATTCGCACAAAAAGCAATGGTACTTTCAGATTTTCTGCTAGAAATAGTCGTCAAACCTTGAGAGCAATCAAAGCTAGAATTCCACGTGAAAGTTTACGTAAAGCACCAAGTATGGGATTTATTCTCAAGCATAGATTTAAGAATTTGGGTAAGATGATTTTGAAGAAGAAAGCTTAATAAATATTAAATAGAGGCTGGTATATGTGAAAAACATTGCCAGCTTTTATTTTATTGTCAGACAAGAAAAAGCTCTAAGGAATATTGTTCCTTAGAGCTTTACTTGTTTTATGTTCTTAATTATTGAAGCACACGAACTGCGAAAGATGGTTGGAAGTATTGAGTGCTACCAACTTTTACACTTTCACCAGGTTCTGGAGCATGGATAAAGCTACCACCACCAGTTGCGATTGCAACGTGGTAGGAAGAACCTTTAGCACCCCAGAAGTATAAATCTCCTGGTTGAGCAGCAGATACAGGGATAACTGTACCAGCATTTTCTTGAGCTGTTGTTACACGAGGTAAGTTAACACCATAGTGTGCGTATACGTATTGTACTAAGCCAGAGCAGTCAAAACCAGATGGTGTAGATCCACCCCAAACGTAAGGAACACCAATGAATGATTGTGCGTAACTAATGATTGCACTAGCTGAAGCAGAACCAGTATTAGTTGTTGTAGTTACGTTAGAAGTATTAACTGTTGTAGCGTTGTTGTTTGTAGCTGCAGTATTAGTTGTAGTTGCTTGTTGAGTATTGTTTGTTTGAGCAACAGAACTGGAGCTAGCAGCAGAACTACTTGATGCTGCTGGAGTAGTTACAGTTTGTTGTTGACTGCTACTTGTTTGGGCAACAGAATTATTTGCAACAGATTGTTGTGAACTACTTTGAGCAGCTGAACTAGTAGTTGCAGTATTATTTGTAGCAACACTATTAGAAGAACTTTCTTCTTGGCTAGGTGTCTTTGTAGGGTTAACAATTGTCAATGTTTGTCCTGGTAATAATGTGGCACCAAGATTATTATTTGAACGAAGAGAATCAATTGAAACTCCAAAACTTTGAGCAATAGAGTACAATGAATCACCAGCTTTAGCTGTGTATTGTACTTTTTGTGCATTGTCATCTTTTACTTCAGAACTACTTTGAGTAGTTACCTGTGAAGAACTTTGTTGAACTGCAGAACTAGAGCTAGCAGCAGGTTGTTGAGCAACAGAACTGCTTGAACTTGTAGCAGCAGCTTGTGAAGCAGCTGGAGTAGTTACAGAAGAACTAGTAGCTGTTGTTGCAGCAGAGCTATTTTGAGCTGTTGAAACAGCTTGTGAACTGCTGGAAGCAGAAGTAGCTTGTGCTTGACTGCTTTGATTATCAGTTGCTGGAGTAGTAACAGTTGCTTTATCTTGTACTTGTTGTTGAGTACTTGGTGTGCTTGTAGCAGCAGCTGAAGTTAACTTAATAACTTGTCCAGGATAGATAATGTCACTAGCATTCAAGTTGTTCAAAGATAACAACTCATCAAGAGAAATGTGATTATTTTGGGCAATTCTCCATAATGTATCACCACTCTTGATGGTATAAGTAGATTTATTATCATTTTTATTTACAGTTTGAGAGCCATCTTTTGAAGGAATTTGTAAAGTTTGACCTGTAATAATTAAATGATTGCTGTTAATACGGTTTAACTTTTCAATAGATTGAATAGAAACACCATACTTCTTGGATAAGGCCCAAACTGTTTCATTTTGCTTAACTTTATGTGTAGTAGTTGAATCGGCATTAGCGGCAGTACTTGATGCCAGAAGTACTCCTGCAGCACCGACTGTACCTACTAATAACTTCTGTGCTGTTTTTTTCAAGTAAGTCACTCCTTAATATAATCCCTGAAGATTATAGTAAATTATTTTAACATCTACATTGTACCCCTTTTTTATTGCAAGTAACTATATAAATATATTACATTTATGTAAAATCTTGTAATAATTGTGTGCCAAATAAAATAATAAGAATATAGCTAGATAGGACAATGAACCCCAATTCTAAATGACACATTTTTGAAGTTTTAAATTACATAAATGTTACATAAAAGTTAAATTATGATAGTGAGGAGTTAAGTATTACAGGAAGTAGCGAATATTATTAAGAAAATAATTGACAATTATTTGAAATTACGATAATTTTTAAAGTAGTAATATTAGATTATTATTAGAAATGTTTTTATATTATATAATAATGAATATCATATTGTTACTGAATTTTTATTTTGGAAGGTGAAGGAAATGACGAAAGTATACAACTTTTCAGCTGGTCCAGCTGTGTTACCAAAAGAAGTTATAAAAAAGGCACAAGATGAACTAACTTCTTTTAAAGGTAGTCAAATGAGTGTAATGGAGATAAGTCATCGATCTTCACTTTACACGGAAATGTTTCAAAAAGCAGAAGAAGATTTGAGATATTTAATGGAAATTCCAGATGATTATGATATTTTATTTCAACAAGGTGGAGCAACTTTACAATTTACGGCAGTTCCACTAAATTTAGCTAATAATTATCGAAGAATCGGATATATAGATACAGGACATTGGTCTCAAAGAGCGTATCAAGAAGCAGAATTATTACATAAATTTGATGTAGATGTTGTCGCAAGTTCTAAAGATAGTAATTACACTGAGTTAGTACATCAGGTTGAATTGGAGAACAAAAAGTATGATTATGTTCATTTAACTACTAATAATACAATTGAAGGAACAATGTATCGAGACTTACCTTTGGGACTTGCCGGACAAACCATTGTGGCAGATATGTCGTCTAATATTTTAGGACAAAAATATAATGTAGATGATTTTGGATTAATTTACGCTGGTGCTCAAAAGAATATTGGTATTGCAGGACTAACGGTAGTGATTGTAAAACGTGATTTAATTGGAAAAGTAAGCAATTTACCTTCAATGTTAGATTACAAGAAGCAAGCCGATAAGCAATCAGCTTTGAATACACCACCAGTTTTTGCGATTTATATGGCAGGATTAGTATTTGAATGGTTAAAAGAACAGGGTGGAGTAGCAGCGATGCAAGCTCTAAATGAAGAAAAATCACAATTACTATATGAATATTTAGATAATTCTACGTTATTTAGTTCTCCAGTTAAAAGAGAAGATCGTTCATTAACAAATATTCCTTTTGTGACTGGCAACAAGAAGTTAGATGAAAAATTTATAGCAGAAGCCACATCAGCAGGACTATTGAATTTAAAAGGCCACCGTTTAGTAGGTGGAATGAGAGCTAGTTTATACAATGCTTTTGAACTAGAAGGTGTAAAAGTATTAGTAGATTTTATGAAAGAATTCGAGTTAAAAAATAAAGGGGAATAATATAATTATGAAAGATATAAAAACTTATAACGTAATTGCGCAAGAAGGATTAGATGAATTACCAGCAGATATGTACACTGTGAATAAAAGTACTAAGCCTGATGCTTTGTTGATTAGAAGTCAAGATATGCATAAAACACCTTTTGGAACTAGCGTTTTAGCGATTGCTCGAGCTGGAGCAGGGGTAAATAATATTCCTTTAGAGAAAGCAACTTCACAGGGAACTGCGGTTTTCAATACTCCAGGTTCAAATGCAAATGCTGTTAAGGAACTTATTATAACAATGCTATTACTATCTGTTAGACCAGTTTTTGCATCTGTAAAATGGGCCCAAAAATTAGCTGGGGCAGATGTTTCCTTACAAACAGAAAAAGGTAAAAATCATTTTGCTGGAACTGAGTTATATGGAAAGAAAATAGGGATAATCGGTTTAGGTAATATTGGTTCACGTGTGGCTAAGGCATGTATGGATTTAGGGATGAAAGTAATTGGATATGACCCATATATTTCTGTTGAAAAAGCATGGCAACTTTCCAATGATATTCCTAGAGCTGAAAGTTTGGAAGAATTGCTAGAACAAAGTGATTTTATTACTATTCATATTCCTTACACTGATAAAAATAGAAATATCATTGGCGAAGATGAGATTAATGTGATGAAAGATACGGCAGTGTTACTCAATTATTCACGCTGGGGAATTGTGGATGAAGATGCAGTAATAAAGGCACTTGACGCTAAAAAATTACGTTTATTTATCACAGATTTTAGTTCTGAGAAAATTTTAAATCACAAACAAATAATTGTAACTCCTCATTTAGGTGGAACAACAGAAGAAGCAGAAGTTAATGGAGCTAAAATGGCTGCTAATACTTTGAGAAAATATCTTGAAACTGGAGATATTGTTAATTCCGTTAACTTGCCAAATGTAGAAATGGCATTCGATGCTCCATTGCGTCTAACTCTTATTCACCAAAATGTTCCTAATATGGTGGGTAGAATTACTACTATTTTAGCTAAAGAAGAAATAAACATTGATAACATGATTAACCGTTCACGTGGTAAAATTGCTTATACAATGATTGATGCTGCAGATATTTCAGAAGGAAAACTTAAAGAATTAAAGAAAGAGTTACTAGAAATTTCTGAAGTTATCCGAGTTCGAGCATTGCATAATCCAAAATTTGTGAAATGAGATGATTAAAACGGCTGATGAATTTCAAAGGATTTTTGAAGAGATAAAGTTAGATCCTCAAAATCAAGAATACACTGAAAAGGGGATTGAACCATTATATTATGCTAATCCTAAGGCCAAAATATTAATAGTAGGTCAAGCACCTGGACAAAAAGCTCAAGATACGCATATGGTCTGGAATGATTTGAGTGGAGATAGGTTGAGGACATGGCTAGATGTGTCTCGCGATGAGTTTTATAATTCAGATTTATTTGCGATTATGCCAATGGATTTTTATTTTCCAGGAAAAGGTAAGGGTGGAGATCTTCCACCACGAAAGAATTTTGCAGCAAAGTGGCATCCAAAGTTAAGAAAGTTAATGCCCAATATAGAACTAACTATTTTGGTAGGTAGCTATGCTGTTAAAAAATATTTGAATCTAAAAAGTAGTGCTAAATTAACTGATATTGTAAAAGATTATCAAACATATCTGCCAGAGTATTTTCCTTTGGTACATCCTTCACCTAGGAATTTAATTTGGTTAAAGAAAAATCCATGGTTTGAGGAACAAGTAGTAAAAGACTTACAGAAATTAGTATCTGAGATTAAGAATAAATAATAGTCTGGCAAAAATGTCAGGCTATTTTTTTGGTCAAATTTGGTGTTATACTTAGATTGAAAGAGTTTGATAGAAGGTTGGAAGGAAGTAATACTATGCTAAAAAATCTAAATTTAACTTTTGGACCTGAAAAACAACTACAAGAAATTATTGAAAACAATAAAGATCGTCAAATGGTACTATTAGAATCTGTAACTGATTCAGAAAAGTTTGCACTATTAGATATTTCAAATGAAGAAAGTATTTTTCATAGTCAATTAGATTATCGAATCTATCACACAATTAATCTTAAAGAATGGAATGGCTTTTTCGAATTTAGGTATGTAACTTTAGATACAGAACAACAAAAGATTTTCAATGCTCACTTAGGTAAATGGGATGATCCATTCAATCGTCCAGTTGGCTTGAAATCAACACTTGTTGGTCATGATGAGAGAAAAGACTATGAATTCTTGATGATTAATATCTGGGAAGATCAAGAAGATTATGTCGAATGGGAAAATGAAAGTGACAATGAGTTCAGAGAATTCGGCCATGGCGGAAATGCCAAAGCATTAGTTGCACAATATAAATTGGTAAAAAATAAAGAATAGTTTAAAAGGTGTGTGGATATGATCTGCATGCCTTTTTGCTTTGGATGAACAAAGCAATCGTCATTTCAATCAGTGTAAATCCATGTCTAAAATTATTTATTATATATTTGAAAAATTTGATAAAAACTATTGTATAATTGTAGTGTAATTTTTCAGAGGGAGGCATGGAGGATATGGAAAGATATCACATTGGCCTAGATATAGGGACTTCGTCTATAGGATGGGCAGTAATAGGTGATGATTTTAAAATTAAGAGAAAAAAGGGGAAGAATTTAATAGGTACCCGTTTATTTAAAGAAGGAAATACCGCTGCAGAACGTCGAGGTTTTAGAACGCAAAGAAGACGACTTAACAGAAGAAAATGGCGTTTGAAATTATTGGAAGAAATTTTTGATCCGTACATGGCAGAGGTAGATGAATATTTTTTTGCCAGATTAAAAGAATCAAATCTTTCCCCAAAAGACAGTAATAAGAAATATTTAGGTTCATTATTATTCCCAGATGTATCTGATTCAAATTTCTATGATAAGTATCCAACAATTTATCATTTGCGAAGAGATTTAATGGAAAAAGATAAGAAGTTTGATTTAAGAGAAATCTATTTAGCAATTCACCATATTGTCAAGTATCGTGGCAATTTTTTAGAAAAAGTTCCTGCAAAAAACTATAAAAATAGTGGAGCATCAATTGGATTTCTTTTAGAAGAGGTTAACGATTTATACGGTAACATCATCGGTAATGAAGACGTTGCCATTCTTGATAATGATAAGTTTGAAGATGTAGAAAAGATAATCTTAAATGATGAAATTAGAAATATTGATAAACAAAAAAATGTAGGAAGACTATTAGTAAAAGATAAAAAGGAAAAGAATATAGTTACTGCATTTTCTAAGGCTATTTTTGGATATAAATTTAATCTTGAAGATTTATTGTTGATAGAAAGTGATGAAAAGAATAAATTAACATTTAATGATGAAAATATTGATGACATTTTTAATGAATTATCACATTCCCTAAATGATAACCAAATGGATTTACTAACTAAGACTAGAGAAATCTACTTTAAGTTCAAATTAAATATGATTGTTCCAACTGGATATACATTATCTGAATCCATGATAGAAAAGTACGAGATGCACAAAGCTCATTTAAAAATGTACAAGGAATTTATCAATACTCTAAATGCAAAAGATAGAAAGATCTTAAAGAATGCTTACAGTGACTATATTAATAATGAAAAAGCTAAAGCTGCTAACGCTCAGGAAAATTTCTATAAAACTGTAAAGAAGACTATTAAAGAAAATGATTCAGATACGGCTAAAAAGATTATAGGCTCAATTGATGAAGGGAATTTTATGCCTAAGCAAAGAACTGGTGAAAATGGTGTGATTCCTCATCAATTACATCAAATAGAGTTAGATAGAATTATTGAAAATCAAGCCAAATATTATCCATGGTTGGTAGAAGAAAATCCTGTAGAAAAAAATAGAAAATTCGCTAAATATAAATTGGATGAGCTAGTTACTTTTAGAGTGCCATACTATGTTGGACCACTGATAGATAAGACAGAGTCTAATAAAAATGAAAAAGAAACAAAATTTGCATGGATGGTTCGAAAAGCAAAAGGAACAATAACTCCATGGAATTTCGAAAATTTGGTTGATAGAACAGAATCAGCTAATCGTTTTATTAAACGCATGACTTCCAAAGATACATATATAATTGGTGAAGATGTATTGCCTGCTTCTAGTTTGCTATACGAGAAATATAAAGTACTTAATGAATTGAATAATATTAAAGTAAATAAAAAGAAGTTAGATGTTGAACAGAAACAGCATGTTTATTTAGATTTGTTTACAACTAGAAAGAATGTAACAAAAGATGATCTAGCAACTTCCCTAAATTGTGATGTAGAAAGTATTACTGGACTAACCGATAACAAAAAGTTTAATTCTTCACTGTCAAGTTATATTGATTTAAAAGCGATATTAGGAAATATAGTAGATGATTACAGTAAAAACGAAGATTTAGAAAAAATTATTGAATATTCAACTATTTTTGAAGATGGTAATATCTATAAAGAAAAATTAAGTGAAATATCATGGTTGACTGATGAGCAGATTGAAAAATTATCAAATATTCATTTCAAAGGATGGGGAAGATTATCAAAGAAATTACTAACACAGATTACTAATGAGAATGGTGAAAGAATTATTGATGCATTGTGGAATACATCTAATAATTTTATACAAGTTATAAGTGATGAAAGTATTCAAGCAAAATTAGCTGAAATTAACGGTGAATATGCGAATAAATATAACTTAGAAGATATATTAGATGAGGCATATACATCTCCACAGAACAAAAAAGCCATTAGACAAGTAATGAAAGTTGTCGAAGATATTGAAAAAGCAATGAAGTGTGAGCCAACATCTATAGCTATTGAATTTACTAGGGAAAAACGAAAGAGTAAATTAACGAATACTCGTTATAAGAAAATATCTGAAACTTATGAGAAAATTACAGATGAACTAATCTCCGAATATGAATTAGGAAAATTACAATCAGAATTAGATAGTAAAGCCAATAATATGAGAGATAGATATTATTTATACTTTATGCAGTTAGGTAGAGATATGTATACTGGTGAGAAAATAAATATTGATGAATTGCACCAAAAATATGATATTGATCACATTCTCCCACAATCCTTTATAAAAGATGATTCGCTTAATAACAGAGTGTTAACTAGTAAAGGCGTGAATATTAAAGAAAAGTCAGACAAGACAGCTGCAGATTTGTATGCAGCGAAGATGGGTGATTTTTGGCGTAAACTACGTAAACAAGGTTTAATGACGGAGCAAAAATATAAAAATTTATTAACTAGAACAGACAGTATAAACAAATATACTAAGCAAAGTTTCATTAAGCGTCAATTAGTAGAAACAAGTCAAGTGGTAAAATTGGCTGCTAATATATTGCAAGATAAATATCGTAATACAAAAATTATTGAAATAAGGGCAAGATTAAATAGTGATTTAAGAAAAAAATATGAGCTGATAAAAAATCGAGAAGTTAACGATTATCATCATGCTATAGATGGATATTTAACAACCTTTATTGGACAATATCTGTATAAAGTATATCCTAAATTACGTAGTTATTTTGTATATGATGATTTTAAGAAATTAGATAGTAATTACTTGAAACATATGGATAAGTTTAACTTTATATGGAAATTAGAAGATAAAAAAGCAGAAGATGTCTACGATAAGGTAAATGATGAATTCGTTTTAAATGTGCCAGAGATGAAAGAATATATACGAAAAATTTATAATTATAAATATATGTTAGTTTCAAAAGAAGTAACTACTAAAAATGGTGCATTTTATGATCAGACAAAATATAATGCTAAGACGGTTAATTTGATTCCAATAAAGAAAGACAAACCGACAAACATTTATGGGGGTTACAAAGGAAAAGTAAGTAGCTACATGATGTTAGTTAAGATTCAAAAGAAGAAAGAAATAATATATAAATTTGTAGGTGTACCAAGACTTTGGACTGACGAATTAGATAGATTAAATGATACTGATGAAAAGAAAGCATTATTGAAAAAAATAGCAAAAGCAAGTTTATCTAAAGCGGAACAAAATTTTGAAGTTATTTTAGACAAAGTTTACTATGGACAACTGATCATAGATGGAGGTCAAAAATATACATTAGGAAGTTCCGAATATAAGTATAATGCGATGCAACTGCATTTATCTACACGTTCATTAAAGACTTTAGCTAAGGAAAAAGTTAAAGATGTAGAAGTAACAGATAAAGAATTAGTAGACGTATATGAAGAAATATTATCAGTTGTTAACAAGTATTTTGAACTATATGATATTTCAAAATTTAGGCAAAAATTAAATGAAGGATTAGAATTATTTAAAGAACTACCTATTCATAATGTGTATGAGAGCAATAAGATAAAACAGTTTGGAAAATTTGAAGTATTAAATAGAATTTTAATTGGATTACATGCTAGCTCAATGACGACGGATTTAAAGGTTTTAGGAATAAAAACAAAATTAGGACAAATGCAAGTGAAAGGTGGTATAAAGTTATCGCCAGATGCTAAATTAATATATCAATCACCAACAGGAATTTTTTCAAGAGCTGTTAGAGTGAAAGATTTAGGATAGTTATTTTTTAAGAATAAAAAATAAAAAGGAGTCATTTGACTCCTTTTTATGTATAGTCCATATATATACGGATCAAAAAGAAAAACTCAGCTATAAAAGCTTTGTTTGATTTCAACTCAGAATGTTAAATCAATGAGGTCAAAACCTACGGATATATTATAGAACAATTGATAGTAGAAAGGCAAGTGAAGATTTATGGGATTTAGGAATGTGATTATAACCCAGCATTCTAAGTTATCATATTCTAATAATGCGATGATAGTACAAAATAAAGATGGGATTAATCAAATACCGCTAGTAGATATGGATATATTACTTATCTCAACTACTCAAGCAGTTATTACTAGTACATTAGTAGGTAAGTTGGCAGAATCTGGGATTAAAGTGATTTTTACAGATAATAAAAATGAACCTGTGACTGAAACAGTAAATTATTATCCTAATAATAGATCGTTAGGTACATATTTACAGCAATGCGAATGGAATGACCATGTAAAGGAAATTTTGTGGACAAAAATTGTTAGAAGTAAAATTATTAATCAAATAAAGGTTCTTAAAAATTATCAAATAGATTGTCAAGATTTGAAAAATGAATTAGATAAGTTGGAAATAAATGATATGACCAATCGTGAAGCTGTAGTGGCAAGAAAGTATTTTGAAAAGCTATTTGGCAATAAATACAGTAGAAAAGATTTTACACCTATGAATGCAGCACTAAATTATGGATATTCAATTTTATTATCAGCTGTAAATAAAGAAATTGTTTCTGCAGGTTATGTAACATATTTAGGAATTCATCACCAAAGTCAAGAAAATATGTTTAACTTTGGATCAGACTTAATGGAACCGTTTAGACCGGTTGTAGATTATTGGTTGGCAGATAAGAATTTTCTAGAGTTTACACCAGACATTAAATATGGATTAGTTGATTTATTGAACTTAGAAATTAAATACAATAAAAAACAAATGCTGTTAAAGAATGCAATTACCAAATATGTAAGAGATGTAATTGAATACTTAAATCAAGAAACTGTTGAATTTGACATGGAGGTAGAATTTACGAATGAGGTACCGAATAATGCGATTAATGATAATGTTTGATTTGCCAGTAGAAACAAGTGAGGAAAGAAAGGAATATAGAAAGTTTAGAAAGAATTTAATAAATGAAGGATTTATTATGATTCAATATTCTGTTTATGTAAGAGTTTGTGTAAACAAAAAATCAGCGGAATTTACAGAAAAACGTATAGAATCTTTCTTACCTTCTAAAGGGGTAGTGCAATCTTTAATCTTAACTGAAAAGCAATACAATGATATGCATTTTTTATTGGGTAAAAAGATAAAAGAAGTTAGAAATAGCGCAGAAAGGACAATTATTCTATGAAATTATATTATACCGGGCATAAGAATATTGAAATAAATGCTGGGAAAATCACTGTATTGGGAACGAATAATGTGGATGTGTATAAAGAATTTATTGATACTTTTTTAAATGGGTACGGAAATAATATTCAATTAAGCGACGATAAATATAATCGAAAAGATATAAGTACGAGTATTGATTGGGATGGAGATGTAATGTTAACAGACCGAATTAGTAAAAAGTATATGAATGTATTGATCAAAAAGATTATTGAAGACATCACGGATGATGAAAGACAAGCAATACTAAAATCAGTAAATGGTTTGTATGATCGTATTCGAGAGGTTTTGTATAAAATTGATATACCCTTACAAGTAGATTATGATAATGATTTAACAAGACTATTCAAGTATTGTCAGGTACATACAGAGGCATTGCTATGGAAAAATGCGTATGATAGAATATCTTCAGATGTTAAATTACATGTGGAACTAAACAGAGAAAGAATTATAGGTCTAACCAATGTCGCACATTATCTCACTAAAGAAGAGTTTCAGGAACTTGTGAACCTTGTTAAGGTGACTAACGCATCAATGTTTATAATTGAATTCACAGAAAAGAATGGTCAGAGATTCTTTGAAAACTGTGATAATTACTATATTGATGAGGATTATATTGATTGGTACTAACGAATAGTTAAATTTTGATTATAAAGTAACTGTTTCAGAAGTATGTTAAATCAATTAGGTTAAGACCAAATATCTATCGTATTTATCCGCCTTAGGTGTTTCAGAAGTATGTTAAATCAATTAGGTTAAGACCTCAATGCCAAAGACCTCACCACAGCATTTAGTTTCAGAAGTATGTTAAATCAATTAGGTTAAGACCAAACGTTTCTGGAAAAACTATTGGAACGTGGTTTCAGAAGTATGTTAAATCAATTAGGTTAAGACCCACAAAAACAAAAACACCTACTATGACAGCGTTTCAGAAGTATGTTAAATCAATTAGGTTAAGACCTTAATTCTTGATTGGTAAAAATAAAGTAGAGTTTCAGAAGTATGTTAAATCAATTAGGTTAAGACCTAAATATATATAATGCTATTAAAGGTGCCGGTTTCAGAAGTATGTTAAATCAATTAGGTTAAGACCCACCTGAAGCACCAATTGCTGTAGTAGCTAGTTTCAGAAGTATGTTAAATCAATTAGGTTAAGACCAATAACTTATGAATACAAAGTGATGAATATGTTTCAGAAGTATGTTAAATCAATTAGGTTAAGACCGAAATTCTCTGCATATCAAGGTGAATATAGGTTTCAGAAGTATGTTAAATCAATTAGGTTAAGACCCATGCAATTCGATAACCTTGAAAGTTACTAGTTTCAGAAGTATGTTAAATCAATTAGGTTAAGAACGGTTCTGAGCCTAGTTAGAATGAATAGGTGTTTCAGAAGAATATTAAATTAATTAGATTAATATCTTGACTTTGTCTCCACAGTTATATATTCTAATTTCAGAATATATTAATTGACTATTTTAGAGTGGTTAGTTTAGGTATTAGTTTCAGAAGAATGTTAAATTAATAGGGTCGAGGCCTAAAATACAAAAAATATTTCATAATATTTATAAATCTATCAGAAATTTTCTGGTAGATTTTTTTAGTGTAAAAATTTTTGAGTTTAAGATATATTATGGTTGATAATGTAATATTATATGATATATAATATAGTTGAAGATAAGAAATAAAAGAAAGTGAGGGATGATGATGAAAATTCAAGTTAGTTCTGATTTACTAGATGGTTTAGTATTGGCGCTTTTAGATAAGCAAGATTATTATGGATACTCATTGACACAGGATATGCAAAGGGCAATTTCAATTTCAGAATCAACACTCTACCCAGTATTACGAAGGTTAAAGAATAATGGTTTATTAGAAACATATGATCAATCATATCAAGGGAGAAATCGTAGATATTATCGCATAACAAATAGTGGGGAAGAACATTTAGGAAGAGTTAAAAAAATGTGGAGCGACTACAAGGTTAGTTTAGATTCAATTTTCGAAAAAAACTAGGGAGGGGGAATAATAATGAACTCAGAAATAACAAAGTATCTACAAGAATTAAAAAGATATTTAAGACGTTTAGATGATAGTGAAATCAAAGATATTGAGGATTTCTACACAGAATATTTAGAGGATGCAGGGGTACAAACACGTGCAGAAATTGAAGAAAAAGTTGGAACACCTAGACAATTAAGTCTACGAATATTAGCAGATTATTCATTGAAGGATGATGGTAAGGAAAGTGGTGGCATTTTACCTAAGACAAATATCAAGACTGCTTGGCTAATCATTTTGGCATTACTTGCGACACCAGCAACTTTAATTATAGGGGTAGCCTTACTAGGAGTTTTAGTAGCAGCAATTGGTGTAGCTTTTGCAGTAGCAGTAACGATTATTGCCTTAGCTGGAGCAGCTATCTTTATAACCCTAACTAGTTTATATGTGGGAATATTCCTATTGTTTACAAAATTAGGAGTGGGACTATTTTATCTTGGAATAGGAATTATTGGTATCGGAGCATTAATGGTTATTCTACCAATAATTTACTTGATAATAGTAACAGTTGTAAAAATGGTAGCAAACTTCATTCGATATATTTACAGACGTTTCAACAAAAAGGGGGTTAGATAGCTATGAAAAAGACAATAATAAGTGGTTTTATAATTTCCATTATTGGCGCTATTTTATTAGCAATTGGCTTAGGGCTTAAAGGAAATAAAAGTATTGTTTTTGAAGATTTAAAACCTGTTATTGCAGATAGTACTAAAGTTACTCAAGCTCATACCTATAAAGACATTAATAAACTTGATATAGATGTTAAAGATGTTAATGTGGAATTTAGAGAAGGAAAGAACTATTCTGTAAGGTACGAAGGTGCAAAATCTAGCTCCCCAACGGTAAAGAAGTCTGGCAATCAACTCCAAATTAAAGGACGTTTAAGTAGTCATAGCATAAGATTTAATGGAATGAGCATGTATGATGATTATTATCGAAATTCTGATCGAAATAAGATGATAATTACTTTACCAAAGGATAGTAAATTAGATGAACTAAATCTCAAATTATCTGATTCTTTGTTATCACAGGTTAATATGACAGGGATTGAAGCAGATCGAGTTAAGGCATCTATTCATGATACTAAACTAGATTTAAGAGATGCTAATTTTGGAAATGTAGAATTATCTGCAGGCGATTCAGATATTAGTATGACTAATACAGTATTAAGTAATGGTAAGTTAGACTTAAATGACACAGATGTACGTTTAGATGGTGGATCATTGATGCAGGTTGCAATGAATATTACTGAAGGAGATGTGGATTACAATAATTTGTCTATTCAAGGTGGTAACTTACGTAATAATGATGGTGACATTAAGATGAGTAATACACAAATTCAAGGTGGATACAAGATAGATGATACTGACGGAGACATACTAGTTTCTCGTGTAACAGTTGATGGCTATCGAGTTCAAAGTAATGATGGTGACGTAAGATTATTTGAACAAACAACAAGTAATGGCAATGTTTTAGAGAAGAATTCTAACTCAGATAATGTATTAGATATTATAAGTAATGATGGCGATATTACTGTAAATTAATTAAGGAGGTAGATTAATATGAAAAAATTGACTAAATCAAATGATAAAGTTTTGACTGGTGTATTAGGTGGCTTTGCAGAATATTTTGGAGCAGATAAGGCTCTAGTTAGAATTATTGGTGCTGCATTGATGATGGTAACTGGATTCTTCCCAGGAGTATTTCTTTATATTATTGCAGCAGTAATAATGCCAGAAAAAACAGACAAAGATAATGACGACGTAATTGAAGGCGAATTTCACGAGAAATAATGAGTATCAAAAAGTATGTTTAGGAAACTGAGCATACTTTTTTATTAGCAGGCATTTCGGATTTTAAATAAAGTAATTACTGAGTGATAGCAAAAGAGCAACACCTTAGTCAGTATTATAATCATGATATACTTTCAAATGCTGATATGTTTAGAAAGCATGAGGCTAAAAGGGTTAAATATTACTTTGACGTATGATACAGTAGACTTGTAGGAAGAAAGATAATGATTTCTCGAGAAAAAAAGATAGGAAGTGCACAAAACTATCAGTAATTATCATTGTCCTACTTGAAAATAGTAGTGAAGTTAGAGCTAGATTTAAGTATGGAGTGATAAAATATGGAAAAAGTACAAGAATTACAAAGATTAGTCGCAGAGTTATATGACAGTTTTGAAAATGATAATCGTAAAGGTGTAGAAGAAATTCGTCAAGTTCTAGCAAATGTAAATGAAAAGTATAAAACAAGTAGTCATCCATTGGCTTGGACAGGAAGATTGGTACTTTATCTACAAGTGAATGCTGTGAAAAAAGACTTATATTTGACATCAGAACAAAAGGATATTATCAAGGAATTGGCTAGAATTGGTAAAAGAACAAATTTGAATTATGTTTATCTTAGTCCAGTGGATGATGCTAAACAATTTGTTTAGTTAAATAATTAGTAATAGTTTGAAGTCAGCGAATCAAATTTTTGATTAAATTTGGTTCGCTGATTTTTTTATAGATTAAATATACGGAATTATACATTGTAACATAAATGTAATATTTTTAACTTTATTTACCCAACGTGTGCAATGAGTTCTTGTAAGTATTGGTAGAAGTGGCTTTTTGCGACTTGCACATATTGAGTAAAAATGATTAGATTATGAAAAAATATCTCATTCACAATCAAATGTATTGTAGAATAAGCGTTTTCATAAGTTATATAAAGATCTTTGTGAATTTTGGGATAATTATTTTATATGTTGAAAAACAATATTTTGCATGATATTATTATCTCGTAAATTAAAGAAAACGTTTTCTTAAAAGAAGTACATAAGGAGGTCCAATGATGTCAGATAAATATATTATGGCTATCGACGAAGGTACTACAAGTACACGTGCGATTATCTTCGACAAAAAAGGAAATAAAGTTGCTGAAGGACAAAAAGAATTTCGTCAATATTTCCCTCAACCAGGTTGGGTAGAACATGACGCTAATGAAATTTGGAACGCAGTATTATCAACAATAGCTAATTCTTTTATTAGCTCAGGAATACAACCAAAACAAATTGCAGGTATTGGTATTACTAACCAACGTGAAACAACTATTATTTGGGACAAAGAAACAGGATTACCAATTTATAACGCTATTGTTTGGCAATCAAGACAAACAAGTGACATTGCACAAAAATTAATTGATGAAGGTTATTCTGATACTATTCATGAAAAGACAGGTTTAATCATTGATGCCTACTTCTCAGCAACAAAGATTCGTTGGATCTTAGATCATGTAGAAGGTGCTCAAGAACGTGCTGAAAAAGGTGAATTATTATTCGGTACGATTGATACATGGCTTACATGGAAATTAACAGGTGGTAAAGTTCACGTAACAGATTATTCTAATGCTAGTCGTACAATGTTGTTCAACATTCATGATTTGAAATGGGATAAAGAAATTTTAGAATTATTGAATATTCCTGAAGCTTTATTACCAGAAGTTAAAGGAAATTCTGAAATCTATGGTCAAACTGCAGCATACCACTTCTTTGGTAGTCAAGTTCCTATTTCTGGTATGGCTGGTGACCAACAATCTGCTTTATTCGGTCAATTAGCTTTAGAAGATGGAACAGTTAAGAATACTTATGGTACAGGTTCATTTATCGTAATGAATACAGGTAATAAACCAGTTCTTTCTAAGAATAACTTGTTAACAACTATTGGATATTCTATTGATGGCAAGATTAATTTTGCTTTAGAAGGTTCAGTATTTGTATCTGGTTCAGCACTTCAATGGTTAAGAGATAGTATGGAAATTATTGAATCAGCTCCTGAATCAGAAAGAGCAGCAAATGAATCAACTAACCATAATGAAGTTTACGTTGTTCCAGCCTTTACCGGTTTAGGTGCTCCTTACTGGGATAGTGATGCTCGTGGGGCAGTGTTCGGATTGACACGTGGTACAACTAAGAATGACTTTATTAAAGCTACTTTACAATCACTTGCTTACCAAACAAGAGATGTATTAGATACGATGGAAAAAGATACAGGTATTAAGATTCCAGTCCTTCGTGTTGACGGTGGAGCTGCTATGAATAATTACTTGTTACAATTCCAATCTGATTTACTTAATAAGTCAGTTGAAAGAGCTGGAAACTTGGAAACAACAGCTCTAGGTGTAGCTTTTTTAGCTGGATTGGCAGTTGGTTTCTGGAAAGACACAGATGAATTGAAAGAATTATTTACAGTTGGTCGCAGATTTGAACCAGAAATGTCCGATGATGCTAGAGAATATCTATATGCTGGATGGAAGAACGCAGTAGAAGCAACACGTATATTCAAACATAAAATAAACGAAAATCTTTAGGAGGAAGATACAATGACATTTTCAATTAAAACACGTAAAAACACAGTTGATAAATTAAAGAATGAAGAATTAGATTTGTTAGTAATTGGTGGGGGAATTACAGGTGCAGGTGTTGCCCTCCAAGCTACAGCTTCCGGTTTGAAGACTGGTTTAGTTGAAATGCAAGACTTTGCTGAAGGAACAAGTTCTCGTTCTACAAAATTAGTTCATGGTGGTATCAGATACCTAAAGACATTTGATGTAGGTGTTGTTGCAGATACTGTACAAGAACGTGCAGTTGTTCAAGGAATTGCTCCACATATTCCAAGACCTTTCCCAATGTTATTACCTATTTATGATGATCCAAGTTCAACATTCGACATGTTCAGTGTTAAGATTGCGATGGACTTATATGACCGCTTAGCTGGAGTAACAGGCACACAATATGCTAACTACACAATTTCTCGTGAAGAAGTATTACAACGTGAACCAAACTTGAAGAGCGACAAGTTATTAGGTGCAGGTGTTTACCTTGATTATGTAAATAATGATGCTCGTTTAGTTATTGAAAACATTAAAGAAGCTGATGAATTAGGTGGCTTAATGGCTAGTCACGTTAAGGTTGTAGGTGTTCTTCATGATGATAATGGTCGCATCAATGGCGTAAAAGCTAAAGATTTATTAACAGACGAAGAATTTGAAATCAAAGCTAAGATGGTAATTAATACTACAGGCCCATGGGTAACTAAGACATTAGGCTTAGATGACAAGAATGGCGAAGGTGAAGTAATTCGTCCAACTAAAGGTGTGCATTTAGTTGTAGATAGCTCACGTCTAAGAGTTCCTCAACCAACATACTTTGATTCCGGAATTGGTGACGGTCGTATGATTTTCGTTGTTCCACGTGAAAACAAGACATACTTTGGTACAACAGATACAGACTACACTGGTGACTACAAGCATCCAAGAGTTGAACAAGCTGATGTAGATTACTTATTGAAAGCTATCAACAACAGATACCCAGAAGCTGAAATTACAATTAACGATATCGAAGCAAGCTGGGCAGGTTTAAGACCACTTCTATCTGGTAATGGAAGTTCAGACTACAATGGTGGTGGATCTAACACTGGTAAAGTATCAGATGAAAGTTTCGAAAACTTAATTAAGACAGCTGTAGCATACAGTAAAGATGAAGCAAGTCGTAGTGAAGTTGAAAAATCAATCAGTAGCTTGAAGACAGCTTCAGCAGAAAAGACTCTAAGCCCATCACAAGTATCTCGTGGTTCTTCACTTAAAGTAGGTGATGATGGTTTAATCACACTTTCTGGTGGTAAGATTACTGACTATCGTAAGATGGCAGCTGGAGCAATGGAATTAATCCGTAAGTTATTCAAAGAACTATTTAATAAAGATGTACGCGAAGTTGATTCCAAGAAATTACAAGTTTCAGGTGGACACTTTGATCCTACAAACGTTGATGAAACAATGAAATTCTACCAAAAGATTGCGATGGACAAAGGTATGCCAGCTGCAGATGCTGCTGACTTAGCAAATCGCTTTGGTTCAAACACAAGTCGTGTAATTTCTTACGCAGACGATGTAGAAGCAGCTCCAGGTTTAACTTTAGCTGACACATTGAGCTTACATTACTCTGTAAATGAAGAAATGACCTTGAATTTAGTAGACTTCTTATTACGTCGTACAAACTATGTTCTCTTCCATAAAGATGAATTAATGATGAAGAAAGATGCCTTTGTTGATGAAATGGCACGCATCATGGAATGGAATGAAGAAGAAAAAGCAGCTGCAGCTAAGCAATTAGATGAAACTATTGCAGAATCAAGCTTAGCATATTTGAAGTAAACAGCTGATAAAACTAAATTATAGAGGTGATTTGTGTGAACGGGTTTTTAGGAGAATTTTTAGGGACAATGGTCCTAATCGTACTAGGTGTGGGCACGGGTGCTGGTGTTAACCTCAAAACATCATATGCACGTAATTCAGGCTGGCTATTCATCACAATTGCTTGGGGTATGGCTGTAACATTTGGTGTTTATGTAGCTGGTAGCTTTGGTTCTCAAGGACATTTAAATCCTGCAGTTACAATCCCATTCGCAATCTTTGGATTCTTCCCATGGGATCAAGTATTGCCATACTTATTAGGTCAATTCTTAGGAGCTTTTGTTGGTGCAGTTTTAGTCATCATCCAATATGGAGCACAATTTAAGAACGCAAAAGACGCAAATGACGGTAATGTGGTAGGGATTTTTGCAACAGGTCCTGCAATCAACAATGGTTTATATAATTTCTTAAGTGAAACAATCGCAACTTTTGTATTCATCCTAACATTATTAAACTTAGGAGACTTTACAAAAGGATTGAAGCCATTGATTGTTGGTTTGCTAATCATGGTAGTTGGTCAAGCTTTAGGTGGAACAACAGGATTTGCCTTGAATCCAGCTCGTGACTGGGCTCCAAGATTTGCTTACTCAGTATTACCAGTACCTAATAAAGGTGACTCAAACTGGGGTTATGCTTGGGTTCCAATGTTTGGACCATTAGCAGGTGGTTTAATCGCAGCTTGTGTTCAATATTTCTTAATGTAATAAGTAAATATATATTTCAGAGGAGAAGTGTAAAGGGTTTGCACTTCTCTTTTTTTATATATAAAAGTGTGCTACAATTTATCTTTTGAAGACAATAAAAGATAACGAGGTGAAAAAGTTGAAGCAGCCATTAATTTCATTTAAACATGTTGTTAAAAGCTATGATGACGATGTTCAGGTACTGAAAGATGTAAGTTTTGATATAGAAGAGGGTAAATTCTATACGCTGCTGGGTCCTTCAGGTTGTGGAAAAACTACAATTTTGAATATTATTGCAGGTTTGTCTGATGCTACATCAGGGGATGTTTATTTTGATGGTAAACGAATAAATGATGTACCAGCTAACAAGCGACAAGTTAATACAGTATTCCAAGACTATGCATTATTCCAACATTTGAACGTATATGATAACATCGCATTTGGATTGAAAATAAAGAAAGTTCCAGCTGATAAAATTAAGGAAAAGGTTACTGAGGCCTTGCGCATGGTACGTTTAGATGGTTATGAAGATCGAGCTATATCTGAAATGTCAGGTGGGCAAAGACAACGTGTTGCAATTGCAAGGGCAATCGTGTTGGATCCTAAGGTTCTCTTGTTAGATGAGCCGCTTTCAGCTTTGGATCAAAAGTTAAGAACAGAAATGCAATATGAATTACGTTCATTACAAAAGAAACTAGGAATAACATTTATTTTTATTACTCATGATCAAGAAGAAGCTTTGGCGATGAGTGATGAAATCTTTGTTTTAAATAATGGTAATATTGTTCAAAGCGGAACACCAGTAGACATTTACGATGAACCAATTAACCATTATGTGGCAGATTTTATTGGAGAATCTAATATTGTAAATGGAATAATGATCAAAGATGAGTTGGTAGAGTTTGCTGGTCAACAATTTCCTTGTGTTGACGGGGGAATGAAGCCTAACGAACCAGTTGAAGTTGTGATCAGACCTGAAGATTTAGTTTTGACAAGCCCAGAAAAGGGACAATTGAAGGTTAAAGTAGATACACAATTATTCAGAGGGGTTCATTATGAAATTCGTTGTACAGATGCCTTAGGTAATAAATGGTTAGTACATTCTACCAAGCGAGCTGTACCAGGTGAAAATATTGGACTTTCATTTGGACCTGAAGATATCCATGTTATGAGATTCAATGAATCAGAAGAAGATTTTGATGCTCGTTTGGATAGCTATAATGATTAATAGGGGGGGAATAGTAAATGAAAAAGATAAATCCTTTATTAACAATCCCTTATTATCTATGGATAGGTTTATTTGTAATTGCTCCAGTGCTATTAATTGTCTATTATTCTTTCATAGACATCCATGGGAACTTCACTTTAAGTAACTATGGAAATTATTTCGGCTCAGGCAAGTATTTAATGATGACTTTTAACTCATTCCTATATGCTTTTATTATTACCTTCTTTACGGTTTTAGTAAGTTATCCTATGGCATACTTTTTGACGAAGTTAAAGCATAAAGAACTTTGGCTATTGTTAGTCATCTTACCAACCTGGGTTAATTTGTTGTTAAAAGCTTATGCCTTTATTGGTATTTTTGGAATTGACGGAAGTGTAAATCATTTCCTTAGTTTTTTTGGAATAGGACCTAAACAGATATTATTTACTGATTTTAGTTTTATTGTTGTTGCGACCTATATTCAAATACCTTTCATGATAATGCCAATATTTAATGCTCTTGAAGAAATTAATCCGTCAGTTTTACGTGCTAGTCGAGATTTAGGTGCTAATGAATGGCAGACATTCTTTAAAGTTGTAATGCCATTATCTATGAATGGGGTAAAGAGTGGAATTCAAGCAGTATTTATTCCATCGCTCTCACTATTTATGTTGACACGTTTGATAGGAGGAAATAGAGTAATCACTCTAGGTACTGCTATCGAAGAACATTTCTTGGTAACGCAAAACTGGGGAATGGGTTCAACAATTGGTGTTGTTTTGATTGTTATAATGTTCATTGTTATGGTAATTACCGGCGAGAAAAGGGGGCATAAATAGATGAAGAAGATTAATTGGAAAAATGTGTATCTATGGGTAATGTTTATCTTCTTATATGCACCAATTTTTTACTTGATATTTTATGCCTTTAATAGCGGTGAAACGATGAATAGATTTGAAGGTTTTAGTTGGGTTCATTTTCAAGAATTATTTGCTGATACGCGATTATTGATAATTTTGTTAGAAACTTTCATTTTGGCTTTCTTATCGGCATTGATTGCGACCATGATAGGAACTTTTGGTGCAATTTCAATTTATCGTTACCAAAAACGCAGAACAAGACTGGCTTTATTATCGTTAAATAATATTTTGATTGTATCGCCAGATGTTATTATAGGTGCTAGTTTCTTAATTCTATTTACACTATTAGGTTCTTGGATACATAGTTTATCATTAGGATTTGCTAGTGTACTGTTATCCCACATAGCTTTCAGTATTCCAATTGTAGTTTTGATGGTATTACCCAAGTTACAAGAAATGCAAGATTCTTTGACGATGGCAGCTTATGATCTAGGTGCAAATCACTGGCAAGTTTTAACAAATGTTGTACTTCCTTACCTAACACCAGGAATAATTGCAGGATACTTTATGGCATTCACATATTCATTGGATGATTTTGCAGTTACATTCTTTGTTACAGGGAATGGCTTTACAACTCTGTCAGTTGAAATTTACTCACGTGCTAGACGAGGAGTCAGTTTAGAGATTAATGCTTTGAGTGCGTTAGTATTCTTGTTCTCTTTAGTTTTAGTAATAGGTTATTACTTTATTAGTCGTGATAATAGCGCCAATCATCGCCGCCAAGGTAAGCAAGTTAGAAAAGGGGTGCTACGCTAATGAAAAAATTACTAGCACTAATATCAGGAATTATTGTAATTATTGTATGTTTGTCCTTAGGTGTTATGAGACTTAATCGTACAGAAAACACACAAACGAATAGCAGTAGTAAGAAAGTGTTAAATATCTACAATTGGGGAGATTACATTGATCCACAATTGATAAAGAAGTTTGAAAAACAAACAGGATATAAAGTTAATTACGAAACTTTCGATTCTAATGAAGCGATGTTTACTAAGATTAAGCAGGGTGGAACACCATATGATATTGCTGTTCCAAGTGATTATATGATTCAAAAAATGGCAAAGGAAAAGTTGTTATTGCCATTAGATAAACACAAGATAAAAGGGATGGATAACAATGATCCTCAATTCTTGGATTTAAGTTTTGATAAGCATAATAAATATTCTGTACCTTATTTCTGGGGAACACTGGGAATTGTATATAACGATAAGTATATAAAACCAGGTGAAATAACTAATTGGAATGACTTATGGAATTCTAAGTACCGTAAGCAAATTTTGTTTATTGATGGTGCTAGAGAGTTCATAGGAATTGGGCTAAATAGTTTAGGATATTCTTTAAACTCTAAGAATGATTCTCAGATTAATCAGGCATACGATAAGTTAAAGAATCTAACACCTAATGCTAAAGCTTTTGTAGCAGATGAAATTAAAACGTATATGCAAAACGATGAAGTACCTTTGGCAGTAACATATTCAGGGGAAGCATCAGAAATGTTAGATAATAATTCTCATCTTCACTATGTAATCCCAGATGATGGGACTAACTTGTGGTTTGATAATATTGTTATTCCTAAGACAGCTAAGAATGTTAAAGGTGCGTATGAATTCATTAACTTCATGTTAGAACCTAAGAATGCTGCACAAAACGCAGAATATATTGGTTATGCTACGCCAAATGATAAAGCAGCTAAATTACTTCCTAAGTCTATAACTTCTGATAAACAATTCTATCCTACTAAGAAGCAGATGAGTAAAATGGAAGTATATGCTGATCTAGGTCAAACATATCTAGAAAAATATAACGATGACTTTTTAGAATTAAAAATGTATCGACAATAAAAATAAGCAGTATTGGTATTTTTGCCAGTACTGCTTTTTTAATTTCGATTAAACGCAATAAAACAACCCTTAGCTTCTTTATTTAACTTTAATATCACTTGGAATCTAATGTTCCCTGTCTTCAATGAAGCTAAGAGTTGTTAATCTTATAATAAGGAGTTCTACTCAATTGTTCCCACACCTTTAAAAATATTTTCTATCTGTTGGTTCATAACCTAACAAGATCTCCTAATTAATCCAATTAGTAACGCAATTCAAAATCAAGATTTTCTGACATATTAAAATGTCTAAACTCAAGTTGTTGGTTCTATCACCCTCTAAGGACTTATTGCAACAACGACTATTCAGTTGTATGATTCGTACTAATTGTGGGAATCCTTTGACTCCTTACACTTATTTTATAACATATATTATCTTAGGTTGCAAGCGTTTTCTATATTAAAATAAAATTAACTTATTTTTAAGAAATATGTTGACAACAATAAGTAGCCTTTTGTATAATCAATTACAACAAATGACGGAAAGGAAGAAGTATTATGAATAACTCTAAGATTAATGAATTGAATATTCGTTGGCAAAGCCAGTATTAGGGTTGTTTCTGTGAGTGCAGATACGACCTTGTCAGATTGTCGTATCTGTGCTGGCTATATATTATATTTCTTCAATTGCCCGCACGGATTAAGTACTTCGTGCGGGTTTTGTTTTTTTTGGCATCTCCTGCAAAATGTAGGAGGTGCCTTTTTTGTTGGTACGACAATTTGAACAAATAATTGAAGATAAATTTCAAAGAAAGGATTTTAAGAAAAATGAAAAGATTAATAGCAACAATTATTGCATTAGCAGTATTTTTAGGAGTAGCTTTTAATGTAGAAAAAAAGCAAGAAGAAAGTAAAAATAAAATGCCTACAGTCGCTATTTTACAAACTTTAAGTCATCCAGCTTTAGATCAAATCCATCAAGGAATAGTGGACGGATTGAAAGAAGAAGGTTTTGTAAATGGTAAGACTATGAAGATTGATTACCAAAATGCTCAAGGGGATCAAAGTAACTTAAAGACAATGAGTGATAGATTTGTGCAGGAAAAAGCATCAGTACTTATCGGAATTGCTACACCTGCAGTTCAATCACTAGCAAATGAAAACAGTAAGATTCCTATCACAATGGGGGCTGTAAGTGATCCCGTTGGAACTGGTTTGGTAAAAACTTTAGAAAAGCCAGGTGGTACAGTTTCTGGGGTAATGCACAAAGAACCTGTTGCTGCTCAAGTGAAATTGATTAGAGAATTCATGCCGGACTTGAAGAATATCGGGGTAATTTACACATCCAGCGATGATTCATCAACTGCTGAATATAAGGAATTTAAGAAGTTAGCTGAAAAAGCAGGAATTACAGTTAAAACTTATACAATAACTTCTACTAATGATATTGATCAAGTATCTGCAACCATGGCAAGTGAAGTGCAAGCTGTTTATGTACCTTCTGATAATACCGTTGCTTCTGGTTTCTCTACTTTAGTAAAGAATACTAATGCGAAGAATATTCCAATTTTCCCAGGTGTTGACTCAATGATTAAAGGTGGCGGTGTAGCAACTGTTAGTGTTAGTCAATACGAATTAGGAAAATTAACAGGTAAGATGGCAGCTCAAGAACTTAGAGGCAAGAATCCAGCAACAATGCCAGTAGAAACAGTGAAAAAAGGTTCTACAGTTATTAATCAAAAACAAGCAGATAAGCTTGGTTTGAAAGTACCAGCAAGTGCTATAAAGCAAGCAAATGAGAAAGGGGAAATTATAAAATGAGTTTAGTAACATCAGCAATAGGTCAAGGCTTATTATGGGGAATATTAGCGTTAGGTTTATTCTTAACATTTAGAATTTTAAATTTCCCTGATATGACAGTTGAAGGGACATTCCCATTTGGTGCAGCTGTATGTGTATCGGCCTTGGTTCATGGAGTTAATCCAATTGTCGCAACTGCATTATCTTTTGGCGCAGGATTATTAACAGGATTGATGACAGGTTTACTTTATACAAAGGGTAGAATTCCTATTTTACTAGCAGGTATTTTAGTAATGACAGGTATTTACTCTATTAACTTACGAATACTTGGAAGAGCCAATGTTGGTTTAATGCATCAAAAGACATTATTCTCACCAGAATTTTTAAAGAATTTACCAGACGGTTTTGACAGTGTTTGTGTGGGAATTATTTTTACAATAGTTATCGTAATTTTATTAGCAGTTTTTCTAAATACTGATATTGGACAAGCATTTATCGCTACTGGTGATAATGAAAAAATGGCACGTTCATTGGGAATCCATACTGATAACACAAAAATATTAGGACTTATGATTTCTAACGGTTTAATTGGTTTAGCAGGTGGATTGATTTCACAAAATAACGGTTATGCTGACGTAAACATGGGTGTGGGAACAATCGTTATTGGTTTAGCCGCTATTATTATTGGTGAAGTAGCATATGGGGAATTGAGTTTGACTGCACGTTTGGTGGCCGTAGTAGTCGGAAGTATTTTATATCGTTTCGTGCTATTAATTGTCTTGAAACTAGGCTTCAGCACTAATGACTACAAATTACTTTCAGCAATAATTTTGGCATTCTGCTTAATGCTACCACTATTACAAAAGAAATTTCACGTTAATAAAGTTTTGAAGAAAGGAGTTGAACGTCCATGAGCCAAGTAGCGCTAGAATTAAAGAACATTAATACTACTGTGAATATTGGAACACCTGAAGAAAAAAGAATTTTAAAGGATTTGAACTTAACTTTAGAGAAAGGTGATTTCGTAACATTACTAGGAACAAATGGTGCTGGTAAGTCAACTTTATTGAATGTAATCAATGGATCATTGAATACTACTTCTGGTCAAGTAGTTCTAAATGATCATGATTTGACTAAGTTATCAGAAGTTAAACGTGCTAAATATATCGCTCAGGTATTTCAAGATCCTAAGATGGGAACAGCCCCAAGAATGACGGTTGCTGAAAATTTATTATTAGCTACTAAACGTGGCCAAAAAAGAGGGTTAAAACTTAGAGGTCTGAAGAAACATTTAGCGAAATTTAAAGAAGAAACTGCTCAATTACCAAATGGTTTATCAGATAGATTAAATACATTTGCTGGTAGCCTTTCTGGTGGTCAAAGACAGACACTAAGTTTCTTAATGGCAACAATTCAAAAGCCAGAATTGTTATTATTGGATGAACACACTGCAGCTCTAGATCCTAATACGAGTCATCAATTGTTAGAATTAACAAATGAAGTTGTAGAAAAAGAAAATCTAACATGCATTATGATTACTCACCAAATGAAAGATGCACTAAAATATGGTAATCGAACTGTAATTTTAAATGATGGTAAGGTTGTGTTAGACGTTAAAGGCGAAGAAAGAGAAAAGTTAACTGAAGAAGATGTATTAAAATATTTCGCAAACTAAGCAAAAAGCTACTGGTTTTTGGACCGGTAGCTTTTTATTATTCAACAACAACTTTTGTTCCTGTTTTAATATTTTCATAAAACCATTTAGCATCTGCGACAGATAAACGTACACAACCATGAGAATTACTTGATTTTCCCAATTGTTCAGCTTCGGAAACGACATAATTACCGTTAGCATCAACTGGAACCGTATGGAAAAGATAAATTCCGTGATCTTTAAAAGATACCCAGTAGTTTGCACCTTCACCAGACTGAGCATTATAGAAATGATCACCACGCTCAGCTTGAATTTCAAAAGTCCCTTTAGGTGTTTCTTGACCCTTGGAGCCAGTAGAACATAACATGGTATATAAAACTTTATTATCATTCATAAGATAGACGCGATGCTTGCTAGTTGAAACTTTAATCCACATATCAGGATAGGTATTAACATCTGGATATGGTTTTTTCTCAGATGGACTTTGCCAATCTACTTTAGAAGCTTGGTGAGTAACAACAGTTTCAACACTGGAACTGCTTGAATTAACATTTTGACTAGCTGTATTTTTAGCATAATTAAAAAGTAACTTGTAACCACCAACGGCAATTACGACAAGTATCAGTAGAAATTTGAAAAAATTCTGTTGATGTTTTTTTTTGCTAAATTTTTCAGATCTAGAAGGCAAAACTAGCACCCCTTTCTCTCTATACTAATTTAACGTATAGCAGATTAATAGTCAAAAATAAGCAGATAAAGTTGACAAAACTTAATAATTTTGTGAGAGTATTGTATTTTTTAAAAATACATGTTATAATATAGTTTCTATATTATACGGTTTAGCTAGGAAAAGGTCCTAGCTTTTTTCATATCGAAATAGAGATGATTTTGACAGTGTAAGAGCCAGCTGGAGCAATAACAGTAGCTGTGTGACCAACTTTTTTGTGCATAATAGCCTTACCTATAGGGGAAACAAAAGAAATTTTGTTATCATCAACATTAACTTCTTGCTTTCCAACGATCTGATATGTTTCTAGGTCGTTTTCATCATCATCGAATTGGATAGTTACAGTGGTTCCAATATCTACACTATCAGCATTTTTAGGAGTTATGATTTCTGCATATTGAAGTTGTTTATTTAAGTAGCGTAATCGACTTTCTAAATGACGTAAATCACGTTTAGCAGCACTATATTCAGCATTTTCTGATAAATCGCCTAGAGCTCTGGCTTCTTGAAGTTGTTTTATTTTGGCAGGGCGATCAAGTTTTAACTGTTCAATTTCATCTTCAATTTGTTTATAACCATTTGGTGTCATCTTTTGGAAATATATTTTGGGCATGTTATCACCTCTCTGTAATTTATAGGGATAATTATAATAAGAAAAATTTTAAATTCCAATAGGAAATAATTGACACTAGGAAGTAGTCACTGTATAGTATTTACTTATAAAATGTTAGTAAGAGAGAAGTGAGTGAAATAATTACTGCAGATATTTTAGGGCTAACAGCTTTAATTGGTATTTTATTGTTAGTTCAAAGTAGTTTAACAAAGCGTGAAAAGCGTAGATATAAATAAATTTTCTACTATGTTTATCGTAAAATAGTCAATATTGACATTTTTTATACAAGAATATATATTATAAGTAATCATTCTTATCTGAACTTAGATGAAGTAGTCAAAGTGCTTTGTCCGCGTTCCTTATTTTAGTTTATAGGGGCGTGGTGTAGGCACTTTTTTATTTGTTTAAATTTATATACGGAAAGAAGTAAGGAGGTAAAACGATGGCTACGATGGTACCAACAGAATTCGATACAATTGCTGCAATTTCAACTCCACCTGGAGAAGGAGCGATCTCGATTGTTCGTTTAAGTGGGGAAGATGCTGTTAAGATTGCAAATAAGGTGTTTAAAGGAAAAAATTTAGAAAAAGTTCCAACACATACCATTAATTACGGACATATTGTTAATCCTAAAACTAATGAAGAACTTGATGAAGTAATGGTGTCAGTAATGTTAGCACCTAGAACATTTACTCGTGAAGATGTTATTGAAATAAATTGTCACGGAGGGATTGTTCCAACTAACCAAATTCTACAATTACTATTATCAAATGGAGCAAGATTAGCAGAACCTGGTGAATTCACAAAGCGTGCTTTCTTACACGGAAGAATTGACTTAACTCAAGCAGAATCTGTAATGGATTTAATTAGAGCTAAGACTGATCGTTCAATGAAAGTGGCTTTAAATCAATTAGATGGTAATTTGTCACATTTAATTAGAAACTTACGTCAAGATATTTTAGATGTTTTGGCTCAAGTTGAAGTTAATATTGACTATCCAGAATACGACGATGTGGAAACACTAACCACTAAGATGTTACGTGAAAAAGCAATTGAAGTTAAGAAGAGTATTCAACAATTGTTAACGACTGCTAAGCAAGGAAAAGTTCTACGTGAAGGTTTGGCAACTGCAATTGTAGGGCGACCAAATGTTGGGAAATCTAGTCTATTGAATCACTTACTTCATGAAGACAAAGCAATCGTAACAGATATTGCTGGAACAACACGTGATGTAATTGAGGAATATGTTAATGTAAGAGGCGTTCCTTTAAAATTGATCGATACAGCCGGAATCCGAGAAACTGAAGATAAGGTTGAAAGGATAGGGGTTGAACGTTCTAGAAAAGCAATCGAACAAGCTGACTTGGTTATGTTAGTTTTAAATGCTAGTGAAGAATTAACTGATGAAGATGAGGAATTAATTCAAGCTACAAGTGGTAAGAAGAGAATTGTTATCCTAAATAAAACTGATTTACCACAAAAACTTAATATGGATGAAGTACGTGAATTAGTACCAGAAGATGAACTTATTACAACATCTGTCTTAAAGAAAACAGGAGTAGATAAGTTGGAAGAAAAGATTGCAGAATTATTCTTCGGTGGAATAGAGAATTCACAATCTACAATTATGGTAACCAATGCTCGTCATATTGCTTTATTAAATCAAGCAGAAGATTCTTTAGATGCAGTTTTACAAGGATTAGATTCAGGAATGCCAGTTGACTTATGCCAAATTGACATGACAAATGCCTGGGATGAACTAGGCGAAATTACAGGCGATTCTTACCAAGATGAATTATTAACGCAGTTGTTTAGTCAATTCTGTCTAGGAAAATAAGAAAAAGAACAAAGAGGGAAATCATGGAATTCGGAAAAAGATATAAAGCTAAAGACTATGATGTAATTGTTGTTGGGGCAGGACATGCTGGATGTGAGGCAGCCTTAGCTTCAGCTAGAATGGGTAATGAAACTTTATTAATTACGATTAACCTTGAAATGGTTGCATTTATGCCATGTAATCCATCTATTGGTGGACCAGCTAAAGGTATTGTAGTTAGAGAAATTGATGCCATGGGTGGCGAAATGGGACGTAATATTGATAAGACTTACGTTCAAATGAGAATGTTGAATACAGGTAAGGGACCTGCTGTACGTGCTTTAAGAGCCCAAGCTGACAAGCGTCAATATTCTATTGAAATGAAACATACAATTGAACAAACACCACATTTAACTTTACGTCAAGGAATTGTTGATGACTTGATTATTGAAGATGGTGAAGTTAAAGGTGTAGTAACCAATACTGGTGCTTGCTATGGTGCGAAATCAGTAGTTTTAACAACTGGTACAGCTGCTCGTGGAAAGATTATTATTGGTGAATTAATGTATTCTTCTGGTCCAAACAATACTCAACCAGCTTTAGAACTATCTAAGAACTTAGCTAAATTAGGATTTGAATTGAAGAGATTTAAGACAGGTACTCCACCTCGTGTCGATGGAAATACTATTGATTACGACAAGACTGAAGAACAACCAGGTGACGTGGAACCTAACCACTTTAGTTATGAATCTAAGGATGAAGATTACTTAAAAGTTAAGGACCAATTATCATGTTGGTTAACATATACTAACGAATACACACATAAAATCATTCAAGATAATTTAGACAGGGCACCAATGTTTACTGGTGTTATTGAAGGGGTTGGACCTCGTTACTGCCCATCAATCGAAGACAAGATTGTACGTTTTTCTGACAAACCTCGTCATCAATTGTTCTTGGAACCTGAAGGACGTAATACCGATGAATACTATGTTCAAGGTTTATCAACATCTTTACCAGAAGAAGTTCAACAAGAAATGGTACGTTCTATTGATGGGTTAGAACATGCTGAAATGATGCGTCCAGGTTATGCAATTGAATATGATGTTGTTTCACCATATCAATTGAGACCAACATTGGAAACTAAACTGATCAAGGGACTATACACAGCTGGACAAACTAACGGTACTTCTGGTTATGAAGAAGCTGCAGGTCAAGGATTTATTGCTGGTGTAAATGCTGGTCGTCGTGCTAAGGGACTAGAAGAAATCACTTTGAAACGTAGCGATGCTTACATCGGTGTTATGATTGATGATTTGGTAACAAAGGGAACAAATGAACCTTATCGTCTTCTAACTTCACGCGCAGAATATCGTTTAATTTTGCGTCATGATAATGCAGATTTACGTTTAACAGAATTAGGTCATGAAATTGGTTTGATTTCGGATGAACGCTATGCTGCTTTTGAAGAAAAGAAAGCACAAATTGAAGCTGAAAAGCAAAGACTATCAAAGATTAGAATTAAGCCAAATGCTGAAGTTAACGCCTTTGTGGAAGCTCATGGTGATCGTGAATTAAAAGATGGTGTGCTAGCAACTGAATTCTTAAGAAGACCTTATGTAACTTACCAAGATCTATTGAAATTCATCCCAGCACCTGCTGAACCATTAGATAGACGTGTAATTGAACAAATTGAAATACAATTCAAGTACGAAGGATATATCAAGAAAGAATATGCTAAAGTTGAAAAACTAAAGCGTATGGAAGCTAAGAAGATTCCAGCAAGAATTGATTACTCTCGTATTGAAGGAATTGCTACTGAAGCTCAACAAAAATTAGCTAAGATTCAACCTGAAACATTAGCACAAGCTGGACGTATCTCAGGTGTAAATCCAGCTGACTTGTCCATTTTAGCTGTTTATATTGAACAAGGAAAGATTGCTAGAGTTGACGATTAGCATAAATTTACCTTTTCTTATACATTTTGGAAAAATATGTCGGGAAAATTCATATTTTCTTCACAATTAAAAGGTATTATATAAACATAAGCTAATGATAAATTAACCCCATTTATTATTAGACTTTTTCATTTTTTCTCATACCTTATAGTTTTCTCCCCTAATTAAATAAAACTATAAGGTGATATAACATATAACTCCTTTTTCTCCATGGTTTTTTTGTTGTTGACCATGGAGTTTTTTATATATAAGAATTTATTTTTTATTGAAAATGAGCTAGATAAATTTACCTAAAAATAACAAAAAAGTTTTATACCAATACGTCGGTATAAAACTTTTTTTATTTAATATTAGTAAGTTTCGTTATCTAAATGATGGTTGTAATACTCAACCTTAATATCATCTTTTGAAACAATTAATTTAGTAACTGAACCATTTCTAGGTCCAAGTTCAGCTGCTCCCAATTCTGGGGCAAAACGATCCACAATACTTCTGATTGTAATACTGTGACTAACAAGAAGAATGTTTTCACCATCTTGGCGATGACGACGAAGATGATCAAAACCAGCATTGATTCTAGCCCAGTATTGTTCATCTGTTTCTGCATCTTTAAATGGATCAATTTCATTTAAAAAGTCGCGAGTTTTACCTAAGCTATAGTTTGCAATAAGTTCATTATATGAACGATAGCCACCATGTTGAGCACCTAACATTGTCCAAACTTGTGAAGAGTCATTGCCTTCAAAATAACCGAAGCTTTGTTCACGGAAATTGCGAATTTCTTTAGGTGTAATATCATTAGATGCAATGTTTTCTTCAAGAATATAGCGACATGTTCTCATAGCACGAGTTGTATCTGAATGATATGCGTGATCAAAGTTAATATGAGCTAAATGACGTCCAGCACTATGAGCATCTTCCATTCCTTTAGGAGTTAGTGGGGAATCGCACCAACCTTGGAGACGGTTATACTTATTTAAAAATGTTTGTCCATGACGAACCATGTAAATTGTAAATGCCATTGAATACAAAACCTTTCTCTAAATTTAATCTATTATAAATTTTAACATACAAAAACTAGTTTAGGTCTAATTTATTGACTGAATATTTTTGCCCTAAGTAAACAGTTAAAGCAGATAATAAGATTAATATGATGATGCAAGTAAGACTAGCTTCAATACCAAAAGTACCACCATTTAACCAAGGATGGTGAGGCACAGAAGTGGACTTAAATAATAGTTCTGTCCCACTAATTCCAGAAACTGGAGTACCAAAGAATGGACCTTCAGCGAAATTCCAAGCACCATGGAGAGCACCACATAGCCAAAGATCACCTGTATAAAAACGAAGCAAGGCTGTTAGAATACCGAATGCAAGTAGACCGACGAACCCTTCGAGAGAAACACCAGCATTTCCTAAGTGACCACTTGCAAAGAAGAGGGCACTAAGAGCAATTGCCCAAAATACACCTAATTTTTCAGTAATTCTTCCTTGAACATAACCACGACAAACAATTTCCTCAGTAGTTCCTTGGATGAGAAATCCAATAAGCATTAGTACAAATAAAACAATATTTTTACTTGACCATACAATCTTAGTAGTAAAACCTCCACCAAAAACAGCAACGGCAAAAACTATAGCAAAAGTTAGAAAACCTATGAGGTATCCTATACCAAATTTTTGAGCAATTTTATCTTTTTTAAATGGCATAACAATATCAAGTGCATCTAAATTATTTTTAGCACGATAATAAATAAGGAGATATATAGGAACGATAATCTCGCCTATTAAAGTGATAGTTAGAAATACAGGAGTATCAGTGGAGGCACCAGGATTTGATGCGGAACTGAATCCCATGGCAAAGCCTCCTGGAATACTTGCTAAACTCAAAAGTAAGAAAGCAAGTATTAATGTCTTAATGACAAATAATGTTTTTTTCATAAAAGCAACCCTTTCCTTTAAAGTTATTACAAGTATACATTAATTATTAACGATAAACAAAATTCGATTAATAAAAAAGAATTGACTTGGAGTTAACTCGAAGGTGTATGTTAATGATGAAGGGAAGGATGGCATATGACTAAAAGTTTAGTGATATATTTTTCAATGACAAATAATACTAAAAAAGTAGCAGAGATGATTGCCCAAGAACTAGGTGCTGATACATATCGCATTCAAGCTAAGCAACCATATACTTCTGAAGATTTGAATTGGCATAACAATAATAGTCGTGCTAATCGCGAGCAAGAAGATAATAATAGTCGTCCAGAGTTTGCAGGACAACTTCCAGATCTTACAAAATACGATAGAATCCTTATTGGACATCCTACATGGTGGGGAATTCCTCCACGTATAATTAATACTGTAATTGAAAAGCTTGATTTGGGTGAAAAAGAAGTCGCAACCTTTTCTACATCAGGTGGGTCGACTTATGACCAAGCACAAAAAGTAATGAATGAGTTAATCGGATCCGATGTTAAGCCTGGCCGTGTTTTGAGTTCTAAAAAAGATGTTGAAAATTGGTTACGAGATATTGATTTTAAGTAAGATGGGGTAAAAAAATGGCAAATTTTGAAAAAGAAGTAAAGAATAATATATTTGGCTTTGGTGGTAAGAATGTTGATTATGCGAAGTATTTTATAGGTGAAAGCTATTTAAAATCCCTAGTTGGAGAAGATGACATTGATGTGCATGTTGGGAATGTCAGCTTTGAACCAGGATGTCGTAATAACTGGCATATTCATCATAATGGTTATCAAATTTTGTTGGTAACTGATGGGAAAGGCTGGTATCAAGAGGAAGGAAAACCAGCTCAATTGTTGAAAGCTGGCGATGTAGTTGTAATTCGTGAAGGTGTAAAGCATTGGCATGGTGCAACTAAAGATAGTTGGTTCAATCACGTTGCAATTACTAAAGGTAACAGTGAATGGCTTGAACCTGTTAGCAATGAAGAATATGACAAATTAGGATAGGGGAAAATAAAATGGTTGAAAAACAAACTGCTGGACGTGATAATTTAGGAGATTTTGCACTTAAATTTGCTGAATTAAATGATGATGTATTGTTTGGATAAGTGTGGTCACGTGAAGATAAGTTGAGTCCAAGGGATAGAAGTTTCTTAACAGTAACAGCTCTAATTTCTCAAGGTGCTTTTGAACAATTAAAATATCATATGACTAAAGCAAAAGAAAATGGCATCACAAAGGAAGAAATTTCTGAAATGATTACGCAGTTAGCATTTTATGTAGGGTGGCCTAAAGCTTGGTCAGCATTTGGAATTGCTAAGGAAATTTGGAAGTAAAAGACTAAATGATTTAAAAAATATCACTATATCAAAAGAGATATCGTGATATTTTTTATTAATTTCAAATTTAGTGTTGACATTATATTCCATATCACATATTATTATGACATAATAATTAGAAATAGCTAAGAAAAGATGAGTAATTAATGTGAGTATCACTAAAGAGAGTCGTGAATGGTGAGATGCGATGTGTTGAAAGCTTAATGAAGATGGTCTTGGAGCTAGATTATCTGTGAGCCATGGCAAGCAGATAACAGGGGTCGCCTGTTATAGCGAACGAGTATAGCTTGTACAGTGTACTTAGTGAGGATATTACTGTGAGGTAGTATCGAATAATGGGTGGTAACACGTGAATTAGATGATAACACGTCCCTAGAATGACAAAAGTTGTTCTAGGGGCGTTTTTTTATGTTCAAAAGGAAGATAGGAGAGATTTTTATGACAAAAGATGTATTACATTACGATACTGTAGGAAGTTTTTTAAGACCAGAAAAATTAAAGCAAGCACGACAAGATTTTTTAGAAAATAAAATTTCAAGAGAAAAATTAAAATTTGTTGAAGATGAGGCGATTGTTGATTTAGTTGAGAAGGAAAAGCAACTTGGATTAAAAGTAGTAACTGATGGTGAGTTTAGAAGAAGTTATTGGCATCTAGATACTTTCTGGGGATTTGGTGGGATTGAACATACCATTCCAGAACATGGATACTTTTTCCACGGTGAAGAAACAAGAGCAGATTCAGCAACAGTTTCAGGAAAAATTCATTATGTAGAAAATCATCCTGATGTACAAGCATTTTCATATCTAAAAGAATTAATTAAGGATGATGATGACGTAACTGCACGTCAAAGCATTCCAGCACCAGCACAATTATACGTAGAACTTTTCAGAGATGAGCGTAATAAGAAAATTACAAATGAGTTTTATCCAGATCACCAAGAATTAGTGGCAGATATCTCTAAAGCTTATCGTGAGTTAATTCTTGATTTGTATAACCATGGTTGTCGTGATATTAAACTCGATGATTGTACTTGGGGAGTTATCGTTGATGACGATTTTTGGAATGTTTTCTCAGAAGACGGAAAGTATACAAGAGATGGTTTACAAGATTTATATCTTGAATTAAATAATGGTGCTTTAGTAGATTTACCGGAAGATTTAAGAATAACGACACACATTTGTCGTGGGAACTATCATTCGACTTGGGCATCTAAGGGAGGTTATGAACCAGTTGCAGCACATGTTTTTGCTAAAGAAAATGTCGACGCATTTTATTTAGAGTTTGATGATGAACGATCTGGAGGCTTCGAGCCATTGAGATTTGTTCCAAAAGGTAAAGAGGTGGTCTTAGGAATTATTACAAGTAAGAAACCAGAATTAGAAGATAAGGAAGAATTGAAGCAAAGAATCAAAGAAGCTGCTAAGTATGTTGATTTAGAAAATCTAGCTTTAAGTACACAATGTGGATTTGCTTCAACAGAAGAAGGAAACAAGCTAACTGAAGAAGATCAAGAAGCAAAAATCAAGTTAGTAATAGAAACAGCTAAAGAAGTATGGAGCTAATAGAGAACTTTAATATTTACCAAGTTTTTAATTATTAATAATTTACATATAAGGAGACGAATACTATGAGAAGAAAAGGTTTATTAGGATTTATTGCAGTAATTATTGTAATTGCAGTTGCAGCATTTTTCACTTTTGGTCATAAAAAGACTGAAGCTAAGAAGACAGTAACAGTAGGTGTAGTTGGACAAACTAATCAAGATGAAAAAATTTGGAATCAAGTAAAGAAAACAGCTAAAGAAAAATATGGAGTAACAGTTAAAGTTAAGAGTTTTACAGACTATAACCAACCAAATAAAGCTTTGCAAGAAGGAGAAATAGATTTAAACAGTTTCCAACACAAGGCTTTCCTAAATGCTTGGAATAAAGCAAATAAAGGTACTTTAGTTCCAATTGGAAATACAGTTATTGCACCAATCAGATTATATTCCTACAAATACAAAAATATTAATGAATTACCAAAGAATGCAACAATTGCTGTTCCTAACGATGCATCAAATGAAAGTAGAGCATTGTACGTATTAAAGAATGCAGGATTAATTAGTTTCAAGAAAGGAACTGGAAAATTAGCAACAATTGCTGACATTGAAAAGAATCCAAAGAATTTAACAATTAAAGAACTAGGCGCTGAACAAACAGCTCGCTCTTTAAATGACGTAGATGCTGCTGTAGTAAACAATACTTACGCTATTCCAGCAAAATTAGGTGATAAACAAACAATTTATACTGAACCATTAAATAAAGATTCAGAACAATGGATTAATGTCATCGTAGCTAATAAGAAAGACAAGGATAACGAAGCATATAAAGCAGTGGTTAAATCTTATCAAACAGATGCTGTAAAGAAATTAATCCACAAAGCTTATGGTAACAGTGAAGTTACAGCTTGGAATTTAAAACTAAAATAGAAGTAAAGGGGACTATGATGTATGACGGATATTATTACATTAGAAAATATAGATGTCACATTTAAACAAGGAAAGCAAATCGTTAATGCTGTTAAGAATGTCAATTTAAATGTTGAAAAGGGAGATATTTTTGGAGTAGTAGGTTATTCAGGTGCTGGTAAATCCACATTAGTACGTACAATTAATCTACTTCAAAAGCCAACTTCAGGAACTGTAAAAGTGAATGGAACATTGTTATTTGCGGATAATAAGCAACAAATTAGTAACAAAGAACTTCAAAAGCAAAGACGAAGCATAGGAATGATATTTCAACATTTTAATCTTCTAAATGAAACAACAGTAGTAGATAACGTAGCTTTTGCCTTACGTCATAGTTCTTTATCCGATAAAGAAATTGAAGAAAAAGCTTTAAACTTGTTGAAACTAGTAGGATTAGAAGATAAAGCAAAATTTTATCCGATTCAATTATCTGGTGGGGAACAGCAAAGAGTAGCAATTGCAAGAGCTCTAGCAAATGACCCTGAAATATTGATTTCTGATGAATCAACTTCTGCGTTAGATCCACGAACGACAAATCAGATTTTAGATCTTTTAAAAGAACTAAATGCAAAATTAGGTTTGACCATAGTTTTGATTACCCACGAAATGGATGCTGTAAAAAGAATAGCTAATAAAATAGCTATTATGGAACATGGAGTGATAGTTGAAAAAGGAAAATTGCGCGATGTATATCTTCGTCCTAAAGAAGAGTTGAGTCGACAATTTGTGGGAGGATCACTCGCAGCTATCGAAACCTTGAAGGCATTCAATTTGGGTAACCTGTCACCTGATCAAAAATTATTTCAACTTGTCTTTTCTGCATCAAATGTTACAAAGTCAATAATTCTTGAATTGTATAAAGAGTTAGGATTAGACGTGTCAATGTTGTATGGAAATATTGAAGTTTTAGAGAGTGAACCTGTAGGAACTATGTTTATTTTGGCTAAGGGAGAACCGGATAAACTCGATAAGGTTGCAGATTATTTGAAAAAAGAAAATGTTGAAGTAACAAGAATTGATGAACGGGGGATTTGGAATGACTAGTATTATTGAAAAATATTTACCCAATGTAGCAAACTTGGGCTGGACTGGTGATAGTGGTTGGTGGACTTCAATTATTCAAACACTTTATATGACTTTATGGCCTGCAATTTTTGGTGGGATTTTAGGATTGATTTTTGGAATCATCTTAGTAGTAACTAAGCCCAAAGGAATTTTAGAAAGCAAGCTCTGGTTTAGTATCTGTGATAAATTAGTTTCACTATTTAGAGCTGTTCCATTCATTATTTTACTAGCTGTTATTGCTCCAGTGACTAAACTAATTGTTGGTACACAAATTGGAACAACTGCAGCAATTGTTCCTTTATCACTGGGAGTTTTCCCATTCTATGCTCGACAAGTTCAAGTAGCATTAGAAAGTGTAAATAATGGTAAAGTTGAAGCAGCACAGGCCTTAGGAGCAACTAATACAGACATTATCCTAGATGTATATCTTCGAGAAGCACGATCAGAACTCGTTAGAATTTCAACAGTAACTCTTATCAGTTTAGTTGGCTTAACAGCGATGGCTGGTGCGATTGGTGCTGGAGGTTTAGGTAATACGGCTATTTCTTATGGATATAATCGTTTTAATAACGACATAACTATTGTAGCGACATTATTAGTTCTATTGATAGTTATAGTAATCCAATTAGTAGGAGATTTTTTGGCAAACATATTAAATCATCAAAAGAGATAGTTTTCAAAATTAGATAAAATCTAAGAATCGAGGCTAAAATTATGGAAGAAAAAGAAAAGATTAAAATTTTGCAGGATTTAATCCAAATTAATTCAGTTAATGGAAATGAATTAGAAGTAGCAGAATATTTACACAAGCTTTTTGCAAAATCAAATTTAGAATCGAAGGTTGATGAATTTGGTGATAGAAGAGCTAATTTAGTACTAGATGTTGGACAAGGTGAAAAAGTACTAGGACTTACAGGACATATGGATACTGTTGCATTAGGAAATGAAGATAAGTGGAGCTATCCTCCATTAGAAGCTAAAATTGATGGTGACAGATTATATGGACGTGGAGCAGCTGACATGAAGAGTGGCTTGGCAGCTTTAGCAATAGCAATTATTGAATTATCAGATTTGGGAAAAATACCAGGACATATTAGATTTATTGCAACTGCTGGCGAAGAGTATGGTACACCAGGAGCTAACAGGCTAAGAGATTTAGGAGTAGCTAAAGATCTAGATGCATTAGTTGTAGGTGAAGCAACTAATGGAGATATAATATATGCACATTCTGGGAGTTTCAATTATCGTATCGTAAGTCATGGAAAATCTGTTCATTCATCAACACCAGAATTGGGAAATAATGCATTAGATGCTTTAGTTGATTTTGCTGCTATAGAACGTACACTTTTTGATGATGTTCCTCGCGACCCATATTTAGGTGAACTAAAACATAGTGTAACCATTTTAAATGTGGGTGAACAAGTTAACACAATTCCTGATGAAGGAGAACTTTATGGAAATATTCGTCCAACTAGTGCTTTTAATAATAAACAAATAGTTGAACGTTTAAAATCAGCGGTAGATGAAGTGAATGATAAAAATGGGGCTAAACTCACTTTTGAATTAATTCATGACTGGTATCCTGTTGTTTCAAATCCAGAAGATGATTTTGTACAGACAGCATTAACTGTTAGTCAAGAAGTATTCTCTAATTATGTTGAAGGTAAGCAACCAGAATTGATAACAATGAATGGGGCTACTGATGCATCTGTTTTTGTAAAAGATAACACTAACTTACCTGTTATAATTTTAGGGCCTGGTGAAAGTAATGTAAGTCATCAGATCGATGAATATACAACAATTTCTAGTTATTTAGCATTGGTAGAAATTTACAAACAAATAATATTGAGATATTTTGAATGAAATAAGGGTTGGAAAAGATAATTGTCGTCTTTTCCAACCCTTAATTATTATTTATTGAAATTCAATAACATCATCAACACTGTAGCGGGTAGACTTAATATCAGTAGATTGACTGTCAGCTTTACCAACAGCAATTGCCATAACTGGGACATAACGTTCTGGATCTAGCCCTAAAGCAGTAGCTGCTTTTTTAGCATCATATCCAGCAATTGGATTAGTGTCGTAGCCATGAGCACGAGCAGCTAGCATGAATTGCATAGCAGCTAAAGAACTATCAACCATAGCATCAGCAGTTAATAATTGTTTATCGGCATTTTCATACAATGGTAAGAAGGTATTAAGGATACGATCTAATTCTTCCTTACTAATTTGTTTTTGTTCGTAAATGTTTTCCCATAAAGCACGATATTTCTTAAAAGCTAGAGTATCACCGAAAAGCATTACAATAGCAGAAGATGTTTCTAACTGTGGTAAATTAAACTTCATGAAGAATGAACGTAATTTATCTTTTCCTTCTGGAGTATCAACTACGATGAAATGCCATGCTTGTAAGTTACATGCAGAAGGAGCAGTAATAGCATTGGCAACCATTTCTTTCAATTCTTCACGAGGAATTTTTACAGAAGTATCGAATTTACGTACTGAATGACGACCTAACATTACACTTTCGAAATCATTGTTTTTGAAATTAGTCATGATAATTCGCTTCCTTTGGTTCTATAATAGTAATCGTTTTCACATAATATTATATCACTAAAATAGTTATAGAAAAAAATTCAAAATTATAAAACTGTTTCTTTTTATTGTAAAATAAAAGAATTATAATACAAATGAAAACGTTTTAAAAGAATGGAGTGATTTTCATGAGTAGTTTTGTTGCTAATGAGGAAGAGATAAGAAACTTTCTTTGTCGTCCTAACATGAAGAAGCAAGATGGAATAATGTTTGCCTATGTAACTTCAGCTGAGAAGTTAACTGAATTGGTGCCTAAACCTTTGAAAGTTGTAGCACCTGTCATCATGGGTTACGTTACCCATATGGGAGATCCAACTTTTGCTGCTCCATATGATGAAGCTGTATTGTATGCGTTTGTTAGTTACCAAGATAAGATAATGGGAGCCTACCCATTTGTCTTATATCTAAGTGGTGAAGGTGCAGAGGAGGCGATGATTGCCGGTCGCGAAGGTGCATGTATGCCTAAGAAATTGGCAGATGATATTAAAATAGAAAAATCAGAAAATAAAGTACAAGCTAAAATAATCAGACATGGTACAGAAATTTTGAACTTAAAGTGGGAAGCTGGAGTACCTAATGATGTTGAAACAGTTAAGAAAATGTTTGGTAGCCAAGTGAAATTAGGTGAACCATCAGAAATGGCAAGTTTCTTCATTAATTACGATATTGAACAACAAGATGATGGATCTAATAAGTTTGTAAATACTGAGTTAATTGCAACTCAAAGTACAGGCTTAACTACTGATATGGAAATTGGAAAAATAGATATGAAACTTACTTCCAGCGAAGATGATCCTTTAGCTGAATTAGAAGTACTTAAGCCAGTTGGTGGCGCACATTACAAGATGGACTATTCCGTTATGCATAAGACTCTGAAGCTAGACTCTCTTAATCCAGAAGAAATTGCTCCATACTTGATTACTGGACACTACGATAGAACTTTCGTAACTAAGCAAGATTAACGAGAAGGTGTAGATTATGAGTTTTAAGAAAATTACAATTGCCGGAGCAGGTACATTAGGTAGTCAAATTGCATTTCAAGCCGCATTCTATGGATTTACGGTATCTATCTGGAATCCGCATCCAGATCGTGCAATTAGAAGATTGAATAAAGTTCAGAAGATGTATAAACAAGAGATGGGGATTACGGATAGTGATGTAAAAAGAGCGATGAAGAATATTGTTGAGATTACTAATGATATGGAAATCGCTACTAAAAATACAGAATATGTGATTGAATCAGTTCCAGAAAATCTAGAAATAAAAGGAATTTTTTATCAAAAGATGTGTCAGGTACTACCAAAAGATGTAATTTTAGCAAGTAATAGTTCAACTTTAGTACCTAGTCAACTAGTGAAATTTGTTGATAGGCCAGAAAAATTTTTGCATATGCATTTTGCAAACCATATCTGGAAATTCAATACTTCTGAAATTGTGGGCAATGAAAGAACGGATAAAGAAGTTATTGATAAAGTGGTGGAATTCGCTAAAGAAATCAATATGTTACCAATTGTTTTGAAGAAAGAACAGTCCGGATATATAATGAATTCTCTATCGGTACCGTACCTAAATGCAGCTCTAGGATTGTGGGCTAAAGGGGTTGCAGATCCAATGACGATTGATAAAGATTGGATGAAAGCTACAGGTTCACCGATGGGACCATTCATGTCACTGGATGCAATTGGATTAAGGACAACATATGCAATCTTCAATGCACATGCTGAAGATGCAGCAGCTAAAGCAATTGCTGATAAATTGAAACAAATGATTGATGAAGGTCATTACGGCATTGAAGCTGGCGAAGGATTCTACAAGTATCCACATCCAGCTTATGAATCAGCAGATTTTTTGAAAGTTTAAAAGCATAAAAATAGTATCAGAGAAGGATATATTATCACTTCTACTGATACTATTTTTTAGTCTTCATCTTCTTGTTTTTCAGCAGCTAAACCAGCTAAGTTCAAAATGTTCCAAGGTTTATCGAAACCAGGTTGGAAGAAGAAATCTTCGTAAGCTAGATCATAAATTGTTTGCTTAGTTTTAATTGCAAGTGAGATAACATTGATGTAAGCTGTTAAGTCATGCTTGGAAAGAATTTGACCACCTAAAATAGCTTTTGTATCTGGATCATAAGTCAATTTGAACCAAACATGAGCATTTTCTTCTTTAGGAACAAAGTCCATTCTGAAATCATCTTCGACTACTACTGAACGTACTTGCTTACCTAATTTTTGAGCATTTGTGGCATTCAATCCACTTGAAGCAAATTTATAATCAAATACTGATAATGCAGAAGTTCCTTGTACTCCAGGGAAAGGATGGAGAGGAGCTTCTAAATTCTTAACTGCAAATCTACCTTGCTTACGAGCATTAGTTGCTAAAGCGACATTCAATAAAGTATTTCCTGGATTGTATTTGAGTAAGGTTGCATCGCCAACTACAAATACATCATCCGCACTTGAACGCATAAAGTTATCAGTCTTAACGATTCCATTTGGATACATTGCAAGTTCGCCTTTCAGCCAAGCTGTATTTGGTTTAACACCAGCCGCAACAATAACTAAATCTGCAGGATATTCACCCTTATCAGTTTTTACACCTGTAACGGTATTTTCGCCTAAATATTCTTGAACGAGTTGATTGCCATGAACGTGTACATTGTTTTGAGTAAGTTCAGGTTCAATTACGTCAGTCAATTCTTTATCAAGATATGTAGCTAATGGTCGTGGTAACATATCTAGGACTTCAACCGATTTACCTGCTTTGGCAAATACTTCGGCAGCTTCGATACCAATATATCCACTTCCGATAACAACAACATTTTTAACATTGTTATCAAGAACTTTTTCTTTAAGTTTAACTGCCCAATCATGTCCACGCATGTAGTAGACATTTTCAAGATTTTTGCCAGGAACGTCTAATTCCATTGGAACGGCACCAGGACTGAGAATTAATTTATCATAATTTTCAGTTCTAACTTCACCTGTTTGTAAATCTTTAACTTCAATTTCGTGATCTGTACTGTGTAAAGCAAATACTTGTGTTTGTTCGAACAAACTTACACCACGTTCTCTGATGGCTTTAGGTGTCATATAACGTACTTTGTCAGCACTATCGACCTTGCCTTCTAAGAACATTTGCATACCACAAGATAGGAATGAAAGGAAGTCGCCTTGTTCATACCATTGGATTTCTGCGTCAGGATAATCTTTTAATAAACCCTCAACCGCTTCGTAACCACCGTGTGATGAACCTACAACAATAACTTTCATGTAATCATCTTCCTTCAAAATATATTTTACACTATTTAATTATAGAACGTTTTCACAATATTTCAAGTTAAATTTTGCACAAACTATTATTTTTTTCGAATCAAATCGATTTGCTACGATTCCATAATCGAATCACAAAATATGACGCGATTATAGAAATTGAGTCATAAAATCTGACTCGATTTGATAAATCGTTGCAAATTCTCCATCTAATTCTTTTGGTAATTTCTAAATTTTGGTTTTACAATAAGAGAGTAGAGATAGATCAAATACAATGAGGTAGAGTAGAGATGGCAAATAAAATACTAAAAATTGGTACTACTTCAACAACTGAAGAATACGTACCATTACCATGGCTTGCTAGCAATGTTTATAGTGGAATTACAGCAGCCGAATTAGCAGCTTTTGTGTTGCCTAAAGCAGATGAAGTTGCTTATAAAAAAGCCCAAGAATTAATGGTAAAAGACGGTTTGCAGGTTCCAGTAATTTTAGTGGATGCTGGTGAAAGTTTGTCGAAAGAAGAACTTCAAAATAAGGTAGCACAAGCAGCACAACAATATGAAGCAGAAAATGTACCTGGATTTTTGCGTGATTTAATCAATTTTGCTGATGAAAAACCAGTCAGTTATACAACTCCAGGACATCACAATGGACAATTTTATGAAAAACATCCAGCTGGTGTAGTATTCAAAAAGTTCTTTGGAGATAATATGTTACGAGCTGATGTGAGTGACACAGTGGCAGAATTAGGCGACACCTTAACTCATGGTGGGACTCCACTTGATTCTGAACAAGAAGCAGCGCAAGCATTCAATGCTGATAAAGTTTATTATGTAACAAACGGAACAACCAGTTCAAATACAATTTGCGCAAATGCTGTTTTATCAGAGGGAGACTTGGTCTTATTTGATAGAAATAATCATAAATCTTTATACAATAGTGCACTTATTATGACTGGAGCTAAACCTGTATATCTTCCAACAAGTCGTAATCCTTTGGGACTAATTGGTCCGGTAATTAGCGATGACTTGGATGAAGAAAAAATTAGGGCTGAGATTGCTAAAGTTGATCCAGAAAGGGCTAAAGCTAAAAGACCGTTTAGAATGGCAGTTTTACAGCTCGAAACATTTGACGGTGTTTTCTATAATGCGAAGTGGCTATTAGATAAGATTGGCAAACTTTGTGACTATGTTCTCTTTGACTGTGCTTGGGGTGGTTACGAACAATTTGTAAATATCATGAAGCAACTATCACCACTACAATATCAATACACAGCTGATGATCCCGGGATTTTAGTTACACAATCTATTCACAAACAACAAGCAGGCTTGGCTCAAACTTCGCAAATCTTGAAGAAAGATGCACATATTAAAGGGCAAAAGCGTTATGTAGATCATAAACATTTCAACAATGCTTATTTGAAATATGTAACAACTTCTTATTCCTATCCAATTTATGCATCATTGACAGTGAATACAGCTTTGGCTAAGGGTGAAGCTCCCAAAAAATGGTGGGAAGAAGCTATGAAGAAGGGAATAAGATTTAGAAAAGCTTTGAATCAAAAATCTAAATTATTCAAGACCTTAAATGCCCAAGAAATAAATGAAAAGTCAGAACAAGAATTAATGGATAACCTATCTTACTGGAAGATGGAAGAAACAGATGATTGGCATGGATTTAAAGGAATAGCTAAAGATGAAGCAATTATCAGTCCATTAAAATTAACTGTGGTTTGTCCAGGAATTAACTTAGCAACTGGTAAATACGAAGAAACAGGGATACCTGGAAAAGTTATTGGAGAGTATTTAACAGAAAAAAGAGTAATTACATGCAAGTCTGATTTGTATTCAACACTATTCTTGTTGACTCCTGGAGAAAGAGATGCTGATTTAGAAGCACTGTTAACTTCATTTTTAGAATTTGAAGAGTATTACTTGCGCGATGCACCATTGGAACAAGTATTACCACGATTGGTTAAACAAAATCCTGAACGTTATCAAGGATATACAATTAGACAACTTTGCCAAGAAATGCATGAATATTATGCTAAAAATAAAATCTACAAACTTCAACAAGATTTGTTCTTAAAGAAGACTTTCCAAGATTATGAAATGACACCAGCTGAAGCAGATAAGTTATTTATGAAGAATGAAGGAGAGTTAGTAGATTTAGATGAAATTGAAGGAAGAGTAGCTCTTGAAGGTGCGCTACCATATCCACCAGGAGTATTTATTGTAGCTCCAGGTGAAAAATGGCAAAAGATTGATGTGGATTACTTTAAGATTCTAATGGGGGCCATTGATAAATTCCCTGGATTTGATCCAGAAATTCAAGGTGTGTACTTGGATAAAGATACTGGGGTAACAAAGGCTCAAGGATTTGTGTTATAGTGAATAAAAAGCGACATTTTTGTGTCGCTTTTTATTTTATCGAATTGTTCTTAAACCTATTAGTAATCATAAGCAGAACGATTTTTAATTTTGAAAGTAACGGTTTTATCATCTGCATATGGTCCTACCTCTGTGTTAAGAAGGTAGTCTAAAAATCCAGAATTAAGATGGACTTTATCTCTATCCAAAGTTAGAAATCTAACATCATGTGTTTCAAAACCCTTGTTTCTCTCTTTTTCTATGCTTTTGATAGCTTCAGCGTTAACTTTATTGTCATCAGATAACTTTTTAGCTTCTGTTGCTGTTAATATCTCTATTGGTAAAGAAGAGGTAATTTTATTTTGCTTAGGTGTGGTAAAGTCGATATTTAGTTTTACCATAGTGCCTTCGATAGATTTTATTACATAACCATTGTGTTCCTTTATTTCAGTAGTAAAACCTAGTTTTTCTAGTAATACTGCAATTTGTGTAGCTATTGAATCAAAACAATAAATAAAGGTTGAGGCCTCACCTCTATCGGCATCTAAGCATATATTATTTGCAGCATAATTTAAAATTGCCAAATCTATATGGCTTGTTTCCATTGTAACTACTCCTTTCTTACTTCAAAATTAAGCAACTTAATATTATCACTTTGCTGGAATTTTCCAAGCAAAAATAAATTTATTAATTAGTTGGGCTAATTTAAACATTTATATTAAATTAAATTTTTTCTTAGATTTTTCTCATATATTTGTTGACAAATGAGAAAAAGCACGTTAATATCTAAGTACAAATTGAATAAGATATAATAAACGATGATGAGAAGAGATCTGACAGAAGTATTATAAGAGAGCTTCGTAAGGTGAAAGGAAGCATATGGAGTCAGTGAGAATGGGCTCGGAGTTAGAGTAAATGGTGCAAGCCATTACTCCGTTAGAATACGATATAATTTAAGCTATTAAGCTAGTGAGGTTGTTTTAATTAACAACGAACTAAGGTGGTACCGCGGTTTTCGCCCTTATATTTGGGTGAGAACCGCTTTTTTATTTTTAGAGAAGGGGTTGATAGGAGATGGTTGATACACCAGCAATTAAGTTTGAAAACATCTCAAAGACATTCCAAACAGCTGATAATGAAGTCAAAGCTGTACAGAATGTAAATCTTGAAATCAAATCCGGTGAAGTATTTGGAATTGTCGGCTTTTCTGGAGCAGGGAAAAGTACATTAGTTAGAATGTTAAATGGATTAGAAAAACCAACGAAAGGTAAAATTCTTATTCATGGTAAGCGAGTAGATAATCTTGCTGGAAGAGACTTGCGTGAAAAAAGAAAGAAGATCGGAATTATTTTCCAACATTTCAATTTACTTTGGTCACGAACAGTTTTGGAAAATATTACTTTTCCGTTAGAAATTGCACATGTTCCTAAGAACGAAAGAATTGAGAAAGCTAAGAAATTAGCAGAATTAGTAGGATTAGGCGATAGATTACATGCTTATCCTAACCAATTATCTGGGGGACAAAAGCAAAGAGTTGGTATCGCAAGAGCATTGGCTAATGATCCTGAAATTTTGATTTCAGATGAAGCTACAAGTGCTTTGGATCCACAAACTACTGAAGAAGTATTGGATTTACTTGAAGATATTAATCGAAAGTTAAATCTAACAATTGTAATTATTACTCACGAAATGCACGTTATTAGACGTTTGGCTGATAAGGTGGCAGTAATGGAAACAGGTAAAGTTATTGAAGAAGGACCTGTTTCAGAAGTATTTACTCATCCTCAACAAGATTTAACGAAACGTTTCGTTAATGCCGAAGTTGATACAAATAATACACCTGATGTTAAGGAAGTTGTAAATCAACTTTTAGAAAAATACCCACATGGTCAATTAGTAGAGTTAAGATTCCATGGAGATCAGGTTCAATTACCGGTAGTTTCGGAATTAGTTAGACAATTTCCGGAAGTGCAGTTAAGTATCTTGGAAGGATCAATTCATCAGTTGGCTGACAAAGCTCGAACAATTGGAACGTTATTTGTTCAGTTAGTTGGTAGCGATGAAGATATTCAAGAAGCTTTGAAGTTCCTTGAAACTTTAAGAGTGGAAGTGAGGGTGATAAGTAATGAATAATCAAGGTATACAGTCATATTTTCAGTTTAAGAATGTTAACTGGCCAGATATGTGGAGTGCAACTTGGGAAACAATTTGGATGACAGTCGTATCAATCGCTATCGTTGCAATTTTAGGATTATTATTAGGTCTGCTATTATTTGAAACTTCAGGTAGTGATAAATTATCGGTTAAGATCTTGAATGTTATTGTTGGAGTATTTGTTAATATTTTCCGCTCCATCCCATTTATCATTTTAATCGTATTACTGTTACCATTAACACAAGTTTTAGTTGGCTCAATTACAGGAGCTAAGGCCGGAATTCCAGCTTTAGTTATCGGTGCTTCCCCAATGTATGCTCGTCTAGTTGAAATTGCATTTCACGAAGTAGACAAAGGTGTTATTGAAGCAGCAGTAGCGATGGGGGCTAACAAATGGCAAATCTTATACAAAGTGTTAATTCCTGAATCACTACCTGCATTAGTTTCAGGGATAACAGTTTCAACAATTGCGTTGATTGGTTATATTGCCATGGCTGGAGCAATCGGTGCAGGTGGGTTAGGACAACTTGCCTATACCGATGGGTTCCAATCCTACAACAATGCGATAACATTAGTCGCAACTGTAATTATCGTTTTAATCGTATTTGTTTTCCAATGGTTAGGCGACTCAACAGTTAAGAAGATTGATAAACGTTAATTAATGGATGTTAAACTCTACATCAAAAAGGTAGTTCATAGAAAAATAAAATTATGAGGTGAATGGATTATGAAGAAAAAAACAGTTTTTGGTTTAATTACATCAGTTGCAGCAGCTGCTTTCCTATTTACAGGTGTTTCTAAAGCAAATGCCGATACAACTTTAACAGTTGGGGCATCTCCAACTCCCCATGCTAAAATTTTGGAACATGTAAAGCCTGAATTAAAGAAGGAAGGCATTGACTTAAAGATTAAGAAGTATGACGACTACATTATTCCTAACAAGGCTTTGGCTAACAAGGAAATTGATGCTAACTACTTCCAACACACACCATTTTTAAATAACTGGAACAAGAAGAACAATGGTACATTAGTTTCAGCTGGTAATATTCACTTGGAACCAATCGGTGTATACTCCAAGAAGTACAAGAGTTTGAAAGATTTACCTAAGGGAGCAACAGTTAATGTTTCCTCTAACGTATCTGACTATGGTCGTATTTTAACAATCTTTAAGGATGCAGGATTAATCACATTAAAGAAAGGCACAAATATTGAAACAGCTAACTTTAATGATATTGCTACAAACAAGAAACATTTGAAATTCAAGCACTCCTTTGAAGCTAAGTTAATGCCTCGTTTATACAAAGAAGGTAAAGACGCTGCTTACGTAATCAATGCTAACTACGCTGTACAAGCAGGTTTAAATCCTTCTAAAGATGCAATTGCTCTAGAAAAGAAGAGCTCTCCATATGCTAACATCATTGCTGTACGTAAGGCTGATAAGAACAAACCAGCTATCAAGAAGTTAGTGAAAGCATTAGAATCCAAAGATACACAAAACTGGATTAAGAAAGAATTCAAAGGTGGAGTACTTCCAGCTAAATAATATCAAGAGCTAGTAAAAATTACTGGATCCCAATTAATCGGGGCCCAGTAATTTTTTTGCTTTTTTTGGAAAAAGTCGAATCTAGACATAGGACCAATTTTCTAATTTGTGCAAGTAAACGTTTAATTTGCATAAATTAGAAAATTGGTCCTGTGTCCAAATGTGGAAAATGGAATTATTTTAAAATTAATTTAGCCCTAAAGCCGCGACTAGCATAGTAGGAATCTGAACCATTGTGATAAATGAAAGTTGTATCATAACGTCGATCACCAAAAATTGCACCACCAAGTTGGCGAATGTTATCAGGTGTAAATAACCAACTAGAAGTTTTAAGATCAACAGCTTGAATTTCTTGCAGTGCATGATAGTCGTCTTCGGTTAATAGATCCACTTGCCATTGCTTACAAATTTCACAAGCACTAGAAACAGGTGGGAATTTTTTTCTATTAACACGAGCAGATTTGTCGTAACACAAGCTTCTGCGTTCTTTAGGAGATTCTTTACAAAAATCAATAAAAACAATCTGGTTATTGATCTCAGTAACATCAGGTTCTCCCCCACTAGTTTCAAGGTAGGATAAGCTAGAAATCTTCTCGGAATCATTTTCTAATAAAGACGCGATTTCATCCCATTTTATATTAGGATGGCGATAAATATTTTTATTAAAACGATTTTCTAAAGTTTTAAATAAGTCATCTTTTGATATTAAATTATCAATAATTTTTTCCATAACAGTTTACCTATGTTTTTTTTCTTGCTTTTCTAGTTGTTTCATACGTTTTTTGTAAAAATACGCAGTAAATACTATTGTTAATAATGCACACAATACAACAAAATCAACGAAAAACATAACTAAAGTAATAACAGCACTAGCTTCACTAATGATTAACCATGCAGAAATGCCAATACAAATAAGAGTTAATATTAGAAGAATGCTAAAAGCGATAGTAGCTTTCTTTTTTAAGTTATCCATAATAAAAAATATCATCCTTTACAAACTTGATATGAAATATTATATCAAATTTATGAAGCAGTGCTACAATAGACAGTAAACAAACAAGAAAAATAATAAATGAATATGGTAAAATATAAATGAGTATATGGTGTGTGATCTATTAATTTTTTATTAGTATTTGTGATTTTTTAGAACAAATAATAGTGAAAGGTGAATTTTTAAAATTCATTAGAGGGCGAGTCTATGTTAGGAAGGAAAAATATAAAATTAAGAAGAGAAAAATTTTATGATAAGAAGCAAGTTTATGGCTTGAAAAAGTTATCAATAGGGACAGTCTCTGTTCTTTTGGGAATGACATTTATTGTTTTTGATAATCACACAGTTTCTGCGAATACAACAGATGCCGTCCAAGAGTCTGAAAGTACAAATAGTAGTGCTACATCAATCCAAAAGAAGGCGTTAACATTAAAAACAAGTGCGACTTCAACATCAGATGTAAGTACAGCAGATACAACATCTACCAGTTCAAGTACTACCAACAACGCAACAAGTAATGAAACAAATACAACATCAACCGCAACAAGTACTACTACTTCTACTAGTGAAGAAAGTACAAGTAATCAAAATAATCAAGTTGCTAATTCTACAACTGTAGAACTAGAAAATAATGCAACTATGAATAGTGCAGAAAATCTTGATGAAAGTAAAGCTACATCAAGCATGCAAAATGGAACACGACAAACTACTATACCAACACATACTGCGACATCTTCAACAGATGTTAACGGCTTTATTTTGTCAATCAATCGTACAACTGTCGGTAATGATGGTGATGCTGGAAAGGATCTAAATATAACGTTAACGGGTACCTTCCAACCAGGGACATCTATACTATTAAGGTCCCAGTAACTAACTTTGGGATTAATGATAGTGCCTTTACGCCTGAAAAATTGGGTGGTCAAGCTGAAATTGTTAAGTCTGATGAAATCATTGATGGAGAAAAATACAAGGTATATAAAGTAACATCTAGTGGATCATATACAGTTACAGACGGACTTAGGATAGTAGTTCCAGATGGCAATAATTATGCTGGACAGCCTAATGTAAATTCTTCAAATCATTTGGATCCAAATGGTCCAATTAAGAGACAAATATTTTGGAGTTATCAAAATAGTGATGATCCAAGTAAGGTAATTAATAATTATCCACTGGAATTTACTTCGGTTGTTCAGACTTCTATGGCCCCAACTATTCGTCAAGTTAAGCCAGACCCTGAATATGTAAAGAATTTACGAGTAGATACAAGATATGATTTTGAAATTGATATTAATCAGCCTACAGGGGTAGGGGAAAATGGTTATAGTTCAAATAAAGTTAATAATGCTCAAAACTTAGGAACAACAATTACAGTTCCAGTACCTGGCAATTTTCTCCTTGATCCTCAAGCAAGTATGGATGCTAGCAAGCTAGGATCTAAAAGTGGCGTGACTTTCACTCAAGATAAAGCTGGTGGTGATGTAATTATTACAATTCCGGCTGGTTCAGGAAGTCAATATTACCAGTACGATACAGGTTATCATTTAGTAGGTAAATTTATACAAACAATAGAGCCATTTGGTAAAAGAGATTACAGTGCAAATGGATTAATTACTGTTGATCAAAAAATAAGAACCACTGATGGAGAAAAGAATTTAACTGCACAAGTTAATAATCCGTGGACAGTAACTTTAGTTGGTCCTAAATTTACTCCTCAAGACGGTCAATTTGTAGTAGTAATAGCTGGAAACAATACAGCTAAGCAATTTACTCAAAGTCAGCCAACTAGAGTCGTAAATTACTTTGGATTTCAAAATTCTACTGCTATTAGTTACACAAATAGTTTGCACATCCAGGCAGCATTCCCAAATGGATTGAATGTAACTGGGGTAAAGACTCCTGGAATCAATAATACTATGCGTCCAGGAACCACATCATATGCATATACTATTGAAACTAAGAGTGGCAAAATTTTATCAGGTGTAGTTAATGCAGGAGAGACAATTCTTGCGCCAACAGGTGAATACATTCTTAAAGTAGATATAGTACCTAATTATGTAGAAGTAGGTGCCTCTACAAAATATGGTAACGATGTAAATAATATTATTAAAGATAATGTTGGAAACAAACAAGCAGATGATCCAGATATTTTTGAAGCATTAGGGACATTATCAGATGCAATGAATACCATGGCAGTAATTCCGCCTGATACAGTATTGACGACTAAGATAGCGGTGTTTTCACCAGACTTTAATAACAATACCTACCATACGCTTAGTATTGATCAAAAAGTTCAGGGATTGGATCAGTTGAAGGCATCAATTGGTGCATGGAGATGGCAAACTAAAACAATGTATAATACAAAAAATACAGATCCTAATTATTATGGAAAGTTTGATACTCACTCATATGGAACGGGATATACAACTGATAGAATCTATGAGCCTATCATTTATTATGTTTTGCCTAAGTATTTTTCCTACTCTCGTGGTTGGGATGGTGTGCAATATAAAACAACAGATGATAGTGGAAAAGTAGTAGTTCCTAAATATTCAACCTACGTAGTTGATGGACGACAGGTTATAAAGTTTGACTACACAGGTACTGGATATAGTTTGTATACTCAAAATCAATCTACTAATCAGATATTTATTATGATGGATCCAGATGCAGTTGCAGGCAAATATCCTTATGATGTATATATGTATACTCGAACAGGATTAATTAATTACAATACAAAATATACAAGTTCGAATGTTACAGATTTAGTAAATCAATATACTGGAAATGTGATGACAAGTAGTATTCCGGGAAGTTTATATAAACTAAATACGGTTTATGAAAATTACTTTGTGGTTGATAAGCAAATTATCACTTATGTACCGGTAACATCACAAGGGAATCAAAATCCTAAGTCAGTTCTGGTAGGTACAAGTGATGACAAGGGAGATAACACTTTAAGTTACTACCTTAATATCGCCAACTATGATAGTAATGATCTTAGTGCAGCCAGATTGTTAATAGATTTACCACAAAAGAGTGATGGGGCAAGTAGCTATGATGTTCATTTGTCAGGACCAATTGTATACGACAAGAGTTATGGTAATTTATCAGATGATGCGTATACTATTTTATACTCAACTAATACACAAGATTTGCCAAGTTCTTCAGTTAAGGGTACACAAACAAGTTTAGAAGGATATATACCTGCTGATCAAGTAACAGATTGGTCACAAATTAAATCAATTATGGTTGTATTTAATGAGCCAATTCCTAGCCAAGATTATGTAGGACGTTTCATTGTTAAAGGGACAGACCCAACTTTCAAAGAAGATGCTGGAAAGACAGGATATATTAAAGCAGCTCTTACTGGAGATAATCTCTCACCATTTACTGTCAATAATAGTGGAATTAAGATTCAAGGAACATCGACTGTTACAGCACGACTACATTATCAAGATGAGAATGGGGTTGACAAGTACATTGATATTCCAGCGATGACAAAAACTTATTCAGATAATGTTGATACCCTTAAAAGTAGTGACTTTAGTGCAAGTAGTGTCCCAGCAGATATGATTCCAAAAGGATACGAGGTATCAGGCTTGCCACAATTAATTATCACAAATAAAGATGATACAAATAAGGTAGCAAAATTTGATAGTTTAGTTAAGTACTATTTTGACGGGGATATTGTGCAATTTGAATTATCAGAAATTGTAACTACAGAAACTAAGAAAGTAACACAAAATGTTTACTATATCTATGATTCTAGTTCTGCTAAATATCAAGCTGGAGGTACTAACCTTGATAATGCCATTGTTGTTAATGGGCAGAAAGTTTCTCCAACAACAGTAACATATACTGTTACACGTAAAACTCATCAAGCTTCTGGAAAGAAGGAATATATCGTAGTAAACGATGAAACTGGTGAAATATTAACAGTTGACAGTAATGGTAACTTTGTACTTCCAGGAATTACAACAATTCCTAGTTTACCAGGTTATACAGCAAATGGACTTGATATAACTAATGCGCAAAGCAATACTAATTTTAATATTGATAATCAATTCCTAGCTAATACTGGAAGTGAAATAGATCTAAATAAGACGATTGCGTACACACCAAATAGTCAAAACTTGTCATATAGAATGTATAATATGACGCAAAAGAAATGGATTGCTGATAATCCAATTCCATTTATGACTGGAAAGACAGACGATACAGTTACTGGAGGAATTGATGCTTTTGATAAGAAAGTCCATGATTTCTTAATTCCTAGTGCTTATATTCTTAATAGAGTTAATTATTATGATGCAACAACTGGTAACTTTGTTGATTTTACAGATGAACCTGGAACTGAAGGAAATTATGTTTTGAAAGTACCAGCAAACTTTAATAGTGATAACAGTAAAAATATAATTACTTTGTATGTAAGCGACCCAATATCATACAGTGCAGAAAATAAAGTAGTTACACGTACAATCACTTATCATGATAAAGATGAGAATAACGCGTTAATTAATACTGCTAATGCGAATATTAATAAGGATACTTATCCAGATACTACTACCGATACAATTACGTTTACACGTTATAAAGTAATTGATCAAGTTACGGAAAATGTTCTAGGCTATTACAAGCCTAGTCAGATGGAATCAGTCAATGGTAAGTTAGTCCCTAAAGCTGGGGAATATACCAGCGATACAGCTAATGCAAGTTCTGCTTTCGAAATTTTGGTTAATGGTGCTTATACTACAAGTGCGAAATTTGGAGATGTTACACCTTATGATTTAACTAAATATGGATATCAGCCAGCAGTTGATATGAATGGTAATACTCTAACCATAATTACTGGTAGAACAGTGCAAGCAACTACAAGTGATTTTGAAGAACATGTCTTCTATAAACATCAATGGGCTAATATTAACCCTAATACTAAGCCACAAGAAGGCCAGAAAGTAGATAGTACAGATCCTAATAGTCCAGTCTATCCTAAGAATTCGTATGATTCAGAAGATAGTATTAGTACTGTTAATCGAATTATTCATTACGTATATGCAACAGGGACTAAAATTGATGGAGTAGACGTTAGCAGAAAGCCAGTCAATGGACTTAGTGATACAATTCAGATGATAACTTATTATCAAGATGCACAAATTGATTTAGTAACAGGTAACATTAACTATCTGGGAACTTGGAAAGCTGTGAAATCAGAAATTACGCAGAATGGAGTCACAACAATAATTCCAAATTACAATCAATTTACAGAGGTAACTTCTCCAAAAATTGATAATTATAAGCCGGTCCAATCTACCATAGATGCGTTGACACCAAATAGACAGGACAAAACTTTAGATGTATATGTAATCTATGTGGCAAATACAACTTCAGTCGTGGTAAATTATCTGGATCAAGACAATGCAAATGGTGTAATTTTTGCTAAAACTTTGAATGGATCTCATGGTGATAAAATTGATTACACTACTACTGATGAGATTAAGACTTTAGAACAAAAAGGCTATGAGTTAGTTGATGATGGTTTTACCGATCAAACTGGTGATAAATACTATGATTCATCTAAATCACAAATTTGGACAGTTTTATTGAAACATAAAAAAGTAGTAATTAAAGCTGATGATCCACATAGTAGTGATGAAAAGCTTACTACTCCAGATGGCTATCAACATAATTATCCAAGTGGTATAAGTGAGCAAGATTTAAATACTACGGTTAGTCGTGAAATTGACTTTAAATACAATCAAGGTGTTTACCGTAATGGTACAGATGTCAGTGGACAGCCAGCAGTTGATGATAATGGAAACTTGATTGAGAATGTTGTGCAGAAGGTTCCTTATGTAAGAACTGCAACAATAGATTTAGTAAAATTAGCTGATAATAATCAAGCTAATACTGCAGTTACTTATAGTAATTGGGTAGCTAAAGATGGAGGCAGTGGTGATTTTGCTTCATTTACGGTGCCTGAGATTAAGGGATATCACGCTTCAATGCCAATAGTACCTGAAGTGACTCCAATAAAGGATATTCAAGGAAAGCCACAAAATGCAAAGAACTTGACTGTATTATATGATGCTGAAGATCGAACTATTGAAATTGTCTTTGTAGATGGAGATGGAAATGTTGTTGAACCACAATATCCAATTACTGGTAAAACAGGTGAGACTGTTCCAGTAACTGATGGAAAGGGTAATCCAATCAAACCTCCAGAGGGTTGGAAATATAAGTATCCAGATGATCCTGATAAAGTGGTTCCTGGAACAATTACTTTAACCCCAGATGGAACGCCAGAGCTTAAAATTCCAATAGAACATACAACGGTTAGAGTTGATCCAAATGATCCGCATGAAGCAAATACAGGACATAATCCTGATAATCCAATTAGACCATATCCATCTGGTGTTGGTAAGGATGATTTGAACCATACAGTTACTAGAACAATAATTGTTCATATGCCAGACGGTACAACTAGAGAAAAGAAACAAGAATTGCTTTTCCAACGTTGGGCAACTGTTGACGAATTAAATGGGAATGTTACTTATGATCCATGGTTACCTAAGAATGGAACAACTTTTGAAGCTGTACAAGCAGAAGATATTGTTGCAACACCAAGTGGTTATACTCCTGGACAAGGAGCTCCAATGGTAGAAGGAATAACTGAGGAAAGTGAAGATTCAACTTTTGATATTGTATATACTCCTAATGATCAACATGCAGTATTAAGAATTGTGGATAATGATACTATTATTAATGGCAAACCAAAGGAAATATTTACAACATCTGCCACTGGTAAATATGGTACGATCATTAATTTTGCTGATTTAGATAATGAATTAAATGACTTGAAGTCTAAGAATTATCAAGTTGAAAATAACTTTAATAAAGAAACGAAATATCAAGCAGACGATACAAATAATGAATTTATTATTTATTTATCCCACAAGAAAATTATAGTCGGAGGTGGCGTGGCCGTCAGAGAAAAGATCTCTTACTTCTATATTGATGACGAAGGTAATAAACATCCAATCGCAGATGATTATATAACTGATGTTGGAAGTAGAGTGGCATTTACTCAAACAGGTATGTTGGACTTGGTAACAGGCAAATATACTTGGAATCATGACTGGAAAATTGAGAACAATAAGTTTGATACTGTTGCTAGCCCAAATATCCAAGGTTATGTAATTCGTCAGGGTATGGAAGAAGTTCCTGCACAAACGGTTGCGATATCTGAAGATGGAACTATTACAATTAAAGATGATAAGTTGGGTGGAAAAATTAGTAGAGTTTCAAACGATGGTTCGACTGCAACTTATTTTGTATCATACGAGATGTATTATGATGCAGCTGATCAAAAGACAACTGTTACTTATGTAGATGATGATTTAGCTGGAAAAATAGTTGGAACTGTACAAGAAATTACAGGTAAGACTTTTGAAAGTGTAGAAACTAATATTACTAATCCAGATAAAGATAAGTATGAGATAGTAAATGAGGACCAAATTCCAAATGAGATTGTATTTGGAACGAAGGGTTATCCAGCTATAACTGTTCATTTGAAGCATAAACATGAACCAGTTACTAGAGATAATACGGTAACAAGAACAATAGAGTATCGAGATGAAAGTGGTAAGTTATTAGATGCAGTAAAACAAAGTTTGGTATTTACTCGAACAGGAGATAAGGATTTAGTAACAAATCAAGAAATTTTGAACACAGATGTTCCAAGTCAAAGCTTCGATGAAGTGAAGACACCAGAAAAAGTAGGCTACACACCAGATAAAGCTGTTGTTCCAAGTGAGACAGTAACATTTGATACTAAAGATTACACAGAAACTGTAGTATATAAGGCAAATGAACAAACCGGTCGAGTAGTATATGTGGATGATGACAACGGTGGACAAAAAGTCAAGCAAGGTAGCATATCTGGCAAGACAGGAGAAACCGTAAAGGTTACCCCAGAAGTACCAGAAAATTATGAGGAAGTAGCAGGAAATCCAACGGATTACACTTTCCCAGATGATGGTACAGACGAAAGTAACGTAGTAACAATACATTTGAAGCATAAACATGAAGCAGTTACTAGAGACAACGTGGTAACTAGAACAATAGAGTACCGAGATGAAAAAGGTAATTTACTAGGTACCAAGAGTCAAAGTTTAACGTTCACTCAACCAGGCGATAAAGATCTAGTAACAGACCAAGTAATTTGGAACACAGACGTTCCAAGTCAAAGCTTCGACGAAGTGAAGACACCAGAAAAGGCGGGCTACACTCCAGATAAGATAAGCGTACCAGCTAAAGAAGTAACAATTAATGATAGCAATACGACAGAAGTTGTAATATATAAAGCTAATATCGTAAATGTGGTAATTAATTATGAGGATAACATGGGAAATAAACTTGTCGATACTGAAACCATATCTGGTAAAGAAGGAAATGAGTTTACTACTCAAGCCTTAGAAATTGCTGGTTATCACTTAATTTCTGAGAGTAAATTGGTTCATGGTATTTTTGGTAAAACTTTAGAAGTCACCTTTGTATATGAGAAAAATAGTACAGATTCTACAAAGAATACAAACCAAGTTGATAAGAACGATAACAATGGTAAAGAAAGTAAAGTAGAAACTGAAACTAAGAAGTCTAATGATTTCAAAAATACTATTAACTCTAAAGATAAGGTAAGCACTGAAGTATCAAGCCAAAAACTACCACAAACTGGTGATCAAAAAGATAATACTGCTAGTTTAGTAGGATTAATCTTAATGAGTTTAGCAAGTTTATTCGGATTTAAACGCAAGAATAAGCGTGATAACTAAATAATTATAAAAGGCTAATTTATTGGAAAAATCACAAAGTTAATAAAATTATGTGATGATTAACAATAGGTTAGTCTTTTTTAATTTGATTAAATAGGCATGTTAAGCTTGTAATCATTTTTGTGATAACAATAACAAATATAGATCTTCATAAATTTTTTTGAACTTAATTTAAAGTTATAAATATTGATAAGTCGGCATTATATGCCATAAAATCTATTGTGCAAAAAAAAACAAAATTAACATTTAAAAAAAATAAGGTATAATAACATTGTAAGCGTTATATAAAATGAAAACGAGTTCGGAAAATATCGCTAATTTTTAAGGAGGTTTTCAAGATGGCTGGTATTGATTTTGATAAATTAAAAAACATCGTTGATGACAAGTTTGAAACAGTGCGTGTTCTCGATAATGATGGAAATGTTGTTAACAAGGATCTATTTCCTGATTTAAGTGATGAACAAATTGTTGAATTATTTAAGAAAATGGTTTGGTCTCGTGTCCTAAACGAACGTTCAACTAAATTGAATCGTCAAGGACGTCTAGGTTTCTTTGCTCCTACTGCAGGTGAAGAAGCTTCTCAAATTGGATCAGAATTTGCAATGGAAAAAGAAGACTATATCCTTCCAGCATACCGTGATGTTCCACAATTGGTATTACATGGATTGCCTTTATACAAAGCATTCTTATGGTCACGTGGTCATGTTGATGGAAATAAATATCCTGAAAACTTCAATGCACTACCACCACAAATTATTATCGGTGCTCAATATGTTCAAGCTGCAGGAATTGCTTTAGGTTTGAAGAAAAAGGGTTCTAAGAATGTAGCTTATACATACACAGGTGATGGTGGTACTTCTCAAGGTGATTTCTACGAAGGTATCAACTTCGCAGGTGCATTTAAAGCTCCAGCAATTTTTGTAGTACAAAATAATGGATACGCTATCTCAGTTCCTCGTGCAAAACAAACAGCTGCTAAAACATTAGCTCAAAAAGGTGTGGCAGCTGGAATTCCATTTGTTCAAGTAGATGGAATGGATGCACTAGCAATGTATTCAGTAATGAAGGCTGCACGTGAATATGCAGCAGCTGGTAACGGTCCAGTATTAATTGAAACATTAACATACCGTTTTGGACCACATACTTTATCTGGTGATGATCCTAAGCGTTATCGTACAGCTGAAGAAGAACAAGAATGGAAAGAAAAAGATCCATTAATTCGTATGCGTACTTACTTAGATAAGAAGGGTCTATGGTCTGAAGAAAAAGAAAAGGCATGGACAGAAGAAGTAAACAAAGAAATCGATGAAGCAATGGTTCTAACAGAAAAAGCACCTAAGCAAAAAGTTAGCGAATATCTAAAGAATGTCTTTGTTGATACACCTGCAACTATTCAAGAACAAATTGATAAATACACAAAGAAGGAGGCTGAATAACCATGGCTAAAACAACAATGATTAAAGCTATTACAGCGGCAATGGATGAAGAATTAAAGCGTGATGATAAGGTCTTAGTATTTGGGGAAGACGTTGGTAAAAACGGTGGTGTTTTCCGTGCAACTGATGGACTTCAAGAAATTTACGGAGAAGATAGAGTGTTTGATACACCACTTGCCGAATCTGGTATTGGTGGTTTAGCAGCAGGTTTAGCCTTCACTGGTTTTCGTCCAGTTCCTGAAATTCAATTCTTTGGTTTTGTTTTTGAAGTAATGGATTCAATTGCAGGACAAATCTCCCGTGAACGTTATCGTATGGGAGCAACTCGTAAGATGCCTGTTACATTTAGAGCTCCATTTGGTGGTGGGGTTCATACACCTGAACTTCACTCTGATAGTTTAGAAGGTTTGATGGCTCAAACACCAGGTTTACGTGTAGTTATTCCATCTGGTCCATATGACGCTAAGGGGTTATTAATTTCAGCTATTCGTTCAGATGATCCAGTTGTATTCCTAGAACATATGAAATTATATCGCTCAGTTAAAGAAGAAGTTCCAGATGAAGCATACATCGTACCATTGGATAAAGCAGCAGTTAAGCGTGAGGGTAGCGATGTAAGCATCATAACATATGGCTACATGGTTCAAGAAAGTTTGAAAGCAGCTGAAGATTTAGCTAAAGAAGGAATTAACGCTGAAGTTGTTGATTTACGTACAGTATCTCCACTTGATGAAGAAACAATTTTAGCTTCTGTTAAGAAGACAGGTCGTGTTGTACTTGTTCAAGAAGCACAAGCACAAGCAGGAATTTCTCCAGCGGTAGCTTCATTAATTGCAGAAAAAGGTATTCTTTCATTAGAAGCACCAATTGGTCGTGTGAGTGCTCCTGACACACCATATCCATTTAGTGAAGCTGAAAGTACATGGTTACCGAACAAGAAAGATATCGTAGAGAAAGTTAAAGAAGTTGTGAACTTCTAATTTGGAGGGTGAAATAATGAGTAAATATCAATTTAAATTGCCAGATATCGGTGAAGGTATTGCAGAAGGTACAATTGGCGAATGGCATGTAAAACCTGGTGACAAGGTGGAAGTCGATGGAGATTTAGTTCAAATTGAAAATGATAAATCAGTTGAAGAAATTCCTTCTCCAGTTTCAGGTACAGTAACAAAAATATTGGTTGAAGAAGGCGAAACTGCTGAAGTTGGTCAACCATTGATCGAATTAGAAGTTGCAGAAGGAGAAGGTAATGTAGCTGACGATGCTCCTGCTGCAGAAACTGAAAAAGAAGAAAAAGTGGAAGCCGCACCAGCACCAAATACACAACCAACTCCACAAGTTGCAGATCATAGCTTGCCAGTTCTTGCAATGCCAGCAGTTCGTCGCTATGCACGTGAACAAGGAATTGACTTGAAGTTAGTACCAGGTTCTGGTCGTCATGGTCAAGTATTGAGAAGTGATATTGATGCCTTTAAAGCTAATGGTGGTGCAGTTGCTGCTGCTCCTGAAGCAACACCAGCTGTGGAAGAAGCAGCACCACAACCAGCTCCTAATTTACCTGCTGGAGATGCTCAATGGCCTGAAACACGTGAAAAGATGTCAGGCATTCGCAAAGCAACAGCAAATGCAATGGTACGTTCAGTATCTCAAATTCCACATGTGCATGTATTTGATGAAGTAATTGTTGATAAATTATGGGCACATCGCAAGAAGTACAAGGAACTTGCTGCAGAACGCGATGTCCGTCTAACATTCATGGCATATATGGTAAAAGCATTAGCCGTAGTTATGAAGGAATTCCCAATCTTCAACTCATCTGTAGATATGGATAAGCATGAAATTGTTTATAAAGATTACATCAATGTAGGAATTGCTACAGATACAGATAGAGGATTATTTGTTCCAAATGTAAAACATGCTGATAGCACAAGCCTATTTGGTATTGCTAAACAAATTACTGAAAACACAGCTAAAGCTAAAGATGGTAAATTAACAGCCGGTGATATGAGTCACACAGGTATGTCAATTACAAATATCGGTTCAGTAGGTGGCGGTCACTTTACACCAGTAATTAACTGGCCAGAAGTTGCTATCTTAGGTATGGGTCGTATTACTGATGAACCAGTTGTTGTTGAAGGTGAAGTAAAGATTGCTAAAGTCTTGAAGTTATCTTTGGCATTTGATCATCGCGTAATTGATGGTGCAACAGCTCAACGTGCAATGAATCGCTTGAAAGAATTATTAAGTGACCCAGAATTGTTATTAATGGAAGGATGATAGGCTAATGGTAGTTGGAGATTTTGCAATAGATTTAGATACAGTTGTTGTAGGTGCTGGACCTGGTGGATATGTAGCTGCAATTCATGCTGCAGAACTAGGTCAAAAAGTTACTGTAATTGAACGTGAATATATTGGTGGTGTATGTTTGAATGTTGGATGTATTCCTTCTAAAGCTTTGATTGAAGCTGCACATCATTACCAACATGCAATGGATTCTCAAGAAATGGGACTTCAAGTTACAGCTGCTAAGCTAGACTTCGATAAAACAATTGAGTGGAAGAATAACGTTGTAGCTCGTTTAACAGGTGGGGTTGCTTCCTTATTTAAGAAACATAAGATTGATGTTATCTGGGGAAATGCATATTTGAAAGATAGTCATAGTTTACGAGTAATTTCTGATGATGATAAGGCTCAAACATATACATTTAATAACTTGATTATTGCAACAGGTAGTCATCCAATCGAAATTCCTAACTTCAAATTTGAAGGACGTGTACTTGATTCTACAGGTGCTTTGAACTTAACAGAAGTTCCTAAAGAATTAGTTGTTGTAGGTGGTGGCTACATTGGTTCTGAATTAGCATCTGCTTACGCTAACTTAGGCTCTCATGTAACCATCCTTGAAGGTGGAGATATGATTTTAGCTAACTATGAAAAAGATTTAGTTAAAGTTGTAGAACATCACTTCAGTGAACAGGGTGTAGATATTTATACTAATGCTATAGCTAAGAATGCAGAACAAACAGATAAAGATGTAACTGTTACTTTCGAAGTAGATGGCGAAGAAAAGAAAATTACAGCTGATTATGTCATTGTTTCTGTTGGTCGTCGTCCAAACACTTCAAATATGGGCTTAGAACAAGCTGGTGTAAGTGTTGATGAACGTGGTTTAATTCCTGTTGATGCACAAAGTCGTTCAAATATTCCTAACATTTACGCTATTGGTGACGTAACGAAGGGATACGCATTAGCTCATAAAGCTTCTTACGAAGGAAAGGTTGCAGCAGAAGCTATTTCTGGCAAACCAACAGTTATTGATTACCATGCAATGCCAGCTGTATGTTATACAGATACATCCATTGCAACAACAGGTTTGACATTAGCTGAAGCAAAGGAAAAAGGCTTTGACGCTAAGAAAGCACAATTCCCATTTGCAGCTAATGGTCGTGCAATTTCAATGGGTGAAACAGATGGATTTATCCGTTTAGTATTTGAAAAAGAAACAGGTGTCTTATTAGGTGCTCAAATGGTTGGTAGCAACGCTAGTGATTTAATTAGTGAATTAACTTTGGCTATTGAATGTGGTTCAACAGTTGAAGATGTTGCATTAACAATTCATCCACATCCTTCCTTAAGTGAAGCTGTTATGGATACTGCTGATGTTGCCATTGGATTCCCAACAAATATTTAATAATTAAAGTAAAGGACCGGTATTAGTGGATATCGGTTCTTTGTATAAAAGTAATTAGTAGAGGAAGATGAAAGTTATGGAAAAAATGCAATACGTTGTAATGAAAACAGATGATATTAGAACAAACTTGGCCACAGAACAATATTTAATGAATAGCGATAAGATAAAACCTCCGTTCATGTTATTCTACATTGAAAAGCCATGTATTATTGTTGGTCGTAACCAAAATACAATGGAAGAAATCAACCAAAAATATTGTGAAGAACATGGAATTACTATTACACGCCGTCTATCAGGTGGTGGAGCTATGTACCAAGATTTAGGTAACCTTTGCTTTAGTTTTGTAGTACCAGCAGAAAATCAAAAATTTGGTGACTTTAAATCTTTAGTACAACCTGTTGTAGATGCTTTGCATAAGATGGGTGTAACAGGTGCAGAAACAACCGGACGTAATGATATTGTGGTTGATGGTAAGAAATTCTCTGGTAATGCAATGTATACGCGTGGTGGCAAAACTTTCTCTCACGGTACACTAATGTTTGATGTTGATACTGATGCAGTTGCTGATGCTTTACGTGTTCCTAAGGATAAGATTGAATCTAAAGGAATTAAATCAGTACGTTCTCGTGTTACAAATCTAAAACCATATGTTAGTGAAGAATATAAAGACTTTGATACATTCCAATTTAGAGATGAATTAATCAAACTAATTTGGAGTGTTGACTCTTTAGAAGAAGCACAACAATATGAATACCAATTAGATGACGAAGATAAAAAAGGTATTGAAGCAATCGAACAAAAGCTTTATAAGAACTGGGACTGGGTATATGGCAAGTCTCCAGAATTCACAGTTAAGCGTCGTAAACACTTTACTAGCGGTACAATTGATGCACGTTTCTTAGTTGAAGATGGTAAGATCAAAGATATTAAGATTTACGGTGACTTCTTTGGTTCAGGCGATGTAAAAGATGTCGAAGATGCTTTACGTGGGTTGAAGTATGATGTGTCAACTATAAAAGAAGCATTAGGTAAACTTGACTTGAATAAATATTTTGTTGGAATTGATGCTGAAGATGTTAAAGAATTAATCTCAACACAACAATAGTAATTAAGTAAAACTCGTCGATTTGGCGAGTTTTATTTATTCTAGGCTGATATGTTACAATAATTATGTAAGTATATTAATTATTGTATGTAGGAGGGAAGTGTGAGACTAATGGCAACAAGAGCAGAATTAAAAAATGAAGTAAAAGATGCTTTTCGTGGAAATTGGAAAAAAGCGATAGGATTATCAATAATACCAATTGTATTTACAGTGATAACAGTTTTTACAGTTTCTATATTTTTACAAGTATTATTGTTAGTGATACGAAATAATCCGGCAACATTTAGTGATGTTCCCAATGATGTAGCTGCTAATTCAACTGGAAATGGTGGAACTTATAGTACCAATATTGTTTCAAGTATTATTGGAATTATGATTTATCTAGGGATTCAATATACCTTTTTAGATTGGCTTCGTGGCAAAAGCGTGGAAAGTATCAACAATTTTAGAAGTATGTTCCAAGTGTTTTCTAAAAGATATTTTATTCCAGTATTAGTGATGTATATTATCCAATGGGTATTACAATTCCTATGGTCATTACTTTTCATTATTCCTGGGATTATTAAGGGATATTCATACTCACAAACTTACTTTATCTACAAAGATATTGAAGCTAGTGGTGCAAAAGCCAATTACAAATATCCTGATTATGTAACTTTAAGTAGAGAATTGATGAATGGACATAAGTGGGAACTATTCCTATTAGATTTAAGCTTTATTGGCTGGCATATTGTATCAATTCTTACATTTGGATTAGGTTATATTTGGTTGATCCCATATATGAGCGCAACAAAGGCTGCATTTTATCGAAATTTAGCTGGAGATAAATTTTTGAAACAAGATAGAGTTTATGATGCTGAATTTAAGGAAATGTAAAAAAGAATAAGATACTGGCACCAATAAGATTAAAGCTTATTGGTGCTTTTTTGAGAGTAGGTGAAAGGAATGGTTGCTTGGCAAGCTGCCTGGTATTATGAAAATATTGATTTTTCGGCGATGCCATTTAAGATGAGAGAATTATCGCAATTAATAAAAATTACGTCTTTTTTATCAGGCAAAGAATTACGACTAAAATTAACCAATTACTATGGTAAAGAAGAACTCATTTTTGATGAAATTTATGTAGCTCTAACAGCTGATATGAAAGAAAAGCAAAGAGTAACAGCTTTGTATCAAGATACGATTGTAATTCCACAAGGAGAGGCAATTTGGACAGATTCAATAGACTTAGATATTAAAGTTGGACAAACAATCTATGTCTATATGAAGTCTTCACAGGAACAAGAATACTGTGACTTTAAGTGTACTTATGAAACATCATTAACCAATGCTTCTTTTGCCCGTAGTGCTAATTTCTTACCTAAATTAAGTGATACTTGGCAAAGTAGGAAAGGTTGGTTTTGTTTAGAAGAAGTAGACGTATGGACGAAAGCAAATCCTAAATACTTAGAAATTACAGGTGATTCTCTAATGGAAATGGGGATGATAACAGCTCCTCTAATGCAATATTTGATGACCGTACATCCTGACGAAGTAACAGTGTTAAATACCGCTATTTCTGGAAGTCGCTTAATTCATGATGCCCCTCATGATCAACCCATTTATGAAACTTTTGGAGAGAGTTTATTAAGTAGAATGGTTAGAAATAGGAGTGGCTTTAAACCTGAATTGACGATTGTTTCAATTGGGGCAAATGATTTGATGCTACCATTGATCAGTGAAGTAGCTGCAAGACAAAAAATAACTAAGGATAATTTTTTTAATGCTGTCCAGAGGCTAAATGAAATTTTAGAAAAGCGCAATAGTGAATTAATTTTGCTAGATATACCACCATTTACGCTTAGTCACACTGGTCGGCCAGATGATAAAGAGCTACAAGCACAAAAATTTAGAAAAGAATTAAATAGCAAACTTGCTACAATTCCTGAAACAGTGCCCACATCACTTCTTTTAGAAATGTTGCCATGTGGCGTACAAAGTGCATATGATTTTGGTGACCATATGCATATCAATCAGGCTGGTGGTAGGGTTGTAGCAACTAAATTAATTCCTAAAATAGAACAAGAACTATTTCATTAAAAAAATGGCAGCAAAGCCTAGTTTTAAAGACTTTGCTGCCGTTTTTGTTAATTAATCTGAGCCAATAAGTTTTTCTACTTGTTTAGATAGATTTTCCCAAGTTAGAGGAGAAGCTTCCTTAAAGTCATCAGAGAATGTAGAATGATTTTCTCTAGGAATGATATAGCCAACAATTTCGCTTGTGGCTCCACGTACGGCTAATTTTTTATTAGTATCATCCCAAATAACAGTCCAGTAAGGTCCTTCTAATGCATCGTCAAACATGTATTGAACACCATCAAGAATAGTTTTCTCGATAACTTCTTGTTCAGTTGCATCAGGATATCCATTAGCTTTAAGCCAAAATAATTTTTGTTGAACTTCGCCCATATCATCAGGGATGAAATTAAGCATGTTGTACATTATTATCGTCCTTTCAAAATAGAAATGTTAAGTATATTTTATCAAAAATAAAGAGTAGCACCAACTAATAAAGTTGATGAAAAAGTAGATTTATAAGTTATAATAAGGGTAATCAAAATAAGGATGGTGTTTTAAATGCGAGCAATCTTAACTACTATTGGAGCAGATAAGGCAGGTATAATTGCCGGCGTAAGTACATATTTAGCTAAAAACCAAATCAATATTCTTGATGTATCTCAAACTATTATGAATGGATACTTTACAATGATGATGATGGTAGAGATTCCAGATGAAAAAGTAGATTTCGAAAAAATCACAACAGAACTCAATGAATTGGGTGAAAAGTTGGGTGTAGAAATTAAAATTAGAAACGAAAAGTTATATCAAGCGATGCATCAACTATAAGATGAGGTGATAGAGCATGGATACAGCGCAAATCCTTGAAACAATCAAGATGATTTCAGAAGAAAATTTGGATATTAGAACAATTACAATGGGAATTTCTTTGCTTGATTGTATTGATAGTGACAGTGATAAAGCATGTCAAAAAATTTATGACAAGATAACAACTAAAGCTAAAGATTTAGTGAAAGTTGGAAATCAAATTGCAACAGAATATGGAATTCCAGTTATTAATAAACGAGTTTCAGTGACACCAATTAGTTTGATTGCTGCAGCTTCTAAAGATAAAGACTATGTTAAATATGCTAAAGCTTTAGATAAAGCAGCACAAACTTTAGGTATTGATTTTATTGGTGGTTACTCGGCTTTGGTGCAAAAAGGTTATCAAAACGGAGATCGTACTCTAATCAAATCATTACCTCAGGCTTTATCTGAAACAAATCTAGTATGTGCTTCTGTAAATGTTGGTTCAACAAGAAGTGGAATCAATATGGATGCAGTTAAGGAAATGGGGCAGGTTGTTAAATCCGCTTCAGAACTAGATTTTATGACAAATGCTAAGATGGTTATTTTCTGCAATGCAGTTGAAGATAATCCGTTTATGGCAGGGGGATTCCATGGAGTTGGTGAACCAGATGCTGTTATTAATGTGGGTGTTTCTGGACCTGGTGTTGTTAAATCAGCTCTAGAAAAAGTTAAGGGCGCTTCTATGGATGTAGTAGCCGAAACTATCAAGCAAACAGCATTTAAAGTTACAAGAATGGGCCAATTAGTAGGTAGCATTGCCGCAGAAAAATTAAATGTACCATTTGGAATTGTTGACCTATCTTTAGCACCAACACCTGCCGTAGGTGATTCTGTTGCTCAAATTTTGGAAGAAATTGGTTTAGAACAAGTTGGAACACATGGCACCACAGCTGCTTTAGCGATGTTAAATGATGCAGTTAAAAAAGGTGGCATCATGGCATGTAGTCATGTCGGTGGTTTATCAGGTGCATTTATTCCAGTTTCTGAAGACGCTGGCATGATAGATGCAGTTAATGCTGGATCACTTAATATTGAAAAACTAGAAGCAATGACAGCTGTTTGTTCAGTAGGGTTAGACATGATTGCAATTCCAGGAGATACACCAGCTGAAACAATTAGTGCGATGATTGCAGATGAAGCTGCAATTGGCATGATTAATAATAAGACAACCGCTGTTAGAGTTGTTCCAGTTCCCGGAAAAGATGTTGGTGAAACAGTCGAATTCGGTGGCTTACTAGGACATGCTCCGATTATGGCAGTTAATAAGGTATCTTCAGCAGATATGATTAATCGTGGTGGACTTATTCCAGCACCAGTTCATAGTTTTAAAAACTAGAAATTGCATGATAATGACTGATGTTTTCTTGGATAATCAGGGAAATAATTTAAGAATACTATCTATTGAAATGAATATTTAAGATAAATTAAGAATAAAGCAGGTAAATAAAATCTGTTTTATTCTTTTTTATTAAGTTTATTTGACGGTTTGTGATCGATAATGGTAAATTATTGAGTGTAAAGATAATATTTTGACGGTATATTACTATTGTTTTAACTTTAATAATATAATTTTAACAAAGAAATGAGTTCTTTATTTCTTTTATTAACAATAATGTAAACGGAAACATGAGTATAAAGAAGTATTTTGGTAAATTCTATAATTTTTATGAAAGAAAATGATTTTTTTTGACTATTTATGATTGAATTTAATCGAGAATAGTGGTACTATACTAGAGGAGGTTGTGAAAGTGCTTGCAGAAGAAAGACATAGAATAATTTTAGAACTGTTAAAAGAGCATAACGTGGTTAAGTTACAGGATATCTGTGAAAGAACACAATGTTCAGAATCATCAGGAAGAAGAGACTTGCAGTTATTGGAAGAACGTGGATTGTTAGTTCGTGTCCATGGCGGTGCTAAGATGAAGCAACCTTTGCAACGAGAACTTGATGTAATGGGGAAATCTGCTCAAAATACTCAAGAAAAAGAAAGTTTAGGCGCAAAAGCAGCAAGTTATATTCAAGATGATGACGTTATTTATTTAGATGCTGGAACTTCGACTATAGCAATCATTCCTTATTTATCTGAAGATCAGCATTTAACTGTTGTTACAAATGGAGTTGAGCATGCTTCATTATTAGCCGATAAGAATATTAGGACTTTCTTGTTAGGTGGTAGATTGAAGAATACTACTAAAGCAATTATTGGTGTTGAAGCAGCAAATGATTTGAAAAGATTTAGATTTAATAAAGCATTTTTAGGAATCAATGGTGTCCATGAAAAGTATGGATTGACAACTCCAGATCCTGATGAAGCTGAGATTAAAAGAACCGCACTTGAAAGAAGTGAAAAAGGCTATGTAATCGCTGATAAGTCTAAATTTGGTTATGTGTCTTTTGTGAAAGTTGCAGATGTTACAGATGCAACAATTATCACAAGTACTTTACCTGCTAGTATAGCTAAGCAGTATAGTTCACAGGCAACAATACAGGAGGTTATATTATGATTTATACGGTAACAATCAATCCATCTATTGATTATATCGTGCAACTAGACAAGCTCACCTTGGGAGAAGTTAATCGTATGGACTACGATAACAAGCTTCCAGGTGGGAAAGGTATTAACGTTTCTCGTATCTTAAAGGAATTAGGTCATGACAATATTGCATGGGGCTTTCTTGGGGGATTTACCGGGAATTTTGTAAAAGAAGAACTTGAAAAAGTAGGTTTGAAGACAGATTTCACTCCAATTGCAGCTGATACTCGTATCAATGTTAAAATCAAGGCTCAAAATGAAACAGAAATCAACGGTCAAGGACCTAAGTTGACTGAAGAAGAAATCAGTGCTTTTACAGAAAAATTTGACCATTTAACATCAGATGATGTTGTTATTTTTGCTGGGAGTTTAGTACCTAGTTTAAATGATGATTTCTACTTTGATTTGATTAAGATCATTCGTTTAAAAGGAGCTCAATTTGTAATTGATACAACTGGCGAAAGTTTACGTAAGACCTTAGCTGAAAAGCCATTAGTTGTTAAACCAAATAATCATGAATTAGCTGATTTATTTGGTGTCGAATTTAACGGAATAGACGACATTGTTAAATATGGTCGTAAATTGCTAGACATGGGTGCTCAAAATGTTTTAGTTTCTATGGCAGGCGATGGTGGCTTGATGATTACCAATGAAGGTGTATGGAGATCATTAGCTCCTAAGGGAACTGTTATTAACTCCGTTGGTGCTGGTGATTCTATGCTAGCAGGATTTGTTGGTACTTATGCAAGCACTAAAGATCCAATTGAAGCTTTCCATTATGGCTTAGCTTCTGGATCTGCAACAGCATTTTCTGAAGATTTGGCAACTCGTGAAAAGATCGATGAAATTTATGCTCAAATTACTATTGATGAATATAAATAGAATTGTTTAGGAAAGGAACGGTTTGATATGGATATTCGTAGTTTGTTAATGAAAGATATCATGATTATGGATCTTAAGGCTACTACTAAGTCTGAAGTAATTGATGAAATGGTACATAACTATTATGAACATGGAATCATTGATGATGAAGATCTTTATAAGAAAGATATCATTAAACGTGAAGAAGAAGGTTCAACTGGTATGGGCGATGGAATTGCTATTCCACACGCACATGACGCTGCAGTTAAGAAACCAGCTGTACAATTTGCTAGAAGTGTTGCAGGTGTTGACTATGACTCAATGGACGGCCAGCCAGCTCACTTATTCTTCATGATTGCAGCTCCAGAAGGTGGAGATAATACTCACTTGCAAGCCTTAGCTGCTTTATCACAAGTATTGATGAACCCAGATGTTGTAACAGCATTGAAAGCTGCAGATACACCTGACAAGGTTCAAGATATTTTTGCAGAAGCTGTAGCTAAGAAGGAAGCTGAAAACAAGGCTGAAGAAGAAGCGGAAAAAGTAGCTGCAAATAGTAATAGTGATCGTCCATATATTGTTGCTGTTACTGCTTGTCCAAATGGTATTGCACATACTTACATGGCTGAAGAAAACTTAAAGAAGAAAGCTAAAGAATTAGGTGTTGATATCAAAGTTGAAACAAATGGTTCTGAAGGTATCAAACATCGTTTAACAGCAGATGAAATTTCAAGAGCTGTCGGTGTTGTTATCGCTGCTGATAAGAAAGTTGAAATGAACCGTTTCGATGGCAAGCCACTTGTAAATAAGCCTGTTAAATCTGGTATCCAAGAACCAGAAAAATTAATCCAACAAGTTTTGGATGGAAAGGCAGCTATTTATCACGCAACAGGTGATGATAGTAGTTCTTCTACTGAATCTGATGGAACTGTTTGGGGCAACATCTACAAGCAATTAATGAATGGTATTTCACACATGCTACCATTTGTTATTGGTGGTGGTATCTTAATGGCGATCTCATTTATTGTTGAACAATATATGGGTGGTGCCAAAGCTCCAGCATTTATTTTCTTAAATAGTGCAGGTAATTTAGCATTTGCATTTATGGTACCTGTATTGGCAGCTTACATTGCTGAATCAATCGGCGATACTCCTGCTTTAATGCCTGGTTTCGTTGGTGGATTCATGGCTTCTATTGCTAATGCTTCCTTAGGTGGATCATATCATGTTAACTTCCAAGCTAACTCAACTTCACCTGCTGGATTCTTAGGTGGTATTGCAGCTGGTTTTATTGCTGGATACTTGATTTTAGGTATGAAGAAGATGTTTGCAGGATTACCACGTTCAGTTGAAGGTATGAAACCAATGCTTCTTTACCCAGTATTTGGATTGCTATTCATTGCTTTGATTATGTACTTCATTGTTAACCCAATCTTCAGTACAATTAACCTATGGATTACTCACTTCTTGAATGGTATGGGTACTGGAAACTTAGTTCTACTAACATTAGTATTAGCTGGTATGATGTCTATTGATATGGGTGGTCCTTTCAACAAGGCTGCTTATGTATTTGCTTCAGGTGCTTTCGCTAATGATCCTAAGTCTACAACTGCTGCTATTTTAATGGCTGCCGTAATGGTTGGTGGTATGGTTCCTCCATTTGCAACAGCTATCAGTACTGCATTCTTCAAGAACAAGTATACTGAAGATGAACGTCGTGCAGGTGTTACAAACTGGATCTTAGGATTCTCATTCATTACAGAAGGTGCTATTCCATTTGCAACAGCTGATCCAGGTCGTGTAATTCCATCATGTATCATTGGTTCTGCTGTTTCTGGAGCAATCGTTGGTGCTATGAGAATTGGTATTCCTGCTCCTCACGGTGGTTTCTGGGTATCACCTCTAGCAACAAACATTTTGGGTTACTTCTTAGCTGTAATCGTTGGTTCTATCGTAGCAGCTTTGATTATGAGTTTCTGGAAAAAACCAGTTAATGAAAAATAATTATTAAGAAAAGTGGATGTAAAAATCCACTTTTTTTAATTGTAAAAGATATTTAATTTGTCAGAGTTAATGATTTAGCATATCATTATATTTGTTAAATAATATTGAAGGAGCAATATTTTTATGCCGATAGATAATAAATTAATTGATGATGCCGGGAAAAAGTACCGTCAGTTAACAGAATGGTTTTATCTATGTTGTCTGGCAATATTTTTTATAACTATTTATATTAATGGCACAACAATGGTGGATCAAATTACATATTTTAATAAGTTGATTTTCCTTCGAATTGAGCAGGCAGTAACGCTTTTAGTGATGGGAAAGATAGTATTATTAGATAAATATCCACGAAAGCTAACAATAAAATTATTGTTAATTTTTATGCTGATAACCTATATTTGTTATCGAGCTCGTGCCTATGAGCCATTATTCTATACCGTATTTTTGATAGGTGCCAAAGATGTTGACTTCAGGAAAATTCTTAAATTGTACTTAACCTTTGGAATTCCAATTTTTATAGTAAGTGCCTGGTTGGCTCTGAATGATTATATACTGAATTTAACTCTTCAAAGACCAGGAGATAATACGGTTAGAATAGCTTTAGGAAACTATTCTCCATCAGATGCTGCAGCGCACGTCTTTTATTTTATGTTAGCATATGCTTTACTTAAACGATTTAAATGGAATATACCGGAGATCGTCTCAGGGATAGCCTTGTTGATATGTGTCTATACATTAACTGCAACTAAACTAGATGAAATTTTGATTATTTTGATACTACTCCTATGTGCAGGAGGATATAAGTATGCGGTAAAATTTATCCAAAGATTCAGTTTAAAACAAGTTAGATGGGGATTGTGGATATACGCAGTTATCAATGTTATGTTGCCTTTGATGTTTAATCCAAATAGCAGAATCTGGAGTATTATAAATACCTTGAGTTCTGCGCGTTTATTCTTCGGGCAAGTTGCATATCATGATTATGCAATTCCTTTGTTTGGTCAATTTGTTTATCAAAATGGGAATGGTAGCATTAAGCCAGGGGAAGCATACTTTTTCATTGATTCATCGTTTGTAAGGGCGTTATTAATGTATGGCTTAGTATTCTTTGTTGTTGCGATGTTCTACATAATTAGTAGTATCGAAAGTAACATTAAACAAAGAAATTATAATTTAGTTATAGTTTTGATCCTAGTTTTATTGAGTTCTGCAATTGATAATCATTTATGGGACATGGCATTTAACATTGTATTTTTAGGAATGTTTGCAGATGTACAGTCAGATAATGAGATAGTAGGGATAGAGAATGAAAGTAACACAAAATAGAAATTTAGAAACGACTTCAATGGGATTGTTATTAGGGTATTTTATCCTGTCAATATTTTTGAATAGTTTAGGCAATGCTTTGACGGTATCTTTGAATTTAGGAAGTGCATTGTGGACTGCAGCAGCAGTTAATATAGCTAAAATAACACCAATTTCTTTGAGTGCGATGCTATTTATTTCTGGTTTTATTGTAATAATTGTCAATCTAGTGATTTTGAAAAAGGTTAATGTAAAAAGAATATTGGGTAATCTAATTTTTATGACTCCTTTTTCAATTTTAGTAGGAATTTTTGCAACGGAATTAGTTAAATTAGGAATTCATAGTTTAAATTTACCTGTGCGTATCTTTTTGGATTGTTTAGGAGTAGTCCTAATTGCCATTGCTATATCACTTTATCAAAGAATAAATTGGATGTTGCATCCGGTTGATGATTTGATGCAAATTATTCGTTTTAAATACTTCAAGGGTAGTTCTACAATTGCCCAATTGGTAACTTTTACTCCACCAATTGTAGCGATTATTATTTCGGTAATTGTATCACATCATATATATGCAATAAATGTTGGAACGATATTTGCCTTATTATGTCAGGGGCCAATCGTAGGGATAGCTGACAAGGTAGTTTTTCCAAGTCTAAAGCATCGCAATTTAGACTAGATAAAAGTAAAGACATAGTTTTGTTTACAAAGCAAAGCTATGTCTTTTTCTATATATTAAAATGCCCTGTAACTAGGTCACTTACCTAATTACAGGACATTTATTTATTTTAATATTTTATTTTTTTGCAGCTCTCTTTAATTCTAGCTTGCGTAACCATGGTAATAAGAAACCAAGTACAACTAAGAATCCAACAGTTACAAAGTTCATAAATAATTGGTGATCAAATGCTTTAGTTCCAGGAGCAGCATCTTGTGGGATGAATCCCATTGTTGCGCAGACAAAGGTGAAGATGAAGCACCAGAAACCAACAATTAAAGCACCAGTTCTATTTTTAATATAAACGTAATCGGACTTAAATTGTTCTTCTTGCCAACGAATAGCTAGGAATGCAACGAATACTAAAGCCGTCTTATATGGTGAAACAATACCATTTAAGTTCAACAACCAGTTATAGATGGAGTTGATATTTGGTAAAGTACCACTTAAAAGAAGAAGTAACAAACTGATTCCAGCAGTTAAAGTATAACTATGTACTGGACGTCCAGCTTTATTCTTCTTGATAAGCCAACTAGGCATGTATTTAGCAGCAGTATCACTAGCGAATACACGACTAGCAGCATCAATTAAAATAGCTAATTGAGCTAGCATAAACATCAATTGAACTACAGCAAAGACATACATTAAGCTCTTACCCATACCAACTTGTTCACCTAAAAGTTTGAATGCATAGTATGGACCATTCATCTTAAAGTCGTTAGGAATGTGGTTAGCGTTAAAGAAGACAGCCAATGATAAAGTACCAAAGATGGTTAAGAAAGCAGTCATCAAAGCTAACATCCACATAGCTTTAGGAAAATCTCGTTTAGGATTACGCATCTTGTTAATGTATGGAGCAGCTAATTCAGCACCAGACATAGCGAAGATTAATAAACCAGTTGTAGAGAAGTAGTGTAAGCTAAAGTTTGGCTTAAATGCATGAAGATTAAATGGTTGTGTAGCAATATGTGCACCGTGTGTTAATGCCCATACAGTCATGAAAACAAAAAGCATTGAAATCAAGAACATCGCACCACCACCAATGATGGAAAGTACTTCTAGGGAATCACGGAAAACATTTTCGAAGATAATGAATAATAAAATAATAACAAAAGTTAACATTCCGAAAGTAAACGTAGACATGTGATGTCCTAAAGTATTATTACCTAAAATAATCCAACTTATAGAAACAATAACAGAGTTTGAAACGTCCACTAAGTATGGAATTGTTTGTGTCCAATACATCCAGGAAGTAATGTATCCAAATAAATCACTATGAGTACCACGACGAATCCAAGAGGCAAGACCACCATCTTGATTATCAAAAGTTAAACCTAATTGTGTAGCAATTAATGCATAAGGAATAACATAAGTAAAAAGTAAGAAAATCCATGAAATAACAACAGATAATCCTTGATTTTGAAAAGGATAGAAAATATTTTCAAAACTAATAATTGTAACAAAGTCGAGCAAAGCAATAACTGGCCAGCTCATATAATGTTTCTTTTGATCTAACATCTAAAATCTCCTCGTTAATAATGATTGATATTATGCATATTATTAATCATTTAAACAAGGTGGCTTATTTTTACGCCTGAGAAAGTTAGCAGGCAAAATTACCACAGCCTTCCTTAATATTTTCTTTAACTTTTAGTATTGTAGCGTAATTTTCAGAAAAATAATAGAATAAAAAATTGATTTTTCAAAATTTATGCAAATAAAAAATCAATAGACGCTATTATACGCCTATTGATTGAATATATATTAACTATTGTTCGTGAGAATAACGTGCCTTCAAAGCCCATAAAATTGAAACAGTATCAACAACTTCTTGGAACATCGCACCGATGAAAGCAGGGATGATACCAGTACTTGCGATTAACATTAATGCAGTACAAATTGCAATCCCTAATAAAACTGATTGACGAGCAACTTTAATGGTGTCACGTGAAATAGTAACAGCTTTAGAAACACGAGATAGATCATCCTTTAAAATAACAACATCAGCTGATTCACTAGCAGCAGTAGAACCATGTGCACCCATAGCAATACCAACATCAACAGTTGCAAGTGAAGGAGCATCATTTACACCGTCACCAACCATAAAAGTAGGGTGGCCAGATTTAGGGATATTTTGTAAAGCGGTGATCTTATCTTGAGGTAGTAAGTCAGCTTTTACTTCATCAATTCCTACTTCTTTAGCTACTCGTTGAGCAATCTTTTCTTGATCCCCAGTTAGCATCATTAACTTTTTGACTCCTAAAGCTTTCAAAGTATTCATAGTTTCTTTTGCTTCAGGACGAACATGATCGGTAAAAGTAACATAACCACAAAGTTCATCATCAACACTGACATAAATAGTAGTAGTTGCTAAAGGTTTCATTTCTGAATTTGGAGCAACAAATTTAAGTTTACCTACTTTAACATTTTTATGATTAATAGTAGCTTCAATTCTCTTACCTGTTTTTTCCTCTAAAGAACTAACAGGTGCTAAATCGATATTTTGATTGTCAGTATATGCAACAAGTGAACGAGCTAAAATATGTGATGATTCTTGTTCAGCACTAGCAGCTAGTTGTAATAATTCTTCTACTTTCATAGAAGAGGTTGTAACAACATCTTGTACAGTTAATTGCCCACTAGTGATTGTACCGGTTTTATCAAAAGCACCAGTTTTAGCAGTGGCAAGTTTTTCTAAAACATCACCAGTTTTTACCACAATACCGTTGCGTGAGGCACGACTCATACCTGAAACCATAGCAACAGGTGCTGCAAGGATTAAAGGACAAGGTGAGGCTACAACTAATACTTCAGCAAGGCGATGAGGGTCGCCTGAGAAGAACCAAGCTGCAAGCGAAATTAAAATGGCTGCTAAAGTAAATGGAACAGCGTATCTATCTGCCATTCTAACAAAATGAGCAGGAGTACTTTCAGCTTCCTTAACTAGCTTAACTAACTGTTGATATTGACTATCTTTAGCAAGTTTACTTACTTGTAAAGTAACGGAATTGTCTCCATTCAAAGAACCAGACATTACATTGTCACGGAGATTTTTTCAACAGGTTTTGATTCCCCAGTTAAAGAAGATTCATCAAATAAGCCGCTACCTTTAATGATAAAACTGTCGACAGGAACGATTTCCCCAGGTTTAACTACAATTTTATCTCCAACTTTAACGTCATTGACACTAACATCATCTATGTCACCATCATCCATAATTTTATGTGCAATTTGAGGTGAATTATCTAGTAATGCTTTTAATTCTGTATTTGCTTTATGAGAGGCATAATCTTCTAATGTATCACCACCAGTGAGCATGATAAGAATAACCATACTTGCCCAATATTCACCTACGGATAAAGTAGCGACAACAGCTAAGATAGCTAATAGGTCGACGCCATATTTTCCAGAACGGAGTGTGTGAACCATTTCCTTAAACATAGATAAAGCAATGATAGCTCCGACTAAAGTAACGAGAATTTGTGCATATAATTTTAAATGTAATAAGTACTGTAAAACAACTGCGACTGCAGCGATACCAATAATAATATATAATTTTTGTTTATGACTTAGACGAGACATAATAAATCCCCCCATATCTAAAAAAGAAATAAGTTTTATTTATAAACATATTATAACTGATAATTTTTAAAAAGTAAATTAGAAAAATTATAAATAAAAGCAAAAAAGCAAGTCAAAACTTGCTTTTTGTCTCAATGTGTAGGTTTTTCGTTAAGTGTAATAACTCCAACAGCGTTTAAACCAGTGTGAGTCATAATAATAGGACTAGTTAAACGAGCGATATAAGGGATTTCTTGGATAGAGTTATTCTCTAATAAAGTATCCTTGATTTTTTGAAGTAGACTATCATCTGTACCAACATTTGATAAGGATAGTGCTTGAATAGGGTTGTGATTTTGTAAATATTCTTCAGCTAAAGTCTTGCAATGCTTGATAAAGGTCTTCTTGCTACGACCCTTGACAATAACATCCAAACTTTCCTCGTTCAAGCGAATAATAAGTTTAAGATTGATAAGTTTAGTTAAAGCACCAGCTAAACGACTTACACGACCACCAGCAACTAAACAGTCAAGGTTATCAATCAAAACATCAATAGTTGTGCGATGATAGATGTCTTTAAGATGATCTTTAATCTCATCAATACTCTTACCGGCTTCTAAATCTTTAGCTGCAGCAAGAACTTGGAAGGCCAATCCTCTGTCAGTTGATTTACTGTTAATAACAGTTACTTTAGTATCTACCATATCAGCAGCGCTACTTGCAGTTTCGTAAGTTCCAGAAAGAACATCTGAAAGTACAATAGCTAATACTTCGCTGCCATCTTTACCTAGTTCATTATAAGCATCTATAAATCTGCCGATAGGTGGTTGACTTGTTTTAGGAATATTGCCATCTTTTAAAGCTTGGACTAATTCTTCACGAGAAATATCTTCACCATCAACATAATTTTTACCATCCACTTCAACAGAAAGGGGTACAATTGTAATATTATATTTTTCAATTTCTTCTGGTGTAAGTTGAACAGAAGAGTCTGTTAAAATTTTAATGTTTGCCATAGTTGAAACTCCTCTCGGCAAATTATTCATACTTTTATTATATCAGTAATAGTGTACACTTTCTATTATACTATGAATAATCTTTTAAACAAGGTAATCTAGACTTTGAGTTTAGATTGACGTGAATTTAACAAAAAATCATATATTTTTTGTTATTAATGATATACTAATGAGTGGATATCATTAGGACTAATTGATTTTGGTGAAGGGAATATGTAGTATGACAAAAAAACTTTCAATTATAGTGCCTTGTTATTACGAAGAGGAAACTATACCTTTGTTCTATGAGGCTGTTGAAAAAGTTAAAAAGGAATTAAATGGAATTGAATTAGAATATTGGTTTGTGAATGATGGTTCACAAGATGGAACTTTAGATGAAATGCGTAAATTAAACGCCAAAGATAAAGAACATGTACACTATGTATCATTTTCTAGAAACTTTGGTAAAGAAGCTGCACTATACTGTGGTTTACAACAAGCTACAGGAGATTATATAACTGTAATGGATGCTGATTTGCAAGATCCGCCAGATATGTTGCCAGAGATGATAGAGATTCTTGAAAATGAAGACTATGATTGTGTGGGAACTAGAAGAACAAATAGAAAAGGTGAGCCACCAATTCGATCATTTTTTGCAAGAATGTTTTATAAGTTAATTAATAAAATTTCTGATACTGAAATTGTTGATGGTGCCAGAGATTTTAGAGTAATGACAAGACAAATGGTCGATGCAATCCTTTCAATGACAGAATACAATCGTTTTTCTAAAGGTATTTTTAGTTGGGTAGGTTTTAATACTAAATATTTAGAATATAAAAACCAAGAACGAGTAGCTGGGACAACAAGTTGGAATTTTTGGAGCTTGTTGAAATATTCAATTGATGGAATTGTCAATTTCTCTCAAGCACCTTTAGATATAGCTGTTTATTTTGGAATGTTAACATCATTCTTTTCAGGGATTGGAATTGTATGGATTATTATTCGTTACTTTTTAGAAGGTGGAGATCCAACGACAGGTTGGACATCAACTATTTGTTTATTGCTATTCTTTAGCGGAATTCAACTAATGTGTCTAGGAATTGTTGGTAAATACATTGGAAAGATCTTTTCTGAAGTTAAGAGAAGACCGGTGTATATTATAAAAGAAAAGAAGTAATCATCAGCTGTGAAAGAAGGAATTTAAGTTGAAGATGAATGTGTTACAACACTCAATTCATGAAGGAATAGGTTTAATTGGTGAATGGGCAGAAAATAATGGATATGAAGTAAATGTATATCAAGCTGCTAATAACAATGTAAAGTTACCAGAAGTTATTGATACTGATATGTTGGTAGTATTAGGTGGACCAATGAGTGTCAATGACGACGAAGAATGGATTGTTAAGGAACGAGAATTAATTAGAGGAATGTTGATGGCACATAAATCGTACTTAGGAATTTGTTTTGGAGCGCAACAACTTTCAAAAACTTTGGGCGGGGATGTGAGTTCTTGTCCTAAAGAAGTAGGTTGGGGAGAAGTGAAACGACTGAGCAATATAATTCCAGGAGTTCCAGAAAAATTGGATGTGCTACATTGGCATGGTGAACAGTTTAGATTACCAACAGAAGCAACTCCACTTTTCTCGAGTCCACTTGTTGAAAATCAAGGATTTATTATTAATGAAAATGCAATTGGTCTACAATTTCATTTGGAAATGAATGAAGCAGGTGTGCGTGAAGTAGTAGAAAATGATAGTGAATTCATAAAAGGAAATAAGTTAAAGCAAAGTGCTGCTGATATTTTGAAACATAAGGTTCCTGAAATGAATAAGCAAGCATTATTTGCAATGCTAGACTATATTAAAGACTAAAAAATGTTTAACTGATATTTGTGTATATCGGTTAAACATTTTTTAATTTATATTAGTCAAAGCAATTGTAGAATTACTGGTTAGATTATTTTTATCGTCAAAAGTATTAGCTTGCCATACTTGGATTCTTTTTCCAATTCTAAGCGGTGTAGCCTCAACCGTTAATTTTCCAGAAGTCACACTTTTTAAATGGTTAGTAGATATATTGACACCAACAGCATGACCATGGGAAAGATTGAGATTAGCTCCAATACTAGCAGCGGTTTCAGCTAAAACTGAATTAATTCCACCATGCAATACGCCAAAAGGCTGTTGTACTTTATCAGTAACATTTAAAGATAGGATTACTTTATCCTTGGATGAAATAATACTTTTAATTCCCAAATATTCGATTAAATCCATTATAATTTCTCCTAATCTGGTAAAGTGATATAATCAAGTTATATTTTATCATACATATGTAGATAAGGAGTCGTGATTCATTTGACAAGTGTAGAATGGGAAAAAGTTAAGGACTATTCTGAAATCATATTTGAAAGGGCAGGTCAAATTGCCAAAATAACAATGAATAGACCAGAAAAACATAATGCTTTCACTCCAGTAACGGTTGCTGAAATGATTGAAGCATTCACAATTTGTCGCGATGACAGTACAATTGGAGCAATTATTTTAACAGGAGCTGGTGATAAAGCATTTAGTTCAGGTGGAGATCAAACAGTTCGTGGAAATGGTGGTTATGTAGGACCGGATAAAATTGCAAGATTAAATGTACTAGATTTACAACATCTAATCAGAATTATCCCTAAGCCAGTTATTGCAATGGTTAAAGGTTGGTCTGTTGGTGGCGGTAACGTCTTACAGTTAGTTTGTGATTTAACAATCGCTGCTGATAATGCAATGTTTGGTCAAACAGGACCTAAAGTTGGTAGCTTTGATGCAGGTTATGGTTCAGGATATTTAGCACGCGTTATAGGACATAAACGTGCTAAAGAAGTATGGTTCTTAAATCATTTTTATACAGCACAAGAAGCATATGAAATGAACTGGATAAACAAGGTTGTTCCTTTGGATGAAGTTGAATCAGTAACTTTGGATTGGTGCAACGAGATTTTACAAAAGTCACCAACTGCAATTAGATTTATTAAAGCTGCAATGAACGCTGATACTGACGGTTTAGCTGGTTTACAACAATTTACAGGTGATGCAACGATGCTTTACTATACAACAGACGAAGGAAAAGAAGGACGCGATGCCTTTAACGAAAAACGCAAACCAGATTTCCAGCAATTTCCTAAGTTTCCTTAATGGAAAATTGGTTAAAGAAACGAGTTCTACTTTCTCCAAATAAAATAGCCATTCAAGCTGGTAATACCAAATTAACTTTTAAAGAAGTAAGTGATAGGGTAGCAGTATTGACAGCACGTTTAGCTAATAAGTCTCGTAAAGGGATGAGAGTAGCATTACTTACCAATAACACGATTGATGGTTATTTGATGATTCTATCATTACAACAATTAGGGTGCGAAATTGTCTTTTTGAATAAAAGATTATCGCATGAAGAGCTACAATATCAGCTGGAAGATGCTGCAGTTTCATTGTTGATATATGATGAGTCATTGTTGCATGAAGAATTTGTAGGGATTGAAAGTTTAACTTTTAATCAAATAGAAAGTTTAGAGGAAAGTCGGGATTTTCAATTAGTATCAGAATTTAATGATGATGAAGTTACGACTATTATGTATACTTCAGGTACAACTGGTAAACCTAAAGGAGTACAGCAGTCCTTTAAAAATCATTTTTATTCTGCAATTAGTTCGGCCTTAAACCTAGGTTTAACAGATAAGGATAACTGGCTATGTGCAGTGCCTATTTTCCATATTAGTGGTTTATCAATCATTATGCGAGGATTGATTTATGGGATGACTGTAACTTTGATGGATAAATTTGATGCAGAAAAAGTTACATTCTTGTTAAGGGAAAGTAGTGTAAGTACAATGTCAGTAGTCCCCACAATGTTGCAACAACTTTTAGAAATCTTTCCCCAAGAAGGATACAATTCTAATTTTCGTTGCTTCTTATTAGGTGGCGGACCAATAGATAAGGTTACATTAGAGCAATGCCAACAGCGAAACATACCAGTTATTCAGTCTTATGGAATGACGGAAACTGCTTCGCAAGTGATAGCTTTAAACTTTGAAGATGCTGAGAATAAGATTGGTTCAGTAGGAAAACCATTATTTTCTGTTGAATTAAAATTGGCTCATGACGGTGAAGTATTACTTAAAGCTCCTAATATTACGCGAGGTTACTTGAATAATCCCGAGAAAAATCAAGAAGTATTTGAAAATGGATGGTTTAAGACGGGAGATATTGGTTATTTAGATGAAGATGGATTCTTATATCTGGAAGGTCGAAAGGGCGATATGATAATTTCTGGTGGAGAAAATATTTTTCCACATGAAGTAGAAGAAAGCTATTTAAAGTTAACAGGAGTTAAGGATATCGTTGTAGCAGGAATTACTGATAAAAAGTGGGGACAAGTACCAGTTGCTTTTGTAATATTGGAAAGAAAACTTTCACAACAGGAATTAATTTCATATGGGCGTGAACATCTAGCGCATTACAAAGTACCAGTAAGATTTTATCAAGTTATGTCATATCCACAGACAGCTAGTGGAAAAGTAAAAAGACGAGAATTGATCCAAATTAAGGAATATCAAAAGAATCTCATTAAGTAATTTCAGCAAAATTTTTCGTAATAGTACTATATATGATAAAATAAGCTAGTATTACTAAATTGAGGGGATAACCAATGAAAAAAAATAATTTAATTTACTGGATCGTTGCGATTATCTTAGTGGGAATTGCTGGATGGAGTGCAGTACATATGCACCACTTGGAAAGTAAAAATGCTGTTAAGGTTAGTCGTGAAATGAAGATAAGTTCTAGTATTAGCCGACATATAAAGAAGATTACTAAAGAACAAAAAAAGGCTATGCGCAAAAAAGTTGATTGGAACAAGCCATCGATGACTAAGACATATCCAGATGTTTCTAAGTATAAGAATGTGAAAAAATCTAATCGAATTAGATTGGTAGTATCTTCAGCTAAGCAAAGAGTATATGTTATGAGTGGACCTTATGTTTTATATACAATGTATGCATCTTTGGGTAAGAACTATAATTCTAAGACCCCTAACTATCAAGTAACACCTGTAGGAAAGTTTAAATTAGAAGAAACTCGTGGAGATAAATTCTATGATGCTACACGCCAATTAGGTGGGTTACACTGGACTTCTTTTAAGGGTAAAGGTATGTATCATTTTCAATCAGTACCTGTTGATGAAAATGGAAAAGTAATTGAAAAAGATGCTAAACATCTTGGTAGTACAAAAATTACTAAGAAGAATAATATTAAAGCATATGGTTCTATATGGTTAACTGTACCAGATGCTGAATGGATTCAAAAGAATTTACCAGTTGGGACTAAAGTTTTAATCTATGGAGAAGATGCTAGTTCTGATAACTTTATAGCAGATAATGCTAAACATTAAAAATGAAAATGCCTTTTAGAAAATTTATTTTTTCTGAAAGGCATTTTTTTAATTGACATTTGGTTAGTGAACTAATTAAAATAAGTTTGGCAATTACATGCAAGTGAATGCTTTTTGAGAGAGGGGAATATAGGTGGCAAGAAATATCGCTGATACAATTAATCCTAAAACAAGATTAGCTGTATCAATAATTTTATTACTTTCAACATTTATTAGTTTGATGAGTCAAACGATGATGATTACAGCATTACCAGTAATTCAAAATCAAATGAATCAGTCATTAACAACAGTTCAATGGTTAACAACTGGATATACATTGCTGATAGGGATTGTGACTCCATTATCATCAAATATGTATGATAAATTTTCAAATCGTAGTGTTTTTTTGGGAACGATAGGAACTTTTGTCATTGGGACATTAATAGGATGTTTGGCAACTAATTTTTGGTTATTACTATTGGCACGTTTAGTTCAAGCTTGTGCCGGTGGGATTTTAATGTCTTTTCAGATGACAACAATGATTTCAATTTATCCTCCTGAAAAAAGAGGAACAATTATTGGAATGTCTGGATTGGTGATTGCTTTTGGCCCAGCAATTGGTCCTACTTTAGCAGGATTTATTTTAAACTTACTAGGTTGGAGATATTTATTTATTTTAATCCTACCAATCATGGTATTAATTTGGATAATAGGATACTTTGTTTTTCCAAATTACTCTGAACCTCTGGACATTAAGATTGATTACTTATCTGTAGTTTTATCTTTACTTGGTTCAAGTTTAGCTTTAATAGGAATAACTATTGTTCAAACACAGTGGATGCTAGGATTAGCAATGTTGGTAGTAGGTGCAATTATTTTATACTTTTTTGTAAAGAGACAGCTGAATTTAAAACAACCTATGCTTAATGTTAGAATAATCAAACTATACTCTTTTAGAATGATGGTTCTAGTGGGAATCTGTGCATTTATGGTATTGCTAGGTATGGAACAAATGGTATCAATTTATGCACAAAATGTCAGTCACGTAAGCAGTATGACTGCTGGTATGATTCTTTTGCCAGGGGCGATAGCTAATGCGTTGACAGCTTCTGTTGTAGGACGTGCATATGACCAATATGGTGCAAAATGGTTAGTGATTTCTGGTGGAATTTTGATGTTAATTTCAGCAATTCCATTTGTTATTATCTCCAAAGGCACTCCAATATGGATAATGACAGTCTTTTACATGATTCGTATGGTGGGGAATGCCTTAGTATTCTCACCAGCTATTTCTGAGTCATTCAGAGGAGTAGCACCACGTGAAATCAGTCATGCAACAGCATTGAATAATACTTTGCGTCAAGTATCAGGTGCTGTTTCAGTTACAATGTTGATTGTTATTAGTTCAATTCCACATTCTTTTGTTTTAGGTATGAGAATTTCCATGTGGGTAACAGTTGTTTTAGTCTTACTAATGTTAGCGGTATTTATATCTTATATAAAAAATCGCGATAGCCGTAGATGATTAAATGAATAATATGAACAAGAGTACTATTGAATATTTAGTTGCAAAATTCAATCGTAAGATTAGATTGAGTTTAAATAGAGAGTTACTCAAATATGGCTTAAATGAAGCTAATTTTTATTATTTATTTGTAGTTATTAATAATCCAGGAATTAATCAAGTACAGATGATTAAGTTATTAGATCGTGAACAAAGTATTGTGACAAAGCAAATTTCTAATTTAGTCAAAAATGGCTGGTTGGAAAAGAAAAAGTCAACAACTGATCATCGTCAAACTGAATTATATCCTACAAGTAAGACATTAGATAGTATAGATGATATTACTGAAATTACTGAAAAAGTTAGTGCTGAAGTAACATCTAATCTTAGTGAAAAAGAAAGTGCAACTTTGCAAAAATTATTGCAAAAAGTTTTATAAATTAGTATTGGAAAAGTATCCTGTTTAGGATGCTTTTTTTGTTAATAAGGCGTAAACTAGAAGGGAAAACTTCAAAGTAGGAGATGGATGGAATAATGATGGAACAAGCTTGTACATCAATTTTAGTAGGAAAGAAAGCAACTGTTGATGGTTCAACAATGATTGCGAGAAATGATGACACATTTCTACCAATCACTCCTCAACGATTTGTTATGCAACCAGCTGTATCTGGACGTAAAGAAACTTGGACTTCCAATAAAAATGGTTTTACTGCACCATTACCAAGTGAAGGGTATAGAACAACTTTTACTCCCAATGCTGATGTAGAAAAAAATGGTGTCTTTGGTGAAACTTCAATTAACGAAAAAAATGTAGCGATGTCTGCTACAGAGTCTGTATATGGGAATCCACGTGCTTTGGCATATGATCCATGGATAGAAAATGGATTGGCAGAAGATTCATTACAAGACATGGTGGCTCCATATATAGATTCTGCACGCGATGGTGTTAAGTACTTAGGAAATCTTATAAAGAAATACGGTTCTCCAGAAGGAAATGGTGTCTTGTTTGCGGATAAGGATGAAGTTTGGTACATGGAAATTGTAACAGGTCATCATTGGGCTGCTACAAGAATTCCAGATGATGCCTATGCAATTGCTGCTAATCAAGTAGCACAACAAAAAATAGATTTTAATGATCCTGAAAATTATATGTGGTCAGATGGATTATTGGAATTCGTAGAAGAACATCATTTGAATCCTAATAAAGATGGCTTCAATTTCCGTAAAATTTTTGGCACGGATACTGAAAAAGATAGACATTACAATACTCCACGTGTTTGGTTTGGACAACGTTACTTCACCCCAGAAGTAGAACAAGAACCAACTTCTTCTGAATTGCCATTTATCTGTCGAGCTAATCGCTTATTATCAGTAGAAGATCTAGAGTATGTATTAAGTTCACATTACAATGAAACTAAATATGATCCATTAGGTCATGGAAGTGAAGAAGATAAGAAACGTTTCCGTCCAATCTCATTGAATCGTACACAAAATTCCCATGTTCTTCAAATTAGAAATAATGTTCCTGAAGAACAAGCAGGATTAATGTGGATGTGCTTTGGTGTTCCTTCATTCACGCCATATGTTCCATTTTATGCAAATGCTAATGACACTGATCCTAGTTGGAGTAATACACCACTTGAATTTGATATGAATAGTGCATATTGGATGTATAGAGCTTTGTCAATGTTAGTAGAATCACATCATGCTCAATTTATTCAAGATGATTTAGATTATTTAACAGCTGCACGTGAACAACAACATAGATTGATTGATGAAACTGATAAAGCTGCTCAAGAGTTAAGTGGAGAAGATTTAACAAGATTTTTAACAGAAAAGAACTATGAAATGGTAGCAGACATGAAAGAACGAACAATGGGAATGATAAATCATTTCTTTGTAGAAGGTTTGAAGCTATCTAAGTTAACATTTAATATGGACGCTAATTTATAATTTAATAAAATAAATAAGGTTTAAAGGACAACGATAATTGTTGAACTTTGAACCTTATTTTTTAATATTGTGAAGTATTTATTTCATAATCAGTTCCATATGTAGAACCAGTTTTAGCCTTTTCTAAATCTAAAGCAGAGCGAACTTTATTTGTAATTCTTTGTTTTTCAGATAAAGTAGGTACTTCAAAAGATTCACCCATTATCATCGTTGAAGTACCTTGTAAATGATCTGAATCTATACCATGAGTTGCAACACGATATTTAGTTCCAAGAGCTAATAAATCATCAAAAGATAAATCAGTCTGCATTTGTTTAGAAATAGTGTTCAAGAATTTTTGATTGAGTAAATTAGAAACGTGGCTACTCTTAAGGGCAACCTTCATAAGGACTTGTCGTTGTCTAGTTTGACGACCATAATCCCCCAAAGGATCCTCATGTCTCATGCGAACGTAAGCTAAAGCTTTAGGTCCATTCATATGTGTTACTTTACCTTTCTTGAAGGAGTAACCACCATATGAGAATGAGATTGTAGGAGCTATATCAACTCCTCCAATAGCATTAATGATACTTTCTAAGCCGCCCATGTTAACTGTAACGTAAAAATCAATTGGAATATTTAAATCTTGTTGAACAGTTCTAACAGCGGCTTTAGATCCCCCGTAAAAATAAGCAGAATTTAACTTGCTAGGATAGTATTCTTCATATCCTGAGATTGCAACTTTTTCATCTCGCGGAAGTGAAACAAGAGTCATCTTTTTATCTTTAGGGTTCATAACTAAGACAATCAATGTATCAGTACGTCCACGGAAATCTCTACCTAAAGCTCCAGTATCAGTTCCCATTAGTAGAATAGAAACAGGTTTACCTTTTTTTAAGGTAGAGCTAACATTACGTGATTTGCTAAAATTACTAGAACTATAGATGGTATTGGCAGCTTTTTGTGCATTATTCAGTTTCTTTTCTAGATATTTTCCACCAACGATAGCAAAAACTACTAAAGATAGTAGTAACCAAAAAAAGATAGTTTTACTAAGTCTATGCGGAGAATGATGATGTTCATGTTGTCGTTGTGGTACGTGTGAAGGCGTGTCGTTTTGATAATTTTCAATAGAACGTCGACGTCTTCTGTTATCTTGTGGCATTAAAAACGCTCCTTTAATGATGTCCTAAAATGAATCCAAACATCAAAATGATGAACACTATAGTCGTAATCCAAACATATAAGACATCTTTTTCTTTATAGAATGCATATATTGAGACTAACACACGCAAGACTGGTGTCAAGATTAATAAAAAAATTCCTGCCATCATATATGCATATGGTTTAAAAGTAGTAATACCCTTTAGAATTTCTGATAAAGTTGTAGGAAATGTAGTACCAGGATAACCAGAACTTTGCTGGCAAACAAGCATAATAAAGCCTATTACCATAACAGAAGCAGCAATCAGTACTCCAATGCGCATGATTTTGCCAATTAGGATTTCTACAGTTTCCATTTCATTTTTTGTCTTTTTATCCATATTATATTGTCACCCCAAACGCCTTAAAAATCATTTGTAATCCTAGATATAATAGAATAGGAATGAAAATCATTCTAATAACTCTTGAAGGAAGATGCTGCATAATTCTGCTTCCGATTGCAGCTCCAACTAAAATTCCTAAAGCAAGTGGAACAGCAATACCAGGCTTAATAGATCCATTGAAAAAGTATACAGAAGCACTGGCTGCAGCAGTTACTCCCATCATTAAATTGCTGGTAGCACTAGATGGTTTTAGGGGCATTTTCATAGCATTATCCATAGCCATAACTTTAAAAGCACCGGAACCAATTCCTAACATTCCAGAGGCAATACCTGCTCCAAACATAATGGATAAACCACCAGGAATATTTTCAACTTGATAATCAATTTGTTTGTTTAAGTTCTTGTCAAAATATGAACTATTAAGATTAAATTTTTGTGCCCACTTGTCAGGCTTGGCTCTTTTTAAAATTTCTTTACCACTGCGGAGTTTTCTGTACATATTCCAACTTGAGAAAATAAGTAAGGAACCAAATAAGAAATATAAGATTGCTGGATGGAAAATACCAGTTAAGATAGCTCCAACAATAGCTCCAATAGTAGTAGCAATTTCTAAAAACATTGCTACACGTAAGTTTAAGACATCATCTTTTAAGAATGCAATTGTAGAACCAGAGCTAGTTGCAATAACGGCAATAATGCTGGCACCGATAGCATATTTAATATCTAAACCCAAAGCTAAAGTGATGATAGGTGTAATAATCATACCGCCACCAATTCCCAGAATGGCGCCCATAATACCGGCGAATAAACCGACTGCCAGCATTAATAATGTAGATGTAATCATTAATAAATTCTCCCTTCGCTTAATTACTTAATCATATTAACACTGAATATATTATAATAAAAATACCAAATTAAAATATAAGATATACAAAATTTATATATCTAAGATGAGGGGAGTACTGATGAATTTAAAGCAACTACAGTATTTTATAGCGGTAGTGGAAGAAAAACAGATCACAGCTGCTGCAAAAAAGCTAAATATTGCTCAACCTCCATTGAGTTACCAATTAAAACAATTAGAAGCAGAATTAGAAACTAGATTATTTACTAGAACTGCTCATGGAATTGTATTGACGGATGCAGGTATGATGTTAGAAAAATATGCAAGAAAAATTCTGGATTTAACCACGGTAGCTGAAGAAAAAGTTAAGAAAACTACTAAAGGAGAATTGGGAAAAATTTCTTTAGGTACAGTTTCTTCTTCCGCAGCTGCTTTACCAATAGGAAAATTGAAAGAGTTTAGAAAGTACTATCCTGAAATAAACTTTGAAATATTTGAAAGCAATACGTATGGAATACTGGAAAAATTATTTAATGGTGAGATAGATTTAGGATTGGTTAGAACTCCTTTTAATCAAAGAGAACTTGAAACTAAAATTATGATGGAAGAGCCAATGGTAGCAGTGGTAAATAGCGATGATTATTTAAAAGGAAAAAAGAAGATAGGAATTGATGATTTAGAAGAAGTACCATTAATAATATATAGGAGATTTGAAAATATTTTCCGACAAACTTTTTCACAATTTGGAATAAATCCTTATATAGCAGTAAAATGTGATGATGCAAGAACAGCAATTTATTGGGCAAAGTTAGAAATGGGAGTGGCTTTGGTTCCAGCTTCTTGTGCCAAAAATTATACGAATGGTAGAATAATTCCTATAAATTACCCGGGATGGAATACCCAGTTAACATTAATATGGCTGAAAAATAGTAATAAATCACCACTAATATTGAAATTAATAGAGCTATTTAGTGTATAATTAAGCCTTAAGGGGGGATGTCCGTGATTATAAAAGAGAAGAAGAAAAGAGAGCCATTAGCGTACCTTTTTACAATACTATTCTTTATCAATTATTTTCTTGTATTTCAACAGGCTCAATGGCTACATAAAATAGATACAGCAGTTTATTTTAAATTAACTCGTAACTTAAATAATTTACAAGTGATGTTCTACAACGTTATTAGTGAACTATCTAGTTCCAGAATGGCAATTGTTTATACGATAGTACTACTAGGAATTTTATGGTTTATAAGATGGCAAATTCCTGGTGTGTGGATTACTTTTACAGTTGGAACAGGATTAGTTGTAGGATGGGTAGCACGATTGATATTGCGTTATGGAAGTAAAAGAGTTGAACCGGAAATGGGATATGCTTTCCCAGGTTTACACGTTTTAGGGATGACAATTCTAGTGGCTATTGTATATATCATCTTTTTACCATATTTTAAAGACAAGGCTTTGGCTTACTTAGTGGGATTCATTTTAGGAATTTGGTTAATTGCAACAAGTGTAGCTTGTATATATTTAGGTCAATTACATGTTAGTGATATTACAGGCGCATTAACATTAGGTTTTGCTTGGGTATATTACTGCAGTAATTTATACATAAGGTATGCTGCAAAGTTAAAGAAGATTAAGGGGTTTAGAAATTCAAATTATTAAGGTTGGTGCGATGATTGAAAGAAGTAGAAGATTTAATAATTAGAAAATTATCAAGTAATGATCTTAATGATTTTAGAGAAATTATCACACAAAAAGAAGTAGCTAGAATGGCAGGTTTCGCTCCGGTCTCAAGTTTTGCTAGTTTTTATTTATCTCAAATGTTACAAAACGGTGCCTGGGGATTGGTAGTTAATAAAAAAGTAGTGGGAGTAATATGTATATATGATTTGCCTGTTAAAAATAACAATAAAAAGACAGGTGAGATAGGCTTTATATTAAATCAAAATTATTGGTATCGTGGATATATGTCGAAAGCCATTAGAGAAATATGTAGCCATGTGAAAGAAGATTATAGTCAGATAAAAGCAATTACCTTAGTAGATAATATTGCTTCAAAAAAAGTTTTGGAAAGAAACGATTTTTATTTTTCTGAAACAATAATGGATAATGATGAAGAGAAAAACATATTTTTAAGAAATCTGTAAAGTTGTTATTTGCTCTAATTAAGAGATAAATAACAACTTTTTTGCATGATAAATCTTACACAATATTCACAAAGTTTAAATTTATATTTAAGCTTAATGCTATGGTATTAATCGTTTTCCAAAGAATATTTTTCACAAACTATATAAGCGCTGGTAAAGTGAATTTAGCAGTGATATTATAATTTTATACTATAAATATTTAATGAAAAGAGGAATGAAAAAATGACTGAAGATAAAGGAAAACGTTATGGTGCAGATGCCATTATTGATAGTTTGGTAAACCATGATGTTAAATATGTTTTTGGGGTACCTGGTGCTAAGATTGATAGGGTATTTGAAAGATTGGAACATCCAACAAATGAAAAAGCACCTCAATTGATTATTACTCGTCATGAACAAAATGCTGCATTTATGGCTCAAGGTATTGGTAGAATTACTGGTAAGCCAGGTGTTGTATTAACTACATCTGGTCCTGGGGTGTCAAACTTAGCAACTGGATTAGTTACTGCAACTGCTGAAGGGGATCCAGTGTTGGCAATTTCTGGACAAGTTCAACGTACAGACTTATTAAGATTGACTCACCAAAGTATGGACAACGTTGCATTATTAGCTCCTGTAACTAAATATGCTGCTGAAGTTCAAGAACCAGAAAATATTTCTGAAGTAATTGCTAATGCTTATCAAGAAGCAGAAGCTGCAAAGCAAGGTGCAAGTTTTGTATCAGTACCACAAGACGTTACTGATTCAGAAGTTAAAACTGCTCCAATTGCTCCAATGCCAGCACCTGTTTTAGGACCAGCTAGTCCTGTAGAATCAACATTATTAGCCCAACGTATCAAAACTGCAAAACTACCTGTTCTTCTTTTAGGTATGAGAGCATCTGATCCAGAAACAACTAAATCTATCAGAAACTTAGTTGAAGAAACTCATTTACCAGTTGTTGAAACATTCCAAGGAGCAGGAATCATTCCTCGAGAATTAGAAGATGATTTCTTTGGTCGTGTAGGATTATTTAGAAACCAACCTGGTGACCAATTATTGAAACATGCTGACTTAGTTATCGCTGTTGGATACGATCCAATTGAATATGAACCACGTAACTGGAATAACGAAGGTGACGCAAATATCATCGTAATTGATTCTATGCGTGCTGAAGTAGATAAGAACTTCCAACCAGAACGTGAATTAGTAGGTGATATTTCTCAAACTCTTGACTTCTTATTACCATATATGAAAGGCTTCAAGTTGCCTGAAAGTTCACGTGAATATTTAGATGGACTACAAGAAAAATTAAAATTAAGAGATGAACCACCAGCAGTTACTGAAAATCAAGTTACTTCCCATCCTTTAAGCATTATTCAAGCTTTACAAGATAGAGTTACTGATGATATGACAGTTAGTGTTGATGTTGGTAGTTTCTACATTTGGATGGCTCGTCACTTTAGAAGCTATAATCCACGCCACTTACTATTTAGTAATGGTATGCAAACATTAGGTGTGGCATTACCATGGGCTATTTCCGCTGCTTTAGTAAGACCTAATACACAAATTGTTTCTGTTTCTGGTGATGGTGGTTTCTTATTCTCCAGTCAAGATTTAGAAACAGCTGTACGTTTGGGCTTAAACATCGTACACATTATTTGGAATGATGGACACTATGATATGGTTAAGTTCCAAGAAGAATTGAAGTACGGAAAGAGTGCAGGGGTAAACTTTGGTAGTGTAGACTTTGTTAAGTATGCAGAAAGTTTTGGTGCTACTGGTTTACGTGTAGAAAAAGCTCAAGACTTAGAAAAAGTATTAGACCAAGCTTTTGCAACTGAAGGTCCCGTAGTTGTTGACATTCCGGTTGACTACAGCGACAACAAAGAATTAGGTAAGCAAATTCTTGAAGATCAACTTCACTAATTGAAAAGAGGCATCTTAAAGATGAAAGATACAAAGAAGTTATTTCAACATGGTACATTAGCCTTACTTGTTCCAGGATTATTTGATGGTACATTGCCTTTAAGTTCCTTATTAGAACATGGTGATACAGGAATTGGAACAGCTACAGGATTAGATGGCGAAATGATTATACTTGACGGAGTTCCATATCTTGTACGTAGCGATGGTAGTGTAAATGTATTAGATGCTAATAAAGTAAAAGTTCCATTTGCAAATTCCCATTTTGATAATCCAGAAATAGAATTTGATGTTACTGATGCAACTCCTGATCAATTAAAGGATATGATTTTCTCTAAGTATAATTTGAAGAATGTTTTCTTTGCTGTAAAAGTAAAGGGAAAATTTGATTATATAAAGACAAGAGCTGTTGAGGGGCAAAAGAAACCTTATCCAACATTGACAGAAGTAGCAGATAAGCAAGCTATTTTTGAAGAAAATGATGGACAAGGAACAATTGTAGGATACTTTTCTCCAGAATTATTCCATGGAATGGCTTCAGCAGGGTTCCACTTACATTATTTAAATGATGCACATAATTTGGGTGGACATCTGTTGGATTACAAGATAAAAGAAGCAAAGGTTTATTTGCAAGTGTTTGAAAGTGTAGAAACACATTTTCCAGTTGAAAACGAAGATTTTATGAAAGAAGAATTTGATATTGATAGTTTACGTGCATCAATATCATCTGCTGAAAAGTAGATAATTAATTATTTCTTGCAATTTAAATTGTTTTCTGTATAATAAAAAGCGTCGAACAGAGGTCGCAGTTTTTATCAGTAAATATTTGGAGCTGAAAAAGCAGCAATGAAAAATATTGAAAGGAAAAACTGCCGAAGTAAGATATTGCTTTTTCAATATTTTGCTGGGGCCTGGCTCAACAAGTCAGGAACTGTCGTAGTTTAATAGTTAACTACGGAGCGCTATCGAATGCTTTTTATTATAGATTATGATATTTGATAGATAGAGCACATACCTCTTTAGTCAGGTGTGTGCTCTTTTATTATCCAGACCTCTGAGAATAAAAAGTTTGGAGGAAGACGTAATGTCTGAAAATAGTAATCAAGGAGAAATGAAAAGATCCTTGAAAACTCGTCATGTTTCTATGATTGCCCTTGGTGGTAGTATCGGAACAGGTTTGTTTGTTGCAAGTGGTTCTGCGATCTCTACAGCAGGACCTGGTGGGGCTTTGGTTGCTTATATAGCAATTGGATTGATGGTGTACTTCTTAATGACTTCTTTAGGTGAAATGGCAACATATTTGCCAGTCACAGGTTCTTTTGCAACATACGCAGGAAGATTTGTTGATCCTGCTTTAGGATTTGCGATGGGATGGAATTACTGGTTTAACTGGGCTATTACTGTTGCGGTTGACGTTTCTACAAGTGCAATAGTGTTACGTTATTGGTTCCCTAATATTCCTAGTTGGGTTTTCAGTTTGATTGTATTATTAGTAATTTTTGCTATTAATGCCTTGTCTGTAAAATCTTTTGGTGAAACAGAATATTGGTTGGCTTTGATCAAGGTTATAACAGTTATTGTCTTTTTGATTGTAGGTTTATTAACAATTATTGGAATTATTGGGGGTCATGCAACATATTTAGAAAACTTCACTTATAAAAAGGCTCCTTTTGTTGGTGGTATTCCGGCGGTCTTAAGTGTATTCGTAGTTGCTGGATTTTCTTTCCAAGGGACAGAATTGATAGGTATTACAGCTGGTGAATCTGCAACTCCAGAAAAAAGTATTCCTAAAGCTATCAAGCAAGTATTTTGGAGAATCTTATTATTCTATATTCTAGCTATTTTTGTTATAGCTTGTTTGATTCCTTACACAAGTCCTAATTTATTGGGATCAGAAGCTACTGATATTGCTATTAGTCCATTTACTTTGGTCTTTAAACGTGCAGGATTGGCTTCTGCTGCCGCTGTGATGAATGCTGTTATTTTAACTTCTGTTATTTCAGCAGCAAATTCAGGAATGTATGCTTCCACAAGAATGCTATTTTCTTTGAGTTTAACTAAAGATGCACCTAGAGTATTCTCACTCGTTAATAATCGTGGGATACCAATGCCAGCTTTATTAGGAACTACATTTGTTGCGTTACTAACATTTTTATCAAGTATTTTTGGTGATAAGATTTACACATTCTTGGTAAGTGCTAGTGGTTTAACAGGTTTTATAGCATGGGTAGGTATAGCCATTTCTCACTATCGTTTTCGTAGGGCATTTAAAAAACAAGGTCATGAACTTAGCGAATTACGTTACCATGCTAAGTGGTTCCCATTCGGTCCACTTTTAGCATTAGTATTATGTATCTTAGTAATTGTAGGCCAAGATTTGAAATCATTTGCTAATCTTGATTGGCAAGCTATAAGTGTTACTTACATGTCTGTACCGTTATGCTTGATTTTATACTGCTACTATAAGATAAAATATAAAACTAAAGTAATACCACTGGATGAAGTTGATTTAACACCTCATAAAGTAGAAAAATAATACTTGAATTTTATAATTCAATGTTTTAACATGTAGGTAAGTTAAACATCGGAGTTCGCCATAAGTAGGCAGTAAAGAGACATAGTGGTTGGTGAAAACTATGAGCCGAAACTCCAGCGTTCGTTGTATGGGCAGGTAATGCTGCACGGGAGATCGTTAAATCATTGAGTGTGATGGTTATTTACTGTCGAACTTGGGTGGTACCGCGTAAGAAGAAGTCCTTTCGTCCCAATTTTGGGGACGGGAGGGCTTTTTTTACGTCAAGATGTTAAAAAAATTTGGAGGACACAAAGATGCTAGATATTAAAGATATTCGATTAAATACAGAAGAATATAAACGTCGCTTGGGAACAAGAGGCGTAAAACCAGAAGAAATTGATGAATTAGTAGCTGAAGATAAGAAACGTAGAGAGTTACTTGTTGAAACTGAAAATTTAAAGAAAGAACGTAATGAAGTTTCTGAAGCTATTGCTCAAGCAAAACGAAACAAAGAAGATGCTAGTGAACAAATTCAAGCAATGCGTAAAGTTGGTACTAAGATCAAAGAACTTGATGAAAAACTAGCTAAAGTAGAAGAAAATGTAAAATCTATGGCTGCTCACTTGCCTAACTTACCAAATCCTACTATTCCAGTAGGACCAGATGAAGATTCAAATGTTGAACTTTATAAAGTAGGGACACCACGTAAGTTTGATTTTGAACCTAAAGCACACTGGGATATTGGTGAAGACCTAGGAATTTTAGATTTCGATCGCGCAGCTAAAGTTTCTGGGGCAAGATTTGTTTTCTATAAAGGATTAGGAGCAAAACTTGAACGTGCGGTTTATAACTTTATGTTAGATGAACATGCTAAAGAAGGTTATACAGAAGTAATTCCTCCATATATTGTTAAATCTAAATCAATGTATGGAACTGGTCAATTCCCTAAATTTAAGGACCAAGTATATCAAGTTAATGGGGAAGATATGACTTTAATTCCAACAGCTGAAGTACCTTTAACTAACTATTATCGTGAAGAAGTAATCCCAACAGAAGACTTACCAGTTTACTTTACAGCTTTATCACCATCCTTCCGCTCTGAAGCAGGAAGTGCAGGTCGAGATACTCGTGGCTTGATACGTATGCACCAATTTAATAAAGTTGAAATGGTTAAATATACTAAGCCAGAAGATTCATATAATGAATTGGAAAAAATGACAAAAAATGCTGGTAACATTATGGAAAAACTAGGATTACCATATCATGTAATTACTCTATCTACTGGAGATATGGGATTCAGTGCAGCTATGACACATGACTTAGAAGTATGGATGCCAGCACAAGATACTTATAGAGAAATCTCAAGCTGTTCTAATTGTGAAGATTTCCAAGCTAGAAGAGCAAGAATTCAATATCGTGATGAAAATGGTAAACTACAATATGTTCATACATTAAATGGCTCTGGTTTAGCTGTAGGTAGAACTGTAGCTGCTATTTTAGAAAACTACCAAAATGAAGATGGATCAGTAACAATTCCAGAAGCATTACGTCCATATATGCAAGGTTTAGAAGTTATCAAGAAAGAAAAATAATAATATTTAAAAGGGAGATGGTTAATTATTAGCCATCTCTCTTTTTATGTGAATGAAGTTAACGAATATTATGAGTTATAAAAATTTGTAATAGAAATAAAAAACGAACGAAATAGAGAGAAAAGTAGTCATATTAATACATAAACGAAAATTTATTTTTTTATAAAAAAAACGTTGACGAAGACGATGGTACTTGGTATTATATTACTTGTCGTTGAGATGACGGCAAACAAAAAATAATTTTTTGTTGACAAATAACGGAGGCTTTGATATGATGATAAAGCTGATGTCAAAATAGTCAGTAAAAAGTAAATTTAAAAAGTTGTTGACAAATATATGACGACTTGATATGATATAAAAGTTGTCAGTTGTTGATAACTGATGAGTAGATCTTTGAAAACTAAACAAAGTTTCGATGAAACAAATGTGCAGGGCTTCTATAAAGAAGCAAAAACATTTGCGAAGTCAATTCGCTAGTAAAAATAATGAGTCACAAACTTTAAAATGAGAGTTTGATCCTGGCTCAGGACGAACGCTGGCGGCGTGCCTAATACATGCAAGTCGAACGAAACTTTCTTACACCGAATGCTTGCATTCACCGTAAGAAGTTGAGTGGCGGACGGGTGAGTAACACGTGGGTAACCTGCCTAAAAGAAGGGGATAACACTTGGAAACAGGTGCTAATACCGTATATCTCTAAGGATCGCATGATCCTTAGATGAAAGATGGTTCTGCTATCGCTTTTAGATGGACCCGCGGCGTATTAACTAGTTGGTGGGGTAACGGCCTACCAAGGTGATGATACGTAGCCGAACTGAGAGGTTGATCGGCCACATTGGGACTGAGACACGGCCCAAACTCCTACGGGAGGCAGCAGTAGGGAATCTTCCACAATGGACGCAAGTCTGATGGAGCAACGCCGCGTGAGTGAAGAAGGTCTTCGGATCGTAAAACTCTGTTGTTAGAGAAGAACACGAGTGAGAGTAACTGTTCATTCGATGACGGTATCTAACCAGCAAGTCACGGCTAACTACGTGCCAGCAGCCGCGGTAATACGTAGGTGGCAAGCGTTGTCCGGATTTATTGGGCGTAAAGGGAACGCAGGCGGTCTTTTAAGTCTGATGTGAAAGCCTTCGGCTTAACCGGAGTAGTGCATTGGAAACTGGAAGACTTGAGTGCAGAAGAGGAGAGTGGAACTCCATGTGTAGCGGTGAAATGCGTAGATATATGGAAGAACACCAGTGGCGAAAGCGGCTCTCTGGTCTGTAACTGACGCTGAGGTTCGAAAGCGTGGGTAGCAAACAGGATTAGATACCCTGGTAGTCCACGCCGTAAACGATGAATGCTAGGTGTTGGAGGGTTTCCACCCTTCAGTGCCGCAGCTAACGCAATAAGCATTCCGCCTGGGGAGTACGACCGCAAGGTTGAAACTCAAAGGAATTGACGGGGGCCC
>OGCX01000006.1_pt1 | contig 170880 bp, 135 predicted proteins | sample 1570261 | NCBI WGS metagenome assembly OGCX01 (sample SAMEA2582161, study PRJEB24529) | metagenome | biome: Human gut stool | place: China | collected 2011 | reverse complement strand
TTCTGTATCACATTCATGAGATTATTATGAAACAAAGTAGGAGAGAAAGCAAGCCCTTACCCCTCAAGATTGAGGGGCGGGGGAGCTGAGATGCCGTAGGCATTTTTTTATGAAAATATTAGAAAATAATAACAAAACAAACAACCTAGAAGAAAACTTAATTGTGGTTGAAACTATTCCGATAAAAGAATATACTTATAATAGGCTTGTTGTATCGTTTAGAGGAAAATTATGGATTATATAACAACGATCGAAATGTCAAAAATATGGGGAATTTCATCTAGAAGAATTTCTCTTTTATGTAGCCAGGGAAGAGTGCCTGGAGCAGAGAAAAAGGGAAAGACTTGGCTAATACCAAAAGATGCGGTAAAGCCAACAGACCCTCGAAGGAAAAATAGATGACGTATTGGAGGTTATAATGCTTATGGGAAGGCCAGAAGATTCCAGAGTGAAGATTCCAGCGCTTGTACACTTTACAAGACTTGGATATACCTATATGTCAATTAAAGATAAGGAATGTAACGTTGACTATGATGGTGATACCAACATTTTTTATAGTCAATTTTTGTCAGCAGTTAATCGAATCAATCAGACCGAATTAACACTAGAAGACGCAAAAAAAATAATTGGTGAACTCAAGATTAAATTAGACAATGATGATTTGGGAAAATCCTTTTTTAAGATATTGCAATCCGGTATTGATGGAATTAAGTTGATTGATTTTTCTGATATAACAGGAACAAAGAATGATTATACAGTTGTAACTGAGTTACCATATGAAAATGGAGATGATAATTTTCGCCCGGATATTGTTGTATTAATTAATGGTATGCCTTTGTCATTTATAGAGGTTAAACGACAGAATAATCGAGAGGGCATATTGACAGAAAGAAGCCGGATGGAGAGAAGATTTGGCAATAAGATTTATCGTCGATTTGTAGGAATTACACAGTTTACAGTATTTTCTAATAATAATGAATATGATGACTCTGATATCGAACCGATTCAAGGAGCTTTTTATGCTTCAAGTAGTTATAAGAGAATGTTTTTTAGCAAATTCCGTGAGCAAAGAGAAGATGAATTAAAGGCAGATATGCAGTCAATTGTTACGGAAACGGAAGAGTTTGTTTTAAGCGATAATAATCTGATTGCTATAAAAGGGACACCAGAGTATGTATCTTCTTTATCGGAGAAATCGCCCACAAATCGAATAATTACATCTTTATATACGAAAGAGAGACTGCTGTTTTTACTGAAGTATGGTATCTGTTATAAAACAACAACTAACAAAGATGGAATTACGGAGATAGAGAAGCATATAATGAGATACCCGCAATTGTTTGCAACGTTGGCAATTCGGGATAAGTTGAGAGAAGGAGTCAGAAAAGGTGTAATTTGGCATACGCAGGGGAGTGGGAAAACTGCACTTGCTTATTCAAATGTACAGTTTTTAACTGATTATTTCAGCAAAGAAGAAGGGAAAATTGCAAAATTCTATTTTATTGTAGATCGTTTAGATTTAGCTGAGCAGGCAAAAAATGAATTTGAAGCCAGAGGACTTAAAGTAAAACTGATAAAAGACAAGGAAGCGTTTATTACAGATATTACGAATCCAGGAGAATCAAATACTAGTGGCAAAGTTACAATGACTGTCATCAATATTCAAAAATTTTCCAAGGAATCTGTAACAAAGCCATCAGATTACAATGTGGATGTGCAGAGAGTGTACTTTTTAGATGAGGCACATCGGAGTTATAATCCAACAGGCTCATTTTTAGCCAACCTGATGGCATCAGACCGTGATGCAGTACAGATAGCACTTACGGGAACACCGCTCATAGGAGATGGATACAATACAAAAGATGTATTTGGAAATTATATTCATAAATACTATTATAATCAGTCGATTGCAGATGGATATACATTGAAGTTGATTCGTGAAGAGATAGAAACAACTTACAAAAACCAGTTGAATGCTACGTTGGATCAAATAGTAAGACAAGGAAGTATTGCTAAGAAAAATTTATATGCACATCCTAAATTTGTAGAAAAAATGGTTGATTATATTATTCAGGATTTTGAAGAGGGAAGGACTGCTTTAGATTCTTCTATTGGGGCAATGATTGTATGTGATTCTTCAGAACAGGCTAGAGAGGTGGATAGACAGTTAAAACGCTTTTCTGCTTATACACATGCATTGGTGCTTCATGATGAAGGTACAAAACAAGATAGAAAAAATGACCAGGAGGAGTTTAAAAAAGGAAATATAGATATTCTTGTAGTTTACAATATGCTTTTAACAGGGTTTGATGCACCACGATTAAAAAAGCAGTATTTAGCGAGAATGATAAAAGCTCATAATCTACTTCAGACGTTGACAAGAGTAAATCGTCCGTATAAAGGTTATCATTACGGATATGTTGTTGATTTTGCAAATATTAAAGATGAATTTGATAAGACCAATAAGGCATACTTTGATGAATTGCAATCAGAACTTGGAGATGAAGTACAGAATTATAGCAATATATTTAAAAGTAAAGAAGATATTGAAAAAGACTTGAAAGATGTAAAGAATCAACTTTTCTTATATGATACAAGTAATGTGGTTAGTTTTATCAATCAAATTAGTGAGATTGATGATAAGAAGCAGTTATTGAATTTACGTCAGGCACTTGAAAATTATAAGGCAATGTATAATTTGATTCGACTGTATGGCTATGAGGACTTGTATACACATTTTAATGTTGAGAATGCCATTAAATGCTTAAATGAGGTTAATAACCGAATCAGCATCATAAACTTAAAAAACAGTATTGATTCATCTGAAGATATGTCGCAGATACTTAACATGGCATTGGATCAGATTGATTTTCAATTCCGAAAAATAAAGGAAGAAGAACTAATCATAGCTGATGCATTCCGTGACACTTTGGAGAAAACACGAAGAGAAATTGTAGATAGATGTCTTGATCCAAAAGATCCAGAGTATATATCACTTTTGGATGAATTAAAACGAGTATTCAAGAAGAAAAACATTGAAGAATTGACAGCGGATGAAATGAAACAGATGATGGGGAATCTGAATGCTTTAAAAAAGAAGGCAGAAAAGAGGAATCTTGCAGACAGAATGCTTGCAGCAAAGTATTCAGGTGATGTTAAGTACATGAGAACACATAAGCGAATTATGAATAGTCCACCACCTATCACAGACGCAGTAACAATACATAGGATTTTAATGACAGTTAAGTCTAAGGCAGATGACCAGATTGCTCATAATGAAAACATACTCGATAATGAGGAGTATTTTATAAAATCCTTACAACCAATTATCTTGAGAGCGTGTATGGGAGAAAAGGTAAAATTAGATAAACCGCAGCTTATGTTTATAGATAACTGTCTGTCAAAAGAATATATATTAGAAAGGGATTGGGTATCCTGATGACTACTGAAACGATAATAGCAAATACAAAACAGATGATTGATGATTTAAAGACTGTATGTGCCAATTTTGGACTGGGCAATGCAAGCAGTGAATATAAGATTATTACAGAGATTTTTCTGTATAAATTTTTAAATGACAAGTTTCTTTATGAGGTACAGCAAGCAGAAGAGTCATTAAAAGATTCCGATAACGTGGAACAGGCTTTAAACGATATGTCAGAAGATGATTATGAAATGCTTATGATGCTTTTGCCACCAGCAACAGCAAAACTTAAAAAGGAACATTTTATATCATGTCTGTTCAATCATAAAAACGATGACAAATTTAATGAACTATTTGATTCAACTTTATGGGATATTTCCAATACTAACCTGGATGTTTTTTCCGTAAGTACTGGATCAGGGGATAAGATTCGATTATTTGATGAACATTTATCACAAAATGTTACGGAATCAAATCGCAGATCGGATTTTTGTAAAGCAATGATTGATAAATTGGTGACATTTAGCTTTGCAGATGCGTTTTCGCAAAAGTATGATTTTTTTGCAACCATTTTTGAATATTTAATCAAAGATTATAATAAAGATTTTGGTAAATACGCAGAGTATTATACTCCACATTCTATCGCAAGTATTATTGCAAGAATCATGGTTCCGGAAGGAACACAGAATGTAACGGTTTATGATCCAGCTGCAGGTTCTGGAACGCTGGTTCTTGCTCTTGCACATGAAATCGGTGAGAGTAATTGTACAATTTATACACAAGATATTTCGCAGAAGTCTAATGAATTTTTGAGATTGAATCTAATTTTAAATAATCTTGTACATTCACTTGGACATGTGGTACATGGGGATACACTTCTTTCCCCGCAACATTTGAATCGTCAGAAAAATGGATTGATGAAATTTGATTATATTGTCAGCAATCCACCATTTAATGTAGATTTTTCTGATAACAGAGATACTCTTGCAGGTGATATTTATAAGGAAAGATTCTGGGCAGGAGTGCCAAATATTCCTAATAAGAAAAAAGATAGCATGGCTATTTATCAAATGTTTTTGCAGCATATTATTTTCTCAATGAAAGAGAATGGATGTAAAGCTGCAGTTGTAGTACCAACCGGTTTTTTAACAGCAGGTACTGGAATCCCTAAAAAAATAAGGGAACGTATTGTAAAGGAAAGAATGCTTCGAGGTGTTGTTTCGATGCCAAGTAATATCTTCGCAACAACTGGAACAAACGTATCAGTTGTCTTTTTGGACAATACTAAAAAGTACGAGCAGGCAATTTTGATGGATGCATCTAAGCTTGGAACAAAGGTTAAGATTGATGGAAAAAATCAGAGGACAGTGCTTTCACCTGAAGAAATCGAGGACATTATCCATACCTTTAATAACTTTGAATCAAAAGATGATTTTTCTGTAGTCGTTGATTATGAGAAGATTGAGCAGAAAAAGTGTTCATTTAGTGCTGGGCAATATTTTGAAGTAAAGATTGAGTACGTGGAACTGACTCAGGAAGAATTTAAAGCGAAAATGGATGAATATACGGAAAAACTAACAGAATTATTTGCTGAAGGAAATGTGTTGCAAGCGGAGATCATGGAACAATTGAAGAAGGTGAAATATGAGTAAGATTACTAAATATGCTTTATCTGATTTATACGATATGAGTTCGGGACTCTCATCCAAGAAAGAACAAGCTGGACATGGAGCACCTTTTGTTTCTTTTGGGACGGTTTTTAATAATTATTTTTTACCGGAAGAATTACCGGATTTGATGGATACAAATGAAAAAGAGCAGCAGACATACTCTATAAAAGCAGGAGACGTACTTATTACCAGAACAAGTGAAACGATAGATGAATTGGCTATGAGTTGTGTGGCAGTAAAAGATTATCCAAAAGCAACGTATAGTGGTTTTACAAAACGTCTTCGACCTAAAAGAGAAGGAATAGCATATCCCAAATATATGGCATTTTATTTTAGAAGTGCTTTGTTTCGAAAAGCTGTAACCTATAATGCGTTCATGACTTTAAGAGCAAGCTTTAATGAGGATATTTTTACATTTTTGGATGTATACTTACCGGATTATGACGAACAGGTAAGAATTGGAGATATGCTTTATAATATTGAATGTAAAATTCGGAAGAATAAAGAGATAAATGATTATTTATCATATCAATCTTCGATGGTAGCTTGACCATTCATTAACATTGGTAGAAGCCAATCACGAAACTGAATTAGATTATTGTTTTCCTGCTGGATTTGCATGATTTTGGTATCTAGTGGTTCAACACAATTAATAAATTGTGTACGAATTGCATCTGGAATACTCAAAATATTGTAATTGTTTAGGTTTGCTTGATTAATCTTCATTTGAATTGAACCGGTTTTTATTATTGAAACAGGAATATCTTTTAGTAATAAATATAGCAATCGGCAAGAATAACCTTTCACGGGCTGTAAAACATGTGTATGATTATTGATCCAAACATCGCCAGATACTCTTTGTAATATTGGATTACCATTATCATCCATTACCGAACCATCTTCAGCGAGAAGAACAAAATTTCCAGAAAAAATGGGGCGATTCACATAATCCATTATGCCCGTGGCACCATAATAAGGAATTGAACCTTTCATTCCTTCTCGCTGTTGATTAGAAAGCGGAATTCGTTCAGAATCAAGGCAGATTGTAATATTTCCAATAGAAGTATAGTTCCAATTTTGAGGGATTTCTCGATTTAATTCATTACAAAATGACATTTTTCCACCAGAGGATTTATACGGCTTCCCATTTTCATCTGGAAAATCAAACTGTATAAACCAATAGTTATAGATGGTCTTTGCCATCTCTTCTAAATAATCATTTACAACAGAAATATTACTCTTGAAAGTGGCGAGAGCAAATCATAGAACTCCACTTCATTGTGGTTCTCACATAATAAAGGAGAAACACATGAAAGAAAAAATAATAACGGAAATTATTAATGAGATGCTTCCAGCACTTAATAATGGACAATTAAAAAAATTGAAAGATGTATTAGAGGTAAATCTATATAATGTTGCCATTGTGACTAGAAAAGACGAAGAGAATGAACCGGAAACGCAAGATTATTTGGAGATATTTTTATCTGCGAAGAGAATAGAGGGATGTTCAGAGAAGACTTTAACATATTACAGAAATACCATTCATCAAATGATGGAAAGTATCGGAAAAACGGTATGCACAATTGAAACAGAAGATCTTCGAACATATCTATCGAGATACCAGGCTGAAAAGGAATCGAGTAAGGTGACGATTGATAATATTAGAAGAATATTTTCAAGTTTCTTTGCATGGTTAGAAGATGAGGATTATATTATAAAAAGCCCTGTACGCAGAATACATAGAATTAAGTCTGCTAGCGTGATTAAGGAGACATATACAGATGAACAATTGGAGACAATGAGAGATAATTGTGATAATCTTAGAGATTTGGCTTTAATTGATATACTTGCTTCAACAGGAATGCGAGTAGGAGAGCTTGTTTTACTGAACAGAGATGACATTTCATTTGAGGAAAGAGAGTGTGTAGTGTTTGGTAAAGGCGATAAAGAACGAATGGTGTATTTTGATGCACGAACGAAGTTGCATTTACAGAATTATCTTGACTCCAGGACAGACAATGAGAATGCCTTATTCGTATCACTAAAAGCACCATATAAGCGAATGAAAATAGGTGGCATTGAGGTACGCCTTCGTGAAATGGGAAAGAGGTTGAATATAGAAAAAGTACATCCTCATAAGTTTAGAAGAACATTAGCAACTGTAGCTATAGACAAAGGAATGCCTATAGAACAATTACAGAAATTGTTAGGACATCAACGGATAGACACAACATTGCAATATGCCATGGTTAAACAGAGCAACGTGAAAATTGCTCATAGAAAATATATTGGATAGGAGAACATCAATGAGAATTGTAAAACTTAGGGATATATCCGAATTAAAAACAGGTCCCTTTGGAACACAGTTTAGAGCAAGTGAGTATGTTACAGAAGGAATACCGGTAATTAATGTCAAGAATATTGGCTACGGAAGTTTACTTGTTTCAGGGCTGGATCATGTAAGTGAAAATACATTAGAAAGACTGTCGGAACATAAATTGCAAGAGGGAGATATTGTATTTGGAAGAAAAGGTTCTGTTGACAGACATTGCTTGATCAGGAAAGGGCAAGATGGATGGATGCAGGGGTCAGATTGTATACGTGTACGATTTACAGATGCCATTGTTTATCCTGAATTTGTTTCGTATTATTTATTGACTGATGCAGTAAAAATGAAGATAAACAATTCCGCAGTAGGATCAACTATGGCATCATTGAATACAGATATTTTGGGTGATATCGATATTATTTTGCCAGATTGCGAGGAACAAAAAAGAATAGCACTAATTTTAGGCACAATCGACAAAAAAATAAGTAATAATAATCAGATAAATGATTATTTATGTGCACAGCTACAAATTTTATTTTCATATTTATTTAATATATCTGTCATGCCTGAGTCATGGACTCAAGGCGTTTTAGCAGATATTGCAAACATTACAATGGGACAGTCTCCATCTGGAGAGAGTTTCAACACCCAAGGCAATGGTTATCCGTTCTATCAAGGTTCAACGGATTTTGGCACTATTTTTCCAGCAAAACGAATGTATACAGATAAGCCCTCTCGATATGCGGCAGTCTTTGATACCTTGCTGAGCGTTAGAGCACCTGTTGGCAGCTTAAATATTGCTTATGAAAATTGTTGTATCGGCCGCGGTCTTGCTTCCATTCATGGTAAGTATGATAATAATATTTTTGTTCGTTATTTGCTAAAAAACAATAAATGGTATTTTGATAATATTAACAATAATGGCACAACATTTGGTTCCATAACCAAAGATTATTTATTTGAGATGCCAGTAGTAATACCGGATGGCAAATCAATAGCAATGTTTGAGCAGAAATCGAGCCTCATAGAACGTCAAATTTATGAAAATGAACAGCAAACACGAAAGTTGCAAAATTTACGTGACTGGCTTCTGCCAATGCTCATGAATGGTCAGGCAACCATAGAGAATTGATCCGTTAAATAATCATTTATAAGAATATGAAAATGAATATAGAATAGCCAAATTATTTTAGAAACATACGGAGGTACAAACACAAATGGGATACACAATAAAAGACTTTATCGACTCGAACAACTTTCCGGAAATGAAATTAATTAGTGACAATTCAGAAATCACTAGAGAAATAAAAGGGACTCAGATTATAGCAGCGCCAGATATGGAAAAATTTCTGGGGGGGGGGGTGAACTCCTTCTGACATCTCTGATGGTTTATGAAAAGCTGGATGAACGTATGATGCTAAGTCATTTGGAAGAATTAAATAAAAAACAGGTAAGCGGGTTTATTGTGAAAAAAATCCAGAACACAGCACATCAAAATAAGCTGTTTGAAACTTTATTGTTTTTTTGCAATGAACATAGTATTCCGGTTTTAGAGATTCCACAGGATTTTAACTATTGGTCGATTATTAAATATTTGCTGCTGCAGGTATTTAATATAGAAATTGCAAAAGCAGTCTACTCTAAAATGACACGTGATGAATTTAATCGCCTTTTTCCAGAAGGAACTAGTGAGTACAGATCATTAGAGAATCTGTTTGACAGAGCAGGGAGGATACTTGGGAATCCAATAGCTTTGTATGATGAAGATTTCCACTACATGTATTCAGGTACATCAGAAGAAAGTGATTTAATAATCGCAGATGGTTATGAAAAGTATGTTCCCAACATTATTTCGAGATATGAATATATGCGGCAAAAGAGAAAAAATGTTGAGTATATTAGAAAAATCAACATTTTAAACCAGTGCACGTTTTATTTGGTGGTTTCGGAAGTGAGTGGACCATTAAGAGAACTGGATTTTATAACATTAGATAGTTTAATGCCGCTTTTATTATATGTTCTGACTCAAATTGTAACTGATAAAAATATGGAAAAAAAATATCATAGAGATTTGGAGTACAGATTGTTAAATGGATCCTTGTCTGAAGCGGAAGAAGAAGATGTTGCAAATTTGCTTAAATTTGGTGTAACTGAAGATTATAGGGTTATCACCTGTTATTTGAAACCTGAAAATTATAAAGATAATTTTACTGCTTCTCAAAGAAAAAAGATGGAGGATATAGAAAAAGCAATTTTAGATATAGTGCCGAAAGAGTATGCTTATTGTAACATGAACCAAGTTATATGTATTCATAAAGAAAACAGGAAAGAAGGAAAACTGGATTTAAGAAAAAAACTGGAAGAGTTCCAGAGAATGATACAAGACCAATTGAAAGAAGGAAAATCGGAATACGAATTTCTGATTGGGGTAGGAAATAAAGTTAAGGGTTACCACAATCTGAAAGAATCTTTCGCAGACTCTAAAATTGCAATAGAATACATTGATGTCATTAGAAAAATAGTAGGAGATGCAAATAAATCAGTGGTGGATTGTTCAAAATTGGGGTTTTTTCATATTTTTGCAAATATTAAGGATGAAAAGCAATTAAGAACATATATACCAGATACAGTGCATGAAATTCATCAGTATGATATTCAGAAAAATGGGGAACTGATTGATACGCTGGAATGCTATCTGAATAATAAACAGAGTATTCGAAAAGCTTCTGAACTAATGGGCGTGCATGCCCGGACAGTTTCGTATCGTTTGCAAAAAATAGTAAAACTAACGGGGATGGACTTCGATAACATAGCTGAGATGCTAGTTGTCCGAAATGGAATTATTATATTAAAAATACTGGAATTGTTATAAAAGATAACGAATCACATGGTTAGTGTGGTTCGTTTTTCTTTTTTTGGAAAAATTCATATAATGGAACATTTCTTGCAAAATATATACATCATATTTGCAAATTTTGTGCATTATAAAAAATAGAAAGAACGATATACTATTATATATGAAAATAGTATTAAGGAATATTTTTTTGACATAAACTAGTACCTTTAAGGGTTGAGTTATGTAAGAGGTGGAGTTATGGAGCAGGAAAAACCAATGGTTTGCACAGATAAGGATTTTGGCAGGTTTTATGTAGCATTAAAATTAAATCTAAAAACAAATAGGTATGAATGCATTTACTCACATAATCAAGAGGTATTTGAAATAGCAAGAAAGACAGAAGATTATGATACGTTTATTCAGATATATATAGAGAGATTTATTCATGATGCTGATAAATCAAAGCTACGAGATTTCCTGTTAAGCGATAAGTTAACAGAAAATCTGGTTCATGGCTATGCAGAGCAGGATATCATATACCGCAGAATAGAGAGTGAAAAATCTTATATAAAGATGAGGGCTAAGAAATATGTGGATATAAAAGATAATATAGCAATGATTACATTACATAATGTAAAAAGAACCTACAGATCCGTAATGGAAATGAAACGAGAACTCCAGAAGAACGAGCGCGATAAGACCAAGCAATATTGGAATATGGTGTCATTATTGTCTACAGTTCTGGATCATAATAATTTATCAGAAGCGGAAAACCAGGACAATATTATTTTCTTTACAAAGCAGATGTATCTCCAGCTGCAGAAAAATTATCCGGAATATGGAATTACAGACGAAGAAGTAGAAGCTGTATCACATTTGGCGCCAATTCATGATATTGGAAAAATCAGGGTGCCTGTTGAAATCCTGAACAAAAATGGCAGGCTGACAGAAGAAGAGATGGAAACCGTGAGACAGCATCCACTGGTTGGAGCTGAAATGACAAAGAAGTTTCCAAAAGGTCTTACTATAGACAAATTAAATGCGCTTAGTTATGAAATCTGCAGACATCATCATGAACGATATGACGGAGCAGGGTATCCGGATGGTTTGCATGGAGAAGAAATTCCTCTTTGTGCACAGGTTGTGGGACTGGCTGATGCATATGATGCCTTAATCAGTCCTCGCCCTTATAAAAGTAAACTGACTCATGGAGAAGCATTGCAAATGATCCTGAACGGGGAATGTGGCTCGTTCTCCCAACCACTGCTTCATTGTTTTATGGAAGCGGCAATGCAGAAGGAATGGATAAAAAAGGCAGATAGCTAAGAAAATGAAAATATGTTTTTAGGAGGAATTTGTGTGAAGAGGAAAAAGAGATGGCTAAGATGGATAGCCTGGACACTTTTATTGGTTTTGTGCATGAATAGCGCAGGAACGACAGTTTTGGCAGTTTCAGTGGAAGAAGAGAATATTCCAAATATAAATAGTACTCAAGAGGGTGAAATGCGCACAGAAGATTTTATTCCGGAGGAAAGTACATCATTGTCGGAAGAGACGTCGAAAGAAGAAAATACTTCGCCATCAGAAGAGACTCCTGGAGAGGAAATCACCCCGCCATTAGAAGAGATTCCGGAGGAAGAAATTACTCCATCCCAGGGAGAGCTTTCAGAAGAAGAAAAAGCCTTCGAGGAGCAGATTGCACAAGAGGAATCACCGAAACTTCAGGAGATTTCCGAAGGATTTGATATTGATTTCTATGTCATTATTGATGGAAACAAGGTAAAGCTTCAGCATAATGACATTACCGGCATTGCAACATGGAAAGACGGAAGAACTACCTATCATGGTGTTTCCATTGAGGACCTGCTCCGGATATATGAAGAATTTGGATTTGTGAAAAACAGCGAGAGTCAGAATCCGGATGCGATAAAAAAGTTTGTATCTGCATACCGGGGAAAAAGCAGGATAGAATACGGAGAAGTTTATACAGACACAGAATCCGGAAAGACCTATGTTTCTTACAATTATGGCCAGAATAAACAAGGGGAAGCGGTAGATGTTTACTACCTTCCAAATGGAAAAGGCGTTGCATTAAATTTAAAAGATTCTGTAAAAAAGGACAATTCGTTTTATTCCGTAGAGGTAAAGGGCGAAGGGCAGGATCGGATTCGTTATGCATTAACAGGAACTGTAGTGGAAGAAGCTGTGGCTGACTTTAATCCCAAATTGCCAGACCAGACAGACCAGATCGAATGGACCTGTATGGGAACAGATGATAAGGTGATAGATGGTATACGGGAATCAGGGAACCAGACGAGGTTCACAATCGGAAAGATCACACAGTCTTATGTGATCCAGAGAGCGGATCAGACAGCCTTTGACATTCAGTTTTATATATATGCAGACAATGAGGTTCGAAAGCTGCCGGCTGATTCTCTGAAAAAGGTGTATAAATGGAACCGTCAGGGCAGATGCTATTTATCTGTCAGTGATCTTGCTGAGATTTATAGAGAGTTCGGCTTGAATGCAGAGGAAACACAGTCCGGAAATTATTTTCCATATACAGTCCGTGGTGAGAAGACATTAGCACAGGCGACAGTGGTAACTTATAAAGGACAGCAATATGTATCTTATAACCTGGACAAGCAGGAAGCAACTGTACCAACAGACGTTTATTATATGCCAAAAGGAGCATCTGATGGCGAAAAAATTCCGGATAATAATTCAGACCAGATTAAGCAGAATAAGAACAGTTTCTATTCGGTTACAGTGATCAATCCGGATGGAAATCGAACTGTGAGTTACTATAAGAAAGATTCTGCGGTCACAATTTCCGTTGATCCTGGAGATACGAAGGAAAGCGACTGGCTTTGTGCCAGTGAGGATGAAAATAAAACAATTTCTCCGGTGAAACAGGGCGATAAACTAACCTTTTCTATTGGAAAGATAGAGCAACCATATACGGTTGCATGCAACACTTTTGCACCAGCAACCTTGAACATTAAATTCTATACTTTTGTAAATAATGAGAGATATAATGTTCTAAACGAAGAAATTCCTGTTATAAAAGATACTACAACAAAGCCGGGAACAGTTTATTATTATATTTCTAATGATGAGTTAAAAAAGCATTTTGAAAAATTTCATTACGATGGTTCTATTCAAAATGAAGCAAAAGAGCGTTTTTATTATTCCAAGAGAGATTACGATACAATCCATAATGCAGGGAAATACACGATAGAAGGTCATGAATGTATTTATATAGGAAAGTCCGGAGAGCCGATGGATGTGTATTACCTGCCAAATGGAGAAAAAATTGATACCATGAGTGCAAAGACCTTATTCGAACACGACGATAATAGATATAACGGTTTTTACAGTGTGACAGTACAGGATGACGATGGACAGGTTTACAGCCAAACAGCTTTGCGTGATCTTCCGGCAATTGATTTTGTTGCAAGAAAGTCAACACTTACAAGAACAGTTAGTACAAAGCCGCGTGTAGAAGAACAAACGCAGGATATAAACTGGGAATGCAGAAAGGAAGATGGTACTCTTTCAGCAGTTACATGGAGTAAAAATAAATCAGAGCATACCATGAGCTTTACTATTCAGCCAGATGATGCAGTACGTCCATATGTGATTGTTCCTGATAATACAGAAAAACCGGCAGCAACAAAAGAAGCAAATATCAGTTTTTATGTATTTATCGATGGACATTATAAGCTGATAAAGAACCTCAATGCTGAGCAGCATTACATAATCAAAGCAAACAGTGGCAGAGCCAGTCGTTATTATTTGCGAGCTAAACCAGATGATACGATTTCTAAAATTTACAGTGAGTTTGGTTTCACTCCGAGCAAGCTGGAGCCCGGCGCAGATCAGAAAGAGAAGATTCTGTTTGGTTATGCGACAGACAGCCGTGTGTTTGTACAGCACCCTTATAAGGACAACGATGGTACATGGTATATTCCTGTCCTGAAAAACGGGAAAGATGTATCTGTCTATTATTTCTCACAGCCAAACCCACTGAATCCAGACAGAATCGAAAATTATTTTGATCGTTTGACAGGACTTTCTTCTCAGGTTGGGCTGGCAGGAAGACATTTCAGTGTAGAGGGAAGTTTTCATCTGATTGAAGTGTTGGATCCACTGAACCTGACCAAAAGAGAGGCGATTAAGAGACAGTATGTAGGCCATGGGGAAGCATATACTGTGGAAGTACCAAAGAGGGCAAGTTTAGAAGGTGAGTATTATGGCAAGGAGATTGTCTGGAGTTGTACATCTAATGACAGGGACGAAAATGAGGTTCTTCCGGAACCGTCCGGAGATGATAAGGTAAAATTTGAACTGCCTAATATTACCTCATCTTATGAGGTGATTGCAGACAAACCCCAGAACCCCGGAACGGTCAGAGTGATCTATAATACGACCCGTTATATGAAGAAGCTTCCAAAAGAATCTAAGTTGACCCCTCAGGTTGGAAATAAGACAAGACATACAGATGATTATGAGAATGAAATAGAAGCTGGAAAACATAACGTCAAGTCACCATATCCGCTAGTTTATGATCATGAAGATAATGACAGCAAAGAGTTGGAACAGTATGAATTCGATCATTGGGATTACAGAAACAAAGACGGAAAGTGGCAGGAATGCGGTGCAGGGGATTCTATTTCTGATCTTATAAATAATAATGCAAGACAGCCAATCACCCTCTATGCAGCGTGGCGTAAGGTGAGTAACCAAAATCGAAAACAGGTACAGTTTTATATCTGTAAGTCAGCGATGCCGGAAGATGGTTCGGTAGCATTACCAACCACGAATGTAGACGATTATACAAGTGCGGTTGCCGTGGCAAACTGTAATGTGAAGGCAAGTATATTGCATGATGTTCCAGTTCTTGGAAATAAGAATCCATCTACGTGGGAACAGTATGCGGATGGAAATAAGAGAGTGCAAGAACTTTTGCAGGGAACTAAACCAGATGAGGGATATATTGGAAATGGAGACTATATCTACAAGATAGATAGAATTCCTTCCGATGAAGAGGTATTCCAGACAATTCGTGAAAGTGGACGTATGATTCGCATCGGAGACAGGGAAATTCCGCCATCGAAATTAGATACCGAATTCTTCACCATTTATTGGTATTCTTTCAAAAGTGAAATGTCCGATGGGTGGCATATTGACGGCCGTATTGTAGCAAAAAATGGTTACCTGACAGTAAAGAAAGATTTTGTCGGAATGCCGGAAGCAATAGAGGAAGTCAAGAAAGATTATTATATCCAGGTAGATATGGATGAAAAGCTTTTAGATGGAAAACCTCAGCCACCTGCATTTCATGAGCATATGAAACTTGTGCTTCCTTCAGAAGATAGCCAGAAACCGGATGCAGAAGCTCCGCAAGCGGAGGATGCTCCAATAGAAGTTGTAGGTACATGGACAGATGAAACACATACAAGCTGTACGTGGATCGTTAAGGCGGACTCATTCTGGAAATACACATTAAAAGAGTACAACTATAAGCCAAAAGATTCGAATGTAAAATTTTCGGGTTGGTACAATGTTCGCAATTCTCATGAACAAGGAGATAATGTAAATTCATGGGAAGCATATCCAGAAAGTGGAATTCAATTCACAGGACGTGGAATTGGACGCGGTGGTGAGACTCTTACGATTGAATTGGAGAACCGTTATCAGAAAGAGGGAATACTCACACTGAACAAATTTGATGAGTCTACCGGACAGGGAATGGAGAAGATCAATTTTGCTGTCAGTAAGAACGGTGTTGAGGAGGAAACGGTAACAACTGATAAATACGGAATCGCACAACTTCATATTCCGTTACAAGATGAGAACAAACAGAATCGAACGGCAACTGAGACGTATTTGTTGCGAGAGACAAACTTACCGACGGGATATGTAGACACAGGAGATATACAGATCACAGTTGAGATTGCCAATGGAGCATTCAAAATCACTGATGCAAAATTGGTGGATAGGGAGGCTAACGAAAATCAGGAGGCTGTTACAGCACCAGTTGATGGTAAGATAAACGGAAAATCCGTTCTGCTTCAGCGAGGAGATACCAGCCTTAATATCCGAAATTTTGCTAAAACAGGCACTCTGCATATCAAAAAGACATGGGGAAATCCAAATGATGCACTGATGGAAAAACAGGTGAAAATCAGATTGTATCAGAATGGAATTTCTACAGGACAGGAATTCCTGCTGAATGAAGAGAACGGATGGGAACACACAGTCGACAATGTTCCACTATTCCAGGACAGAAATCCGGTGGAATATAAGGTGGAAGAAATTGAGATAGGAAAGACACATTATTCTTCGGAATACGGGGATGGTTTCCTATATTATGAAGTTATTTATCCAGAGATTCAGTATTTCGATTCAAATGGACAACAATTATTCCCAAAGGATGGGAATGAGTTCAAGGATGTTTCCAAGATGGAACTGGAAGTGCAGAATCTGCATTTCAATCTTGCTGAACGAAGTTTCTTAAAGACGGATGATCTTCCAAGAAACCGACTTGCTGGTGCAGGTTTTCTGTTCTACAAAGTACCGTATGATGATGTTACGAAAGAATATGCGGATGATACAGGATATACAGTAGATTATGACAATACACAGAGCAAGGACGATATCGTTCTGAAAAAGGATGGAAAAACGTGTACGACGTATCGTTCCTTAGAAACAGATGAAAATGGAATGCTTCAATTACCGGAGGACTTTGAGAACGGACGATACTGGATGGTAGAATCTGTTACTCCAAACAAAAAGGACAAAGCAGATAAAACCAAAACACAGTATCAGGATAACTTTAATTTATATATGGTCGATGTAGAATCCGATATTTTATTCCTATATGAGAAATCATCGATGACAAATACCTGGAGAGCTGTTTCGGACAGACATATCGTCAATCATCCGCAAAAAGGCGGGGTGACGGTTGAGATTACAAAGGAAGTCACTGGTCCACTTGGAAACCGCAAGAAGCCATTTGATATGGAAATTCTCTATTGGGAAGATGGTCAAAAGCTGCGTAGCAAGACAATTAGAACTTCTTTGAAACATGGAGATAAAGTTACATTAAAAAATGTAGATATATCTTCGGATATCATAGTAACAGAAACTGTTGATACATCAAAATACGCTGTTTCGATTTCTAAAAAAGAAGAGAATGATAAGTATTCAAATCCAGTGCAGGCAACATCGAATGGAAATACAGCTGTCATGAAACAGCGGATTGAGGCTGCGCGAGGAGATGTGATTGAGTTAAAAATCACAAACGAAAACACACAATTAATACCGGAAACAGGGGTTCGTCTGAGAACAAGCAGGCATGTATGGTTACTATTTGCCATAAGTATTATCATGATTCTGTTTTTCAGAAGAAGACGGAAAATAAGATAAACACTGCTATGGAACAAAACTTGCAAAAATACATCAGACATTTTACATGTTTGTTGCATTGGAATAAAAAAATAAACCACTATAATAAAGGGTACAAACTAATACCGTGGATGTCTGAGTTGACATAAAACAAATAAATCCCCTAGAAGGGTTATGGGCATCCATTTTTATGGAAGGATAGGATGAAGAACGAAACTGAACGGTCAAATGAAAACAACAATATAGTACAGGAAACATCTGTAGCACAGGATATTGTTCAGTTGTTATTGAAGATTGCATTTATTATCTTAGCAGTATTTCTTATTTTTACATTTCTCTATGGAATTGTAAGAATAAATGATGTCTCCATGAAACCGGCAATCAAAGACGGTGATCTGGTCATGTATTACCGATTGGATAAAAGGTTTATTTCCGGTGACGTTGCAGTGTTTAAAGACGACGGCAGAACCACGGTCGGACGTGTTGTGGCGGTAGCGGGAGACACCGTTGACATTACCAAAAACGGACTAAAGATAAATGGTGCAGAACAGATATCTCAGGACATTTACTTTGATACCACCCAATTCAAAGATGGAGTGGATTTCCCGGTCACAGTCGGGAGCGGCCAGGTATTTATACTTGGAGATAACAGACCTCAGGCATCGGACAGCCGAATTTATGGTTGTATTGATATAAAAGATGTCAAAGGAAAAGTCATCGCGATTATTCGGAGCAGGGGAATTTAATTACCGGATCCATTAATCAAATAAAAAACAAAAGAATTCACAAGGGAGGAACTAAAATGAGCATGAAAAAATTTACTAAGAAAATGCTCGCTATTGTCGCAGCAGGTGCTATGACAATGGGAATGGCAATGCCGGCAATGGCAGCGGAAGGAACAACAGCAGACACAGTAAATAATGCAAAGGAAGCCTATATCAGCAAGACCTACAATACTGAGGTGGGAAAGGCAGAGACATTCAGCTTTACTGCTACACAGATTACAGATGGGGATGATGTAATACATACTGCTCATGCTGTTACAATTCCAACAATTAGTTTTGGAACAACTGATCTTGGTACAACTACAAAAACTGCTAAAATTAATTTAGTAGGCACTGATTTTCCTGAAGCTGGTAGATATTCCTATACAGTAAAAGAGAACGAAACGGCTGATCCGTCTGTTACAGAGACAGCATATGAAAAACTGATTATGTCCAAGGCTGAGTATAGAATGGATGTATATGTTGTTGAGAAAACTGGTGGAACACTTGAAATTGATAAGATCATTGTAAATAAGACAAAAGGTGATAAAGATGGCGAAACAACAGGTAAAGTAGATATTGGTAGTGATGCAAAGAAGAATGGTTTCAACTTTGTCAACACCTATGTACAGGAAGCTGGCACAGGTACACCAGATCCTGACAAGCCAGTTACACCAGATCCTGACTATAAAAAATACGGTGCATTAAACGTATTCAAGAAGGTTATTCAGAATGTAACAGATGACCAAAAATCTCTTCCAACTGAGAAATTCGACTTTACTGCAAAATTTGAATTCCCGGCAGGAACAGATGCAAATACACTTGGCGGTGTAAAAGACAAAGATGGTAATGGTGTTACGTTAGACGCGACTGGACAATGTACATTCCAGCTGGGAAATGGCGAGAACATGAAATTCACAGGTCTTCCAGTAGGAACAACGATTACCGTAACTGAGGCTGCAAAAGCAAACTACAAGGGAAGCACTGTAGTTACACTTAATGGTGTAGAGACATCTAAAGCAGCAACAAAATACAATGAAGCAATTACAGCCAGTGGTAAACTCGGCCAGAAAAAGAACATTGTTGACGTAACCAACAAATTCAACAACGTACCAACAACTGGTATTATCATGAACACTCTTCCATACGTTCTGATGGTTGCTCTTTGTGCTGTAGCACTGTTTGGATTCGTTGCTTTCAAACGCAAAAAAGTACAGAAATAATTTTATAAAATCATAAAAGAAACAGCAAAGGGAATGCGTGCGGCGATACTCCGTCGCATTCCCTTTTGCAATAAGAAAGGAAATTTCAGGAATATTTCATATGAAAAAAGCAGCAAAGTTTTTAGTCAAAATAGTCGATCATATGGTGAATTTTATAGCGTTATTGCTGATTCTTATGGTAATGTTCCTGTCATGCTATATGTTATGGGATTCCAATCAGGTATATCAGGCGGCTGATGCGAAGAACTACGAAGCCTATATTCCAACAGAAAAACATACGAAATCTTTTGAAGAATTGCAGAAAATCAATCCGGATATTATTGGCTGGATTCGAATAAATGAAACAAACGTTAATTATCCGCTGCTTCAGGCAGAAGATGATGATACTTATATGAATACGGATGCCGAAGGCAAGTATTCTTTAAGTGGTTCCATATTTTTGCACTGTGCAAACAAACCGGATTTTTCCGATTTTAACAATATGATTTATGGACACCATATGGAAAAACACATGATGTTTGGAGATGTGGGGCTATTCACAGATAAGGAGTATTTTGACGAACATCCATACGGAAATCTTTTTTTTGATGGAAAAGATCATGGAATTGAATTTTATGCATTGATCCAGGCAGATGCTTATAATGAACGGCTGTTCAGTGTCAGTTCAGAGGAACCGGAAGCAAAACAGGCGTGTCTGCAGGAAATATCAGACAATGCTTTATATAAAAGAAACTTTGAACTTACGGAAAATGACCATTTGGTTCTTCTGATAACATGTACTTCAGAGATGACAAATGGAAGAAATATATTAGTAGGAAGGCTTACGGATCAGGTCTATCCTGAGAAAGAGAAAGCCAAGAATCTGGGAACGGGAATTGATGAATTTAAAGAAATGATGATTCAGGTGCCGGCTATTTACTGGATACTTTTGCTTATTATCGTACTATTGATAGTAGATAGAAAAATGAAGAAGGGAAAGAAAAAACATGAAAATCCTTGATTTAAAAAAAGTAACTATCATATTGGTGACTATGCTCCTTTTTCTGAGCATGCAGATATCAGCTTTTGCATCTGATAATTGTACTGTAGTAAAAATTCCGGTGAGACAGATTTTTGACAGTGAAGTGGAAGGCATTGCAGATGAATTTTCTTATATTATGACAACAGATCAAAGCGACGCACCAATGCCCGCCGGAAGCTGCAATATGCAGTATTCCTGGACAATGGAAAAGAATGCAGCAACAGAGATTATACTGAATGTAAAAACAGCAGGACAGTATCATTATAACATTTATCAGACGACAGAAAAAAAGGATGATTATAAATATGATCAAAACAGGTACTATGTGACTGTCGAGGCTTACTATAATGAATCGAATCAGTTAAAAGTTGTCACAATTGTAGCAAATGAGAAGGGGGAGAAAATAGAAGCAATCTCTTTTAAGAATAGTTATATTGGAGAAGAGAAGCCAAATCCAACACAGCCCTCAAACCCGTCACAACCATCTGGTCCGTCCAATTCAGATGAATCAGGAAAGATCAATAGTGTAAAGACTGGAGATGACAGTCCTGTTATGGGATATTTCTTATTGCTGTTTGGTTCACTGATTTGTCTAAGCGTTTTAATCCATAAAAAGCAGAAAAGAAATAAGGGAGAATCACAAGATGAGGCATAATATATGGAAAAAATACTTAAAAATTTTATGTTCTTGGATTTTGATTCTTTCTATATGTTTTTTATCCTTAAATGTAGTAGTTGAAGCATCAGACACAGATAGGGAAATGAAGCCAGTAAGTGAGCAGCAGTCTGAGACAGAAGAAACGATTGATATAGGAGAACAGTCTGAAACAGAGGATTCCGCAGACCAGATAACAGATCTGAATGCACCGGAACAAATGTCTGTACAGAGTCTGGAGGAAGAATTACTGGCGGTTGCCGAGAATGGAGAAGAAGCCTCAACAAATAGAGTAGAGTATGTAGATGTCAATGGAAATCCAATTACAGGAGCACCTTCTGTCATTCAATTTGGAGCAATTGCGGATCATAAAGAGCTATCTATAGAAGGCCGACATTTCGAGTTTAAGAGTGCAAAAGTAGATGGAAAGAACTGTGTATACATCGGAAAATATAATGGCACCATTTACTATAGTACGGATGGTGTGATTGCAATTAAAATGGATGATACTCAGAAACTAACGATGATGTACCAGGAGTATCATCTGGTCAGCATAAAGGAAGTAGTTCCTGATAGTTGTACACCTGGTACAATCACCAAAAAAATGGCAGCCTTGATGCGCCGCTTGATATATCGAATCAGATTCGTGTAAATGCGGGAGAAAACTTTATAATTTCAGTAACTCCTGGCACAGACACAGCAAAAGCAAATAATCCCAAAGCGAAAAGATTTATAATCGAATCCGTTGTTTCTCAAGAGGGTGCGACAATTACGAAGGAAAATGGAAATGAAAACAAAGCTACCTATTCCATTAACTTTGTAAAAGACGATACGATTACAATTACCTATAAAGAACAAAGTATTTACAGAATATTCATTAATACAAAAGATATTAATGGAGAAGAATATATTAATATTGCGCATAGTGAAAAGAATGGCTGGCAGTATTTGAAAGATCAGGACAAAATCATGTGGACTTTTACACCAGATGATGTTTATGAAATGTCAGGCTACAACTTAGATATTCCTGCTTTTCATACGAAAAGAGGCTACCGTGTAATACATATGGTGGTGAATGGTACTTCCATTCAAGCCTCTTCTGAGAGCGGAGTGAGTGAGGTGCCAATAAGTAAAGGCGATAGTGTTTCATCGGCTCCAGGTAAATTAAGTTTAATTACCAAGATGACAGATAGCTACACAACTACTAGAGGTGATGAAAAAAATTGTTCTTATGAATATAAGATGGATTTGAAAGTCCGAACCGGTAAATTTGAGGATTATAATTTTACCTTAGTACCATACAAAGAAGAGCGCGGAAAGCAGGCTGTGACAGTAAGGCTATATACGAATCAAACCCGAAGCGGCGAAGGTTTGGACGTAGTTATGTGGGACTATGAGAAACAAGCACTGGTTCCTGTAAAAGATAATCAAACCATAGATATGGACCCAGTAACGTATAATGGAAGTAAAAACATAAGACAGGTACGAATTTTCTTTGCCAAGCCAAAAGCCGGGTATGAATTTACAAATGGACTTCAAAATGCTATTGGTGTTATGTATGGACAGCCTCATGGCGACAATCCTAGTGGGGATGGAAAAAAGAATGATGCTGATGCTGGTAACATAGATGCAATGACAGCTACGTCACTTATAAGAGGGAATAATTCCTTTAAAATATATGATGATCAATGGCAGGCTGCACAAAAAGCTGCGAAGGAAAAAGGTTATACCAGATATTTAGCGTGGGGAGGTGCAAAACCTTTACTAACAGATAATGACTGGCGTTTATATTCTGCCTCTTTCATGGTTGCATCCAGTAGCCTATATGTACATTATAATTCCGGTGCCGGTATGGGAGTGCTTCCTAACAATGCAGATGTGAAGAACATTCCGGATAATCCGAAGACAAGGAGTTATAACAACACTCCTATGCATTCTTATGGAAAGGATCTGGAAACTGGAAAGGGAATAAGAACTATAGGTACTACCTTTATTATGGGTGAAGGTTGGGCAGAACCCACTTGCGAAGGCTATGAATTTATAGGATGGAAGCTGAAAAACAAAGCTGGTAAGTTAAGTCAAGAGACATATAGTAACGGTGAACTCTTTACGATTTCTGATGAGAATTACGGATATGCAGATAATACGAATCTGCCTGTATTTGCATCTAAAAATTATACAGGATATCAGATTGTTGCACAGTGGAAAAAAACAGCCAAAAAAGAAATAAAGGTTGAGCATTATCTCAAGATACCGGATGGAACGGAAAAACTTGAGAAGACAACTTCAGGAACCATTTCATTTTCTGCTGACGGCGAGACCGTTAAGGCGTTTGCGAACCCTGAGCCGGATGGAACATTTCCAGGTTATGTATTTGATGAAAGTGATAAGCGAAATACATTAGAAAAGGATGTGGAGAACGGTGCTTTATCAGAGCCTGTCGTATTAAAACTGTATTATAAACCTACTGTCTTGCAAGTCAGTAAAACAGTGGCAGGATATAATCAGGAACCGAATAAAGAATTTACATTTACACTTACAGCAACTCCACCTGCAGGAGCAGATCCGGGCATATCGCAGATTAAGGACGGACAGATTTATATTACAAAAGGGTCTAAGGCGACAGCAATACCCCTTTCTTTTGCAAATAACCAAGCGACCTTTACATTAAAAAAAGATGAATCTGTAAAGATTAATTGTCTGCCGACAGGCTGGTCATATAAGGTGTCCGAAGAGGATCCGGGTAAGAATTATAAGACAACATATAAAATAAATAATGGTTCCGCCACAGATGGAAGAGATGCATCTTTCAAGATGGACAAAGAAATAAACATTGCGTTTATTAATAAATCAACAATGGAACCGCCTGTAACAGGACGAACACTTGCAAACAATGGCCTGATGGTTTTGATGTTTTTAGTTCTTGCTATCAGTATAGTTGGTATGGTATTCTTTAAAGGAATAAAAAAGAAGAACTGAAAAAGCTGATAATGAGGTAAAGAGGAAAGGTTATACAATATCCCGAATTTATTAGACTTGAGGCGATAAAAGATGAAGCGCAAGGATAATAATTCGGGATTTTTCCTGCTTTGGAGAGGAGCAATTATGCAATTAAAAATTACAACGGATTATGCGATCAGAATAGTATATTATCTGGCTTGTCGTGGTGAAGTAATCACTGCGTCTGAGTTAGCTTACGAATTAAAGATTCCAGAAAGCTATATTCCAAAGATCACAAAAAAATTAAAAGAAGCGAATATAATTACAGCTTGCGAAGGAATAAAAGGTGGGTATTCACTTGTGAAAAAAACAGAAGATATTTCTCTGTTTGACATAATATCCTCCACGGAAGTAACCATGAAATTAAATCGTTGTTTAGAAGATGATGGGTTTTGTTCCAGAAATGCAACAGAGCATTGTAAAGTACATAAAATATTGCTGGATGTGCAGCAAACTTATGACAATCTACTAAAGGGCATAAAGGTCAAGGAGATTATAAAACCAGATGCCGATGAGTTATCAGAATAGCTAAGAAAACAAACTAGAGAATATGAAAAACAATTATAGAAATAACTCCACCAATATATTAAAATAGATATGGCATAATAAAGCAAAAGAAAGATGAATCAATTCAATTGTAAAAGGAAGGGAATACAAATGGGGTATACAGTAAAGGACTTGCTTGAATCAAACAAATTCCCGGAAATGCAGCTGATAAGTGATCATTCCGGAATTAATCGTGAAATTAAAGGAGCCCGAATCATTGAAATGCCAGAAATGGAAAAATTCCTGGTGGGGGGGAGCTGCTCCTAACGAGTATGAGAGCCTATGAGGATACAGAGGAAGATGTTTTTTTGTATCATTTAAAAGAATTGGATAAAAAGCAGATAAGTGGATTTATAGTAAAGTGCTATCAGAGAACTGAACACCTGAAAAGACTGTTTAATATTTTAATGGAATTTTCGCAGGAGTATCATTTGCCCGTGATAGAAATTTCTGAGGATTTGTATTTTTGGGGAATTATTAAGCATATACTACTTCAGTTGTGTGATATTGAAACTGCAAAACTGAAATATTTTAAGATGACACATGATAATTTAAGTAATATTTTACTGAACATGATAGATTCAAGGGAATCTATAGAGAGAATATTTTTCTTGATCAGTACCATGCTCGGGAATCCGGTCGGTTTATATAACGCAGATGGAACCTGTTTTTTTTCAAGTAATTCGGAAACACAGGATTTTAGAATGGAAAAAAATATTACGGAATATAAGCCTGAAATTATCACAAGATATCAATATTTGTGTCAAAAAAGGAAAAATACGAAGTATGTTGAATACATTAAGAAACTCGATATTTTTAAAAGGCAAGAAATGTATTTTGTTGTTTCAGAACAGAATGAACCGTTAGGAAAATTGGATTTTATCGCATTAGAGAATATTATCATTACATTACAGTTTAGTTTGATCAGACATGTAATAGAAGAGAATCTTGAAAAACGACATCTAAGAGATTTGGAATATCGTATGCTGGATGGTTCGCTGTCAAATGATGAAGAAAATGAAGTTGCAGGTATGCTTGGTCTTAATGATGCAGAGATATATCGGGTTGTCACTTTCCGTATGGATGCAATAAAGAATATAGAAAAATTTACCAATGCCCAGATAAAAGAAACAGAAATGGTCGAAAAGGAAATTATACGTTATTTACCGAGGGAGCATATTTTTTTGCAAACCAACCAGATTGTATATATTCACAGAGAAACGGAACGGGAAACCGGATTGGAATTTCGTAAAAAACTGGAGAAACTGCAGCAAACGATACAAGAATTTCTAGTTAATAGGGGAGTTGAAATAGATTTTCTGATTGGTATAGGTAAAACTGTCACAGGATACCATGAATTGAAGGAGTCTTTTAAATCTTCTAAAATTGCGCTTAAATATATTAAAGTTATTAGACGAATAATCGGAGACGAGGATAAGTCAGTTATAGATAGTACAAAGATAGGATTCTTTAATCATGTACTGGAAAAGATGAAAGATATAAATCAGTTGCAAGCGTTTATACCAGAGTCATTGAATAAACTTCGCCAGCACGATATTCAGAAAAATGGAGAGCTGGTTGATACATTGGAATGTTATCTGAATGTCAACCAAAGCTTAAAAAAGACTTCTGAATTAATGTTTATTCATTATCGAACTGCTTCATATCGTTTGCAGAAAATAATAGAAATAACGAATATAGATTTTAATAATCCAGCAGAAGTGCTTAGTGTTCGAATTGGATTGATAGCAATTCGAGTTCTTGAAGTAATGTAGAATTTTTAAGAATCTTTTGGAGAGGCAAAGATGAGATTCATAATATTAAAAATATTAGAATTGTTATAAAAGATAACGAATCACACAACAACATGGTTAGTGTGGTTCGTTTTTTTTGCCTGTTAATCGAAAATGGAGCACTTCGAACAAAAAAACGTTAAAAATTTTTCGTTCGTTGCACATTATATTTATAAATTTAATAGCGTATAATATAAAATTAATGAGAAAAATTATCGGTGAAAAACATTGAATATATCAATTTCTGAATATTTTTTTGATATAAACTAAGACTTTGCAGGGTTTAGATTAGAGGGATAACGATGCAACTAAAAAATTCAACAGATTACGCAATTAGAATTGTATGTTACTTAGCAGCACAGGAACGGATGGTATCTACATCAGAATTATCACGGAAGCTAAATGTTTCTGCTAATTATGTTCCTAAAATAGCGAAAAAACTGAAAAATGCAAAAATAGTCACTGCCTGTGAAGGGATAAATGGTGGCTATATGCTGGCAAAACAACCGGAGAATATTTCTCTGATGGAAATTATATCGTGTGTAGAGGAAACAATGGCAATTAATCGTTGTTTGGAAGAAGATCGTTTTTGTTCCAGAAATTTGGAAGATACCTGCAAGATACATAAAATATTGTTGAGCTTGCAGAATACATACAATAATAAATTAGAGAGTGTAAAGGTTTCAGACGTTATCCGCCCTGGAGAAGATGAATATTTTGGAAGATTTTATGTTGTATTAAAACTGAACTTAAAGGAAAAAAGCTACGAGTGTGTGTATTCACATATCCGTGAAGTATATGAGAAAGCAAGAAAAACAGAAAACTATGAAGAGTTCATAAGCCAATATGTAGAAAGATACGTGTATGCTTCTGACAAAAAAATGGTTCAGGACTTCTTATCAAGTGAAGGATTAGAAGAAAGATTAGTTGATGGATGTATGGAAAAAGATCTTCCGTACCGTAGAATTACCGGAAAAGATAAGAATGCATATGTTTGGATGGAAGCAAAAAAATATATAGATGCAAATGAGAATACTGCAATTATTACCTTACATAATGAGAAGATTGTCCAGAACACAGTTATAAAGATGGAACGAGAACTCATAAAAAAAGAACAGGATATGGCAAAGCAGTATTGGGATATGGTATCACTTTTAACTACTCTATTGAATCATAATCATTTAGTTGAAGCAGGATACCAAGACGATATCAGTTTCTATACGAAACAGGTATATCTTCAATTGCAGAATAAATATCCGGAATACGGGATTACGGATGAAGAAATGAATGTAGTAAAGCAACATCCATTAGTAGGTGCAGCGATGACCCAGAGATTCCCAGAGGGGGTAACAACGGAAAAGCTGAATCAATATAGCTATGAAATATGCAGACATCACCATGAAAGATATGATGGATCAGGATATCCGGACGGTTTAAAAGGGAATGCGATTCCGATGTGTGCACAGGTCGTTGGGATTGTTGATGCTTACGATGCATTGATCAATGATCGCCCATACAAAAGGAAATATGAACCTGAAGAGGCAATCCAGATGATTTCAAATGGTGAATGCGGAGCATTTTCCAATCAGCTGATGCAATGCTTTCAGGAGGCAGCAAAGCAGCAAAAATGGCTAAAAAGGAAAAAATTAAAGTAACAAGTGAAGACAAAAGATTAGAGGTCCAGATATGAAGAAAAAAAGAAGGATAGAGAACAGAATTATCGCAGTAATACTATGTATGGCTATCTTATTTTCTCAAGTGAATATTGCGGATGCAGCAGATGTAAATCCATCGGGTACCAACACTAGTCAAGTGGCACTTTCTGATGATGCCAATAAGAGTAATGGTGAAGTATCAACCGAGTCCACAGTTTCAGATGAAATAAATGGCACCACGGAATCCGAATCTAAGATATCGGAGGAAACAAGTGAAAACTCGAAAAATGACGAATCGGAATCGTCCGGTGGAAATGTTAAAGCGGAATCAACAGATAATATAGATGCTTATTATAAGGATAGTAAAATATGCATTTATAATTATGAACAATTAAAACAGATTGGTTCAGATGCTTATATTTACACAGGTGATAAGGATGGACAGATTGGTTCTGGAGAAGTGGTAAAGAGTGAAGGCACAGAGCTGAAATACGGTGCAGATGCTCAGTACATTTTGATGAATGACATCCAGATGAACTCGGAACAGATTTGGTCAGTACCGGATTCATTTACCGGAACTATCACAGGCACGAAACTAGAAGAAAACGAAACACCAACGCTGTATGATAAGGAAACGGATACAATCTACATATACAATCCATATCAGTTGATGGTGCTTGCACAGGAAGAATCTGAAACGGAACCAGTTATGTCATTAGATTATGATGCACCACAGTTTGGTATGGGGCAGATGATCTATCCGGATGGTGAAGATCAGGCGTATCTGACTTATAGTAAGTCTCATAATTATGTGTTATCGCAGAAATTTAATTCAGATAAGCCGGAATTAGTTGCGGATCAATTGACAGAAAAAGCGGCAAATGGAGTTCAGTGGCTAGATGGTGAGCATGCGGATGGAAGAACAAAACCGGGGCAGTTATATGTGGAGGTTTCCGGAAAAAAATATATTCTGATCGGAAATGAGTCACAGTTGCGGGCGATTGGAAGCAATAAGAGCGTAACTCCGAGACTGTATGTTTATTACAAACCGGGTTTGGTAAGTGGTCTGGTTGGTAGCAATCCTTTTTACAGTCCTTATTATCCGGGAGATGCGGACCTTGGCCTGGATGCTGTAGCAAAAGAAGGTGCAACTACGCACGGTCTTATAAACCCAAAGCCGGACAATGTCAAAGGAGAAAACTCATATCTATATTATAAAGATAAAACAAACGGTGTAGAGAACGGTAAATACAAGCTGGCGAATGTAAACCTTTCCGACGATAACATTCTTGCAGGTTTGCTTAAAGGCGTAGGTGGTCTTTTGGGGACATTACTGGGCGGACTTACTGTTGGAACCGGTGAAATTTGTGGAGTCAATGAAAATGGTCTTCCTGATAAAAATATAGATAAATATAAATTAAGGAGTGAATACGGCAATCTTAAATATTCATCCAATGCAAATTACATCATTTTCAGAGATATTGACTTATCAAAGGATGGTGTGAACTCAAATAAAGAAGATGATCTTTGGACACCACTTATGGTATCGGGGGATATCAAAGGTGCAAAGTTAGCAGATGGACAAACAATGATTACGGATGGAAACACTATTCTGGCAACTGGAAAACCTGTAATTTCTAATGTGAATGTGAACCAGGCAGATGCAATGGATGGATCTAAGTACATAGGAATTGGTTTTTTTGGAACAGTTACGAATGAGGTTAATGTAAACAACATTGGTGTCAGTGCCGGAACGGTCTCTGTATCAAACCTGGAATTACAAAATGTAAATGTACAAAATAACACGAATGAACATAAAAACACTCAGACCATAATAAGTGGACTCACATCAGGACTTGGATGGCTTGTAGGTGGTGTAGTTGATTTATTAGTAGGAGTTTTAACATTTGGAAACGTAAACCTGAATTTGAAAGATACATTATCAGCACTTTTAAATGCAAGAGCAAAGGATCCGACGATTTATGCAACAGGTGCATTTGCCGGAAGGCTAGTGGGAGATGTTTCCATTGAAAACTGTGATGTGACAGGAAAAGTCAGTGTTTCGAATATTAATGACCGTACTGGTGGGTTTGTCGGTTATACAGAAGGTGTAACAGAGTATGACGGGTTGTCGAAAGCTCTTGGAGTAACGGTGAATGCATTATCATCATTGTTAAATGCAATTCCGGGACTTGGACTTGGAGATTTGATCACAATTCTTCTGGACAAGGCATTGCCGGTTGGTAGTTTAATTCCTACTGGATACAAAAATGTAAATATTAAAAACTGTCATGTAGAGAATCTGGCAGGAACTGTCGGAGCTGCCGGTAAAGATTATGCTGGTGGTTTTGTAGGACAGCAGGTAGGAACAAGAATCTTTGACTGCTCTGTGAAAAACAGTAGTTATTCTGTAACCGCAAAAGAATACGGCGGAGGTTTTGCAGGAATCAGCAGAGATGCGGAAATCCGTGGATTGTTAAGTGATGTGGGTGTTGAACTTATTCGAGTAATGCAACCGCAGAGTATCTTGTTAAATTGCAATCTGACAGGATGTAATGTCACTGTATCCGGTGAAAATTATCAAGGCGGTATCGTAGGAGCACAGACCAACAGCTATGCAGTCAACTGTGGAGCGAGCGGAAGCATTGCAGTTAAAGCAAGCGGAAGTTATGCCGGTGGTGTGAGTGGTATTTCAACAGTTGGATGGATTACAAACCTTGGAAATAAAGAAGTCAAGGATGCAAGCCTTTTAACAACAGTGAAAGACTTGTTGACAGGTCTTTTGTCGAGTGATCCGGAAAAAGCAGGTATGCTCTTGTCACTTGTAGGAATTGCACCATCAGCAATCTTGGGATGTAACATGGATTGTTCATCAGTTTCAGTTGAGGCTGGTAAGAGCTATTCCGGTGGTATTCTTGGTGGCGGTGATGGCGTCTATATTGCGGAATCCAGTACAGAGTATCTAAATAAACTTCCTTATTGGAAACATGGTGGAGCAGATGCAAGTAGCGTAGCACAAAGAGATAATGTGCTTACAGGATTAAAAACAGTTACGGCAGGTGAAAATCGTGTCGGAGGTATTGCCGGAAGTGTAACAACAGCAAATGTCACAGGACTTTTAAATAATACGCTTGGAATCGGAAACTTCCTTGGATTTACTGTGCATCATGTAACAGTGACGGGAGTAAATGATGGATATACAGTTGAAGCAAAAGAAAACTATGCCGGCGGAGCACTTGGCGAGGCTGTTGGTGGAGATGTGGATACTGTAACATTGAATCAGGTAAAATCTGTTTCGGCAAAAAACAGAGTAGGTGGTTTTATCGGTTGTGCAGGTCCGGGAGATCTGGCAGGTGGAAATGGACTGACTTTGAATCTGTTAGGACTGAACAACTTGCTGAAAGTAAAAAATCTGCTTTCTGTGGCAGAAGGTGTCAGAGTTAAAATCAACGAAGCTCATGTAAATGGCATCGCAGGAGGCATGACTGTAGAAGCAACAGGTGCAAATTCAAACGGCGAAGTAGTGGATTACACAGCCGGTGGTTTCATCGGAAAGAGTAACAGCTGTGAGATCATTAAGTCCGATGTGAAAAATTTAAAAGAAGTAACAGCAAATGATAAAGACGGTATTGCCGGAGGATTTGTAGGTTCGTCACAGACTGGAGGGCTTGCAGATGTAGCTGGTGAAGCGGATGTCAAGGCTTTGTTAAATGCAAGTAAGTTGTTAGGTGCTGTCACGTACTTGCTTCCTTCTTATACAGAGTGCAAGGTTACTTATGTTGATACAGGCGGAGTTGCTGCAGATACAGCCGGCGGTTTTGCCGGAAACTTCCAGAGTGGAACGGTTAACAACCAGGGCGCAGGAGAAGGTAACTATTATTCTGTATATAATCTGGATCATGTAAACGGGCAGTCTTATGCCGGAGGCTTTGGCGGAAATGTTTACTCCGGAGCATTGGCAGATGCTGGAGGTGGAATCAGCATTCTTGGAGGAATCACAGGTCTGAATATTAATGTCGGAGATTTACTGAACCTGATTAATGCTTACATTCCATATGTACAGTATGCAGGAGTTAAATCCGATAATGGATTTACGGTTACGGCTAATAAAATCAAATCGGATGATATGAATTCTGGTAGTGCTGGTGGCTTTATTGGTTATGGCAGTGGAGTTCAAGTTAGTCATTGTGATGTAACAAATTTAAAACATACAAAGGTAACACCTCCTAAAGATTTAGAGGGTGAAGATAGTTCAAATTATTTTGGACAGGATAGTACATATGCAGTAACGGGTGCAAGATATGCCGGTGGATATATTGGTTATATGAATATTGGTTCCGCAGCTTCTGTTGGAAAAGGATTGAGCGTACTTGGTCACTCAATAGGAATCAATCATGTGCTGGATGCATTGAATGTCGTTGTTTCTACAATAGAACATTCGAATGTTACAGGAGATGTTGGAGGTTTTGCAGTAAAAGCGACCTGGAAAAATACAGCATCCGATGCCTCAGCAAATGACGTTCTTGGAGATGCAGGAGGTTTTGCCGGAAAGATATCTGGCGGACATATTCAGGACTCTAATGCAAATAACTTCTCCTATATCATTGGACAGATTACAGCCGGTGGTTACGTGGGAGATCTTGAACCTGGAAATGTGGCAAATGTACTTGGCGATACTGGTATCTTAGGTGGTCTTGTTGATGTGTCAGATACATTGGCATCATTAGCGGAGGACTTTGTACCGACGATCAGAAACAGCTCTACGACTTGTGTTCCTTGCGGTGGTGCAGTTCGTGCAGATGCGGCTTCCACAACACAGGTACAACGAGGTATGGCCGGAGGTTATGCAGGGCATAATGAAGGCGGTCATATCTGGGGAAACAATACAAAGAATTGGAAAGGTAAAGCTTATACCGGACCAACAAGTGTCTGCAAAGCAGTCCGGATCCGGTCAGTATACGGAAAAGAAATTGCTGGTGGCTTCACAGGACTTATGGAGTCAGCAGATACGGCAAGTACCGGAAACCTGTCCTTGTTGTGGGGACTGGTAAAAGTAGATAACATCCTGGGAGCTCTTAGTGTTGTCTATCCGACGGAAGAAAATACGGCAGTTTACGGACCACTTGCCTTGATGGATTATGAAACCTGGAATAAATGGGTGGAGTTTGTCGGAAAAAAGGGTGGTTACGGAAGTGATCTTGCGGAGCATGGAACAGTAAAAAATCAAGCAGAACTGGATAAAATTATTGGAAAATATGCTTACGGATACAATGTCGTAGCAGGAAGAGTCAATTACCGAGATGAGACAAAACTGGCAAATGGCGGAGCAGCCGGTGGCTATGTCGGATCAATGCAGACCGGAACTATTACAAATGGACAGGCTTATCAGGCGAAGACAATTAAAGGGCTTCGATGCGCCGGCGGTTTTGCAGGGGAAATGATAAACGGCGGAGCAGCAAAGCTTGGAGGAGTTGATATCCTCGGTCTTAAGCTGGAATTAGGACAAATGCTGCAGGTACTTAATGTCTTTGTGCCAGTAATCAAGAAATCTTCGGTAGAGGGTTATCAGAGTGGACTGATTGTCCAGTCAGAAGGTGTAGATGACAAAGATACCTGCGGTTATGCCGGAGGTTATGTAGGAAAACTGATCGGTGGACAGATCTGGGGCGAAAATGATGCACGCTGTAAGGTCACAAAGCTGAGACGAGTTGACGGAAGAAGTTATGTCGGTGGATTCGTCGGAAGCTCTAGACCAGGAAGTGTAGCAACACTGAATCCAACTGCAGGAGAAGGATTGCTCAGCCAGCTTCTGAATAAACTGTTAAGTACACCAGCAGATTTGATAAAAGTATTAAATGCTACAGTCGCAACGATCTGTTATGCGGATGTGGAAGCCTGGGATGACTGGGGAATCATCGTAAATGGTGCTTATACAAGTGAAAGTAATAATACTTCTTATGCAAAAGCGGCAGGAGGATTTGCCGGAAATCTGGAAGGAACTGTACTCGGTAAGAAGGATACGGAAGAGGCAGGAGTTTCTGTACAGAATATCCGTTCCGTAGTCGCAGGTGAATATGCCGGAGGATGCTTCGGTGTTGCTGACGTAGCCGGAGTTGCCAATATCAGTGCAGGAAATGAGACCTCGCTCCTTGATAAATTATTAAAGCTTGGAAGAACCGATGTGCTGGATGCATTTAGAAGTTATGTATATTACGGAACTGTAAGCGGAAGTAAGGATGCTGGTTTAAGTGTCAGCGCAAACACAGCGATAAAATCCGGACAGAACAACCAGGTTACATATAGCGGAACAGCCGGAGGTTTTGGCGGCTCATTGCTAAATGGTTCTGTGAAAAACAGTAAAGTAACAGAATTAAGCAATGTAAGAGGTTTGAATAGTGTCGGAGGATTTGTCGGCTATTCTGGAAAGAGCGGAGTAGTTAAGGCAGACAAGATAGACGTTATTGGAGACAATACAGGACAGTTACTTGGTGGAGCTCTTGGAGTTATGGACATTTTTGGTTCTCACATTGATGACTGTGCAGTTACAGGAACTGATGATGGTTACACTGTGCAGAGTACAAATGGAGATGAGCAGATTGCCGGAGGATTTATCGGATATGCAAATCTTGCAAGAATGTCGAATTGTACAGCAGGTGACAAGACAAACCAGAAAATTGGACTGAAACAGGTAGCGTCAGGTGGAACAGCCGGTGGATTTGCAGGACGAACAAGTTTCGCTTATCTTGCAGATTTGAAGTTGGATTCAGGAGCAGTGAATGTAATATTCTCAGTTGTTAATCAACTTGTAAAAGCACTATATCTGGATAAAATCCAGGATTCCGATCTTCTGAAGATTAATCTTGGAATCATCAAAGTGGATGCGCTGTATGATGGCAAACTGCTTCATGTAAATCTGCTTGGATTGGATATTTCTGTAGGACTTTCAAAAAAGTCAACGGATAACAATCAACAGACAGACCTTGCAATTATTACGATTGGAGATTCATCCATCAAACTTCCATGCGATGAAAATGGACTTTTGAATGATAATGATGCCAAATCCAATATCAGTGTGAGTCTGATCAAGGCGAATCGAACAAAAATCACAGATAGTAATGTCTACGGTGTCAGTCAAGGATATGATGTCTATGCCGGTGGAGCCGGAAATAACAATGATGGTGATGCTAAAGACGGACGAAGTGGTGGCTTTGTTGGATTCAACGATGAAGGACTTTTGAAGAACAACAACATGTATTACTGTGATGTGGTTCGGGGAACAAAAGATCTTGTTGGACCATTTAGTGGAAAAAGTGAACTGGATACGGTATATGACTTCAATAGCCAGGAAAAGGTGGAAGGCGAAAAGAACAATTATCGTATTTATAGAAAACTGGATCAATCATTAGATCAAATTGAAAAGAATAACAGTATCTTGAACAGCAGTCATGAAAAGGATGATGCAAGCGGATGGGATATTTATACAATAGGACACATGAATCCGGTAAAGACCTTTGAGACTTTAAAGAATGCTGTTCTGGCAAGCAAGAGTGATTCAGTGAAAGCAGATCTTAATGCCTATGAATCACCAGCAAAAGCAGTATTGATGGCAGATACTAGAACAACATTGAACACGGGAGATAGTGATACACCGGAACCATCCGAGTCACAGGATCCATGTGATGAGAACATCAAGCTGACGATCAATAAAGTTTGGAAAGATTTAAACAATTTTGATCATTCAAGACCAAACAGTATTACGGTAACAATATCACGTACTTGGAAAGATAAGGCAGGAAATGAAATGACAGAACCAGTACCAGGTTACGAGAGTTACAAAATAGAAGGTTCTATCGATAAATCTAAATGGCAGGAGGTGATAAAGGAACTCCCGGCATACAAGACAGATGGAGATGAAATTTATTATTACACGTATTCCATCACAGAAGCAAAGGTGGATGGTTATACAACAACGATAGATAAATCGCAAGATGGATTTACCTTCACAATAACTAATAGACATTTCCCAGGTCTTCCGGATACCGGAGGATACGGAAGCTATTTGATTTACCTGATAGCTGTTCTGCTTTTCCTGGTATATTTCATAATGAGATATAAAAAATGCAAGGAAAATAAAAAAACAGAAAAACTATAAAAGAAAAATTCTCAAGAAAAGGAGACAATTGTTATGAAGAGAATGAAAAGAATCATGGCATTAATGCTGGCAGCGATTATGATGATGGCTATGTCTGTCACAGCATTTGCCGCAGGAACAACACATTCACTTACTGTGAATGTAAAAGGTGGACAGGATCTGAAAGGTCAGACAATCAATCTGTACAAATTATTTGATGTAACAGAGTCAGGCGAAGCACCGAACAAGAACTATGCGTATACTGTAAATACACAGTATAAGGCTACACTGGCAAGTGTATTGGGAATTAGTGCGAATTCTAAGGATGAAGCATTTGCAGAAGCAGTGACTCAACTTGGAACTGATAATAGTACTGAAGTACAAAATTTTGCAAACACTTTTACTACAAAAGCTTTGGAAGGAAAATTAGCAGCAACAGCAACTTCTAATAAAATCTTAGATAGCAACACAGCATATACATTTTCAGATTTATCAGCAGGTTACTACTTAGTATATGTAACAGGTGGAAAAGAGATTCAGTCTTCTTTAGTTACTGTAGATGCAGATAGAAGTACTGTAAACTTAAAAACAGAAGCACCAAGCATTACTAAAAAAGCAGATAAAGAAACAGCTGAAATTGGTCAGGTAGTAACATATACCGTAACAGGCGCAATCCCAGATACAACAGGATATGATTCATATGTATATAAAATCAATGATGAATTAACTAAAGGTCTTGATTTTGTAAATAATGCAAATGGAACAGCTTGTACAGATAATAAAGTAGCTGTTAAAGTAGCATTTACAGATGGAACAGATGCTAGTACAGCACCTACAACAGCAACACTGGATGCAGTTAATCATAGAAAGATGACACTTGACCTGTCCTCATGGGTTAGAGAGAATCAGAGAAATAAAGGCAAAGAATTTAATGTAACATATTATGCAAAAGTAAATGATAAGGCTGTTGTAGCAGAAAAGAACAGCGCTAAATTGGAATATGGTAATGATCCAGACAATACAACAGAGACAACACCAAGTGAAGCAAAAACACCTACATATCCACTGAACATTAAGAAAACAGATCATAAAACATCTGGATTATTAGCAGGTGCAAAATTCAGCCTTTATACAGAAACAGAATATAATAAAGATGCGGATACAAGACAGGCTATTAAAGTTACTGGAATAAACGGAAACTATGTAGTAGATCCAACATCTGAAAACACAGTATTTGAATCTGCGGCTACAAAAATTGGCGAGAATGAATACAATCTTCATGTCAATGGTCTTGCAGAAGGAACATACTATTTAGTAGAGACAAAGGCACCAGACGGATTCAATAAGTTGACAGCACCAGTCGTAATTAAAATCACAAAGAGTGCAGATACAGATGTAAATAAGTGGACGATTTCCAAAGATGGAACAGTTGAAAATGACAAAATCATCGACATCGAAAACAGCACAGGTTCCCTCCTTCCATCCACTGGTGGACGTGGAGCAATCGCATTTGCTGTGATCGCAGCTCTTCTTGTATTCGGCGTAGCAGTAAGCTTCATCCGTGATAAGAGAAAAGAAGCATAATAGTTTTACCAGAGATACAAGATAATATATAAGGAATGAGCGGTTATCTTCCACGGAAGGTAACCGCAATTCCAAGTATAACAACAGGGAGAATGAAATGAAGAGTAAGAAGAAAAAAAAGAAGATAACAATAAAAGATATTATTCGTCTGATCGTGCTTTTGGTTGCATTCTCCGTATTGTTATATCCAACGTTTAGTAGTTATCTGAACGAAAAGAATGGTTCCAAAGTTGTATCCTATTATGATGAGGAAAGCGTAAAGTTAAGTAAGGCAGAAAAAGAGCAGATGCTGGAAGATGCGAGAGCATACAATAAGGAAATGCTGGGAAATATTGATTTGATTGATCCATTTTCGCAGGAAGATGTGGAAATAGATGCTCGGTATGAGGGACTGTTGAATGTAGATGGTTCTGGAATGATGGGATACATTCGTATTCCTAAGATTAATATAGAACTTCCAATTTATCATGGAACAAGTGAAGCAGTTCTGCAGACAGGTGTCGGACATTTCTGGGGTACATCTCTTCCGGTTGGTGGAGAAAGTACACATACAGTTCTAACTGGACATAGAGGTCTTCCGACAAAAACACTATTTACCAATATGGATAAACTGGAAGTAGGGGATATTTTTTACATTAAAGTCTTAGATGAAACACTGGCATATCAGATTGATCAGATATTAACGGTTTTGCCACAAGAGACAGATAGCTTGTCCATTGAACCAGGTAAGGATTATGCAACACTTGTTACTTGTACACCATTTGCAATCAACACACATAGACTTTTAGTTCGTGGAGAGAGAATACCTTATGAAGAGGCAACAAAGCAAGAACCTGATACAAATATAAAACCAGAGTTATCTTTTACTGCTAAAGTGCTGATTGTAACAATTATAGTAATTTTTATAGGGCTGATGATAGCTATAATTTATAGTATACGAGATAGAAAAAGGAGGAAAGTAAGGTGAGAAAGAAGATAAGAAGTATTCACATTATTTTATTCGTTTTGCTTTTTCTTGTCGGTAGTTTTATAGATATTTCAACAATCCATGCTGAAGCAGGAAGCAGAACAGGAAGCATTCAAATTATTTACAAGGGGAGAAATAGCTCAGATAAAGAAGTGACTCTTTCCGGAGCAGAGTTCTCGATATTTCCAATTCAATATATGAAAAATGATGAGCTGGTCTGGAAAGATGGTTTTAAAGATTCAGGTATATCGTTACAAGATACCAGTGCAGAAGCAAGAGAAAAACAAGCAAGACAATTGTTTGCATTTGCGAAAGAAAATAATATTTCCGGATTAATGCAAGAAACAGATACTTCGGGACGCACGAGTTTTGGTGAACTAAATGAGGGAATTTATTTGCTTGCACAGATCGGAAATGTAGAAAGTGGTACAGATAAATTTGAATCTGCTCCATTCCTTGTTAATATACCATCTGAAATTAATGGGAATGTAGAATATAATGTAACGATAGAGCCAAAAGCTGAATGGGTTTCACCAGAAACACCACCGAACAATCCAGATAAGCCTAAGGATCCGACACCTTCAAAACCAGATAAGCCAAATACTATTCAGAAAATAATAAATACGGTAAAAACCGGAGATACAACAAATATAGTTGCATGGTTTTTAATAGCGATTGTTAGTCTTGGTTTGATTGTAGGACTCTATAAAAAGAGAAAAATGAAGTAGCTATTATTTAAAGAAAACTGATCCATTACGGTGGAATCAGTTTTCTTGTGTTATACGGTTTAAAACGTTTCAGATATTAATGTTGAAGTGGTGGTGTAAACGCACCATAGTGCGTACTATCAATTGATTAGCCACTCATCAGAGTGGCATATTTTATAAGTTACTTTCTACATTTCTCTGGCAACTTATCTGACCAAGGAAGCAGATCCTCACAGAAACTTGTATCATGATCTTCCATATGTTTTGGAATCTCTGTGAGTAAATATTCAAAATAATCGTATGGTTTCAGATTGTTTGCTTTTGCTGTTTCAGCAATACTATAGATGATTGCACTTGCTTCAGCTCCTGCAATGGTATCAATCATGACCCAGTTTTTCTTGCCAACACAGAATGGGCGGATTGCCTGTTCTGCGGCATTATTGTCTAGTGGGACATCACCATCTTCAAGAAACACACGCAAATATTTTTCCTGATTCAATGAATACGTGAATCCATTTGCTGTTTTACTCTTTGGCATCACAGACAACAAGTTTTGTTTTGCCCACGCAAAATAAGCATCTACCAGAGGCTTCACAGTCAGCTGTCGATGTTTCAAACGTTCCTCAGAACCTAACTCCTTGAGTTTATTATCCTCACGATAAATCGCTTGGATTTGTTTTAATGCAAGATATGCAAGTGACATTTTCTGACTCGCCTTCGGCAAAGCCTTTACCGCTTCATCAAAGCGACGTCTCACATGTGCCCAACATCCGGCAACCTTCAGGTCTTCACGTTCTTCTGCAATCGTGTGGTAAACCTGGTAGCCATCCGTTATACAGACTCCACGAAATTCCTTTAGGAAGGATCTTGGATGGTTTGCATTACGAGTAGGTTGATACTCATATAGGACAATCTGCTTATCAAGATACATCATTCCTGTTCGGTAAACCCACATGTAGTGCTTTGTTCCGGTTGTTCGGTATTCCTTTGAAACAAGAACCGGAATTTCATCGGCTTGAAGCACATGATATTCATATAACTTTTCGTGTAGGTAATCATAGAAAATCGACAAGTATCTTTCTGCACAAAGAATCGTCCAGCGAGCCATATCTGCTCGATCAATGTTCACTCCCATTCGTTGGAATTCTTGTTCTTGACGATAAAGCGGAACTGCATTTATATACTTTGCATTCCAAATTCCAGCGAGCAATGATGCTGATACAAGGCTGTTCCTTAATAAGTAAGCTGGATGATCTGCCCTTTTGAAATGGTTATCCTTCTTTGACTTATAGACTCCCACATGATGTTCCTCGATTTCAACTTTCATTGGTGTAAAACGGTAACGATTATATACTTCATCTTCTAATTGATACCAGCCGTCTTCTCCGAATTCAGCAATCAATTCATCCTCTGTCATCTTGTGTTCTACAGGGATGACTGGAAGATTCCGGATATCAGCAATACGTTTCCCTTTTGTCTTCTTTCCACGTTTTTTAACAGGTTCTTCTTCGGATTCATCCAGTGCTGCAACAGCCTCTGCCTCATTGAAAAAGACGATATTCCCATCAACCTCCATGAAACAAATCTGGTTATCTACACCTAGTTTCTCAGAAGATTTGCCGAAACGTTTGTTGTTCAATACAGCGACTTGCTCCAACAATAACTGCAACTTCTGATCAATATCCTTCAGTTGTGATTGTTGAACCAAAAACAGTTGAACAAGTGTAGACTTGTCAAAATGATTTAATTGTTCTTCTGTATATTCCATCGCCATAATGACACCCCTTTTCTAAGTATTATTATAGCGGATATGGCAGAAAATTGCGAATTTCATCCCCATCTGAATTCGTCATTTTGCCTATGGTTGTAAGCAACCACAATAAGATTCTACCCCATTAAAATCAAAGGCTTTTAAAGTGATTCCTATAAAATATAAGCTTGCCAAAGTGCTGTAACACACCGATAATGCCTAATAAATCACTTACTGATTATTCAAAATAAAGGGAATGAAGCACTTGATTTATCCTGTAAAATTTCTACCTTTTGCACAAGGATTATGTGGTATATTTCGGGATGGAAATCTCCTGGACCTTTCTTTTGGGAGAAATGGTCAGTCCTTCCATCAGCCAACGGAATTGTTGTCCTGTAAGTTCCTGTACTTCAGATTCATTTCTTGGCCATACAAAACTGCCTTTTTCAAGACGTTTATACAAAAGGAGTTCTTTTAAAATTTTATTACCCTCAGCTATCAGTTGTATGGAATTACGCTTTTTGCATGTTGCTAAAAACGCTGCCTTAAATTGTTCCATGCTAATCGCATGGGTATATTCATTCTGTAAAATATACAGATCGTAGTAATCTCTCAATCTTGTATTCGCTACACCTCTTGCTATTACTGTTTCCATTTTCTCTGCAAGTACTGTTTCCAAATTATAGGCTAAAATAGATATAGTACGTTCTTCAAACATCAACTTAAACGTATACAATACTTCTCTCGGTGTGATAATGTCTCCAGTGGAAATATCTACTTTTAATGGCGTCCGCATTGTTTCCAATGTAGCCTCTAGATTCACTCGTACTCCGGTATATTCTGCCTCATCCATAATTTCACCGACACTTTTTATAGAAAATGTCATACCATCATCAATGGGAACCGCAATAATTTCTTCTATCATTTCCCTTGCATTTTCTACGGACAGTGGCATATTCTTTATGGTTGTATCAATATCCATTGTAGAACGAGTATCCAATCCTACCATAGCAGATACTAGCATTCCCCCTTTCAAAATAAAATTGTTTCTATATTTTGAAAGAGAAATCCGTTCTAAGAAACGCTCCATCACATAGTTACGCATAATAATCTGTGCCTGTAAGCTATCCCCTTTTGTTAAATTTCTTACTAACGCTTTCAACTGTCTTGAAGTTTTAATCATTATAACAATACCTCCAAATATGGTCTCAAAATTTTTTCTACACGAAACTCTTTTGCATATCGCATAAGTTGCGGCAGATTTTTTTCTTTACTTCGCAGGTATTCCTTTATTGCTGACTGTAAATCCTGAATCTCTACATTACTGCGGCTACGTAATAAATCACACACGGTACGTTCCGCATTGTACGCTTTCACAAGATGTCCCTCTGGTGATTCTAAATTTACTACTCCCAACTCTAAAAGTTCTCTTTTTACACGATATACTTTTATCTTCTGCTCTTTCATACTTTTTGCATGGTATCCTGCTTTTACAGTAACCGTAAATTGTAACGGCTCTCGCTCTGCCATTCCTAACAAATAAAGCGAAGTTTCATGAGAAAAAATAATCTGTGGATATCTCGTTTGTAATAAATAAAAAGGATCTTCCCATGCATCCGGCGACAAGTAAATTCCTTTTGCCACACATTCTAATTCCATTTTCTTTGCATATTCCATAAAATAAGTTTTTGAAATTCCTGCCTCAATCACATCGGCAGTTTGAAGAACTCCATTCTTTTCACATAGCATGTTGTCTAACTTTTCTTTTTTATTCATTTTCATCACCTTACTTTCACACATTGATTATAATTTATTAATGTGTGAAAGTAAACTTTTTTTATTTATTAAAAGAAAACTTTTTCTCTACTATCACAAATTTAACAACTCCTATATATGCCTCCTCCCAAGCAAATACATCTGCACTCGTCTCAATGTGCGAATTTGTATTTTACAGAGTTTACATATTCCATGCTATGTATGCGGTATTGGCTCACCAATACCGTTATAACTATCGCTCCATCACAACCTTATTTCTTGTTGTCTGTACTTCCACACTTTCATCCGGCTCCACATTCAAAATCGGATGTTCTTTCTTATCCATACCAAGTAATGTATTTAATTCCCCTAATCTTGCGTTTTTTTCTGTAATTCATCCCGATTCATAGCAAAGTTGCCTACCACATCTATTTTCTTTTTCATAGATTCTAATTTCCTTTTAATCGCTTCACCGCATAGTTAATAACTTCTTCCGGTGTTGGCCTGTCTCCCTTATGCTTTCCAGAACTGTTTTCCACCAATTCCAAACCGCCTATACTCCTATATTGATTTGTACTCTTGATCGTGTGAATTTATAAAGTGATATTATGAAAGAGGGCGTTCTTCCGCTAAGAAAAACGCCCTTGTTTTATGAGATAATTATAAAGATATAAAGATGTATTTTCAATCCTGAGCTTTTCCGATTAATCCAGATCTTCTGTACAAGCCTGCATAGCTTCCATCACAGCATTTCTAAATCCGAATGATTCCAATCTCTTGACCATTTCAATCGTAATTCCGCCAGGTGTACATACCTGATTCTGAAGTTCTGCCGGATGTTTCCCTGAACGAAGTACCATCTCAGCACTTCCCTTTACAGCCTGTGCACTGAATTTGATTGCCTGCTCCCAGGTAAATCCTTCTCTTGCTGCTCCATTGGCCATAGCATCAATCAGCATAAATACCATTGCCGGAGAACTTCCTGTTACTGGGATAATACCATTCAGCTTGCTTTCATCCAAAATTTCTGCGATTCCAAATCCAGAGATCAGCTTTAACATGATCTCTGTCTCTTCCTTGCTTACATTCTTATTCGGTACAACGGCTGTAACAGCTGCGCCTACCTGAGCACATGTATTTGGCATGCAACGTACGATCTTCGCATCACTCCCCAAATGTTCTTCCAGTTCTGCAATTGTAACACCTGCTGCAACACACCATACGATTGTTCCATTCTCCTTAACGGTATCTTTGATTTCATCCATAATAGCCGGTACCAGCCATGGTTGTACTGCTACAAGAAGTACATCATTCTTTGCTGCAATCATATTATCATCGACAGCTGTAAATCCTGCTTCTACCGCTCTTTTTCTGCTTCCTTCAAATTTATCCGATATGGTAATATTTTCAGGTTTTACAAGATCATTATTTACAATACCTCCAAGAATCGCTCCTGAGATCAATCCATATCCAATTCCACCTAATTTCATTATTGTTTCCTCCTTCAAATCCTTTTTCATTGATAATCAATTTGTTTCCAAATTGTTACCGTATACCGCTTCTTTTTTGTCCACTTTTTTCAAAGCTCTTCGGAACATATTGACACTGGTATAAAACACTACTACTATTACCATCCACTGTAATGTGGAAATCGACATTGACTTTACAATATATACTGCAACCGCTACACCAAACACACCGCCTACAGTCAATCCCATCACTGCATGACGGTCAACCAGACCTTTTTTCAGACTCATCAGACCTGTTGTCGGAGTAGATACTGCTCCGGTACACATCATGATAGGGAATGACACCAGAGGGCTCATGCCCAGCATATAAATCATACACATACACGGTGTAAAATTACCAATACTGAAGTTTAATGCCACACCAAAGATAAAGTTACCAACACATGCGATTACCAGTTTAATTCCTTCCATTCCAATTGCGTCTCCGCCTGCCGGCAGGATTCCAAACTTGCTTCCTAGCATCAGAAGTGCTGACAGCAGAAGTCCAAATGCCATAACAATCGTAACTGTTCTTTCTGAAATCCTTGCAACCAGTTTGTTGCCAATAGCAGCTCCCAACACTCCGCATATTACAATCGGAATCAATGTGCCGAATTCCACTTTCACAGAACTAGTAAAAAGTAATGCTTCAAAGATGACCGGGATTGCAACTCCAGCATTCAATGTCCCCGGAATTTTCTTGTCATCTACTAGACGGAACAAGCCGTAGGCCGCCGTTGTTGTTGCAAATGATCCAATTCCAAGTGCATCGAAGAAGTTCACAACTGCTCCTATGATGTAATGCAGTATCGTCTCTTTTTTAGATACTCCTTCTTCTTTATTCTTCTTATAATCTCTTACAATAATGGCACCTACCACGATCGCATACACGATCAGAATAATCTGAATTATTTTTAATATCATCTAGCTATCTCCTCACTCATACTTTTCTATAATAGATTCCATTGATTTTAATTGCACATCCTGGCTGATATTCCTGTAGCTTTGATGCTATGCTGCTCATCTGCTCCTGATTTGGTGACTGGATATCTTCAAGCTCATACTTTTTCCCCATTTTTCTATAGGTATCCACTCCCAGCTTATGATATGGCAACAATTCAATGTCCCTGACTTGTTTCAATGGTCTGACAAATTCAGCCGTAAGCCTCATGTTTTCTTCTGTCATATTAATTGTAGGAATTGTCGGAATTCTCACATGAATATCTCCTGTAAACTCCGCATCCATACGACGGATATTGTCCTTGATGATTTTATTGGATGCACCTGTATATTTTAGATGCTGTTGCTCATCGGCCAGTTTGAAATCCACAAAAACCGTGTTTAGATAAGGAAGCATCTTCTCCAGTGCCTCATATGGTCCATACAGACTGGATTCAATCGCTGTATTGATTCCTTCATCCCTGCATTCTTTCAGAATATCTCGGACAAAATCCGACTGCAGAAGCACTTCTCCGCCACTGATTGTCACACCACCACCTGAATGAAAGTAAAAAACTTCATCCTTGCGTATAATCTTCATAATACTTTCCGGTGTTGCATCATATCCATAATCCATCATACATTCTATGGACTGCGACTCCGGTGTCGAACACCACTGACACCGGAGTGGGCAACCTTTCATGAACACGACAGTTCTAAGACCATCTCCGTCATGGATGGATGCTTTTTCTATCCGAAGTACCTTTCCTGTCCGTCTTTCCATTATTACCTCCTGTTAACAGGTGCTACAGAAGTTGCTCTGTGCGGTTCTAGCAATAATCTCATCCTGCACTTCTCTTCCAAGCTCCGTAAAATATGCTGTATATCCAGCTACACGCACCAGCAGACCTTTGTAATTTTCCGGCTTTTTCTGTGCTGCAAGAAGTGTCTCTTTATCGATAACGTTGAACTGTACATGATATACATCCAACGTACACAAACTTCTCAACAGTGCCATCAGCTGCCGAATACCGTTTTCAGTCTTTACCATATCCGGTTCCAGTTTCATATTAAGCAATGTTCCCTGTGTATATCTTGAATGTGGAATACTTGCAACTGACTTAATTACCGCTGCCGGTCCTTCTACGTCTGTTCCTCCATTCGGACTGATACCATCTGCAAGTGGCATCCATGCTTTTCTTCCTGATGGCAGTGCTCCAACGTCCTGTCCAAATGGTGTATTACCGGATACTGGTAAGATACCAGGTGTCATCTGTCCAAATTTACTGTGATATTTTTCAATTTCATCTGCAATAAATGTAAGCATGTGGCTAGTAATATCATTTACATCATCGTCATCATTGCCATATTTATGACTTTCTTTACAAAGTTTCTGAATCTCTTCATATCCTTCAAAATCAGCATCAAGAGCTTTCACCATATCTTCCATGCTGACCAGCTTACGGTCATATACCAGATCACGGATTGCTTCCATACTGTTTATCAAATCCGCTACACCAATCAGAATGATACCATTACCGGTGTTGTATTTCGCTCCGCCCCACGCATAATCTTTGGCATTCTTCACACATTCGCGGAAGGATAAGGAAAGTGCCGGAACGATTCGATCCATGCAGATATCATCGATAATATGGCTTTCCTTTACACAGATACGTACAGAATACTTTAATTGCTCTTTTACTGCATTTTCAAAATCCTCATATGTCTCAAATGTAGTCGGATCTCCGGTCTCTGTTGCTACCTTTCTTCCTGTCTTACGGTTCACTCCATTCGTCAATGCGAACTCAATGATACCGCCCAGATTAATATCTGCAAATGCGGAATAGTGACGCAGTCTTCCGTCTAGATTTGTCTCTACACAGCCTGCCGGATTCCAGTCATATGCTTCCTTAAGTGGAATACCTTTATTCATCAACATACGTATTCCCACATCATCATTATAGAATGCCGGGAATCCGGTACCCAGGCTGATAACTTCTGCAACCTTCTTCAAAAACTTAGTCGGATTCTTAGCCATACTGTATCTTACACACATGTTTGGCTGATAGAGCTGCACATCCTGTGTAGCCTGTAACATCATATAAGAAATATCATTAACTGCATCTCTGCCCTCTGCATCGATGCCACCACAGCACAGTGTCTGGAACATTGGATATCCTGCTGAATATCTTGCTGTTGTTGCATCCTGGAATACACATGGTTCAGAGAACTTCACCCACAGACACTCCAGAAGCTCCTGTCCTTCATCCTCTGTGATTCTTCCACTTTCAATATCGACTTTGTAATATGGATAAAAATACTGATCCATTCTTCCCGGATTATATGCTGCTGCATTCTGCTCCATAAAAATCGAAATATGATAGAAGTAGAATGACTGAATTGCCTCCTGAAATGTCCTTGCCGGATATCTCGGTACATGATGGCAAGTCTCAGCAATCGTTAATAATTCAGCTTTTCTTTCTTCGTCTTTCTCCAGCTCTGCCAGACGTTCTGCTTCTTTCGCATATCTTTCAGCCATAATGCAGATGCCTTCTGCCGAAATCAGGAGTGCCTGAAGATAATTATCTTTATCAAATGCTCCCGGGTCTGTCAGGTCAAGCGCTTCTCGCTCTGCCTTGATTGTATTCATGATACTTTCAATACCTTCATCAATAATCTGCTTGTATCCGGCAGTCGTCTCGCCCCAGCCTCGTACAGCTTTCTTATCAATGTAGATCTGTCCACTGTCTCTTAATGCGCGTACATCATCTGGAATCTGTTTGAGCCATGCTTCATAAGTGGAACGCCCTTCCCAAAATGGTTTTACTACATCCAAGAACATCTGTCTGTCTTCCGGCTTTAAAATAAAAGGATCATATTTTCTTTCATTGATGGTATCCAGTTCTTTGTCCAAGATAGACCAGCAAGTATCTGCACTGAGAATACCGCCTCGCATCTTACTTCCGGCACACCCTACGATCAGCTCTTGATCCCATATCTTGATTGTTTTCTCCTGGCACTGTCTGCGAAAAGACTTTGCTTTCTGAATAGCCAATGGCTCTCCACCCGTCTCCCTGAAACTCTCCGTCAGAATTCTTGCATTTTCTAGATCCATTTCTGGGATTGTATTAACAACACGTTCTTTCATGAAATTTATTCTTGCTCTTTGTTTCTCATTCATGATATGACTCCTCCTTCACCATATTTATCTAGTAACTTTCGAACATATTCTCTTTACTTTCTGACAAGATTATAACGTTATATTTTTAACAATTCCATTACTTTAACAAAGAAAAATATTAATTTTTCCACAAAAAATTCCACAAAAAATGTGATAAAATCCAATTCCACAACACATTATTGCACAAAAAAAATAGAATGATACACTTACATTGTGTATCATTCTCTGAACGTTATCTCTTCACAACACTAAAAAATATGATTTCTGTATTGCTTAGGTGTCATTCCATTTTTCTTTTTAAATGCCTGTATAAAATAGCTGGAATCGTTAAATCCTACACGAAATGCTATATCTGTAATATCCAAATCTGTAGTCCGCAACAATTCCATGCCTACCATAACACGATACGAAGACAGATAATGCATTGGCGTTTCCTTAATGATATCCTTAAAACAGCGTCTGCACTCTTCAATGCTAATACTTGCTGATTCAGCAATCTCTTTAAGGGTAATGGCCTCATGATAATGCTCTACAATATACTGCATCATCTTTTTCATCCGCTCCTGACGCTGCAGATAACATGCCGGCATCTTCTGCATCGTATCCGAAACATTCCGTACAATCTGCAGCCAGATGGCAGTCATCCGGACTGCAACCTCATATTCAAATGCTGTCACATTCTCTTTATTATTAAACAGCTCCCTCAGATTACGAATATCTGACAATATCTTCTCATCTTCTGCTGATTCCCGGTACAATACGCAGACAGAAAGCACATTACTCTTCAGATATGGAAGTACATAATTTTGTTCCATCCTGCTTCCCGGGAAAAATCCAAGTAATTTCTCTGGAAACATAAAGCCTTCATATTGCCCATCTTCTGAAATACTTGTTGTCACATGAATAAGTCCACTGTTGATAAACAGTGCCTCTCCTTCTTTTAGCACATACTCTCTTCCCTCCACCTGCATTGTAAGTTCTCCTTTACTTACATATGTGAATTGTATTTCATCATGCCAGTGAACATCATGAAAACCTCTTCCATTCGGGAAAATATCATATTTGGTTATCGTATGCATACTGACTGGAAAAGCACAGTCATTATAATTCGGACATTCAGGCATCTTTGAGACTTCTTCTTTTGCTTTCTCCATATTACTTACCTCCCTGTATAACATCTCCCAGTGCATCTCCTCTTACCATGTCTCCGGCAATAATTGATGCGAAAAGATCATCAGTCCCCGAATAACTTCCGCCAATATATGGAAATGCAATTAGCTCGCAATCTTCTTTATCAATGATCAGATTACCAATCTTTTCTTCTCCATTTTCTATCAGATAAATCTCTGTTACCAGAATCTGCTTTGCTCCCTTTTGTAACAGACTGTCTCATAATTCTCTTTCGTTAGCAGGCACAGCTCTTTCAGATTAGGAGTAAGAACATCCGCCTGACAGGTGAGTTCTTTCATCTTTGCCAGCAGTCCATCAGTAAACATATCATACTTTACCCCATCATCACCCATCACTGATATCACCGGAATCGCTGCTGTCAGCGAATATTTGACAAATCCGGACAGATTCTTAATCACTGCGCTCTTTTTTGTCATTAGTCTACTCGTCTCCCTGTTTGATATTATATCCGCATATGTGAAAAAAGATCAACACTATTATAGTAACAGCATCGATTCTTTTTTGTCAATATTTTAACACTACTCAATGGCACCTAACTTTGAAAATTTGAAATTCAGTGTCAAATTTTGTTCGACTTATATATTTTTTATTCTCAATGTTTGATTTAAAAAGTTCTAATTCTTTGCTGAGTTTCAAAGAATATTTTTCCTCTAGTGTGTTGGCATGTATATATTTAGCATTACTGCCACTTACACGGAAGTGGCAGTAAATTTGGGATATAGCGAATTCAATTTGATTCGTGCATCAGCAGTTTTAAATTGCCAATCCACCTTTGCCGCCCTTGTATTACGCTCGGTTTCCTATGCCGATAATTCGCTGCGGAGATGATTGATATCGTCAATTCGCCGTGACAGGCACTGGCGTGTCATTACATTAAGTTCTATTTCAGCGATATCCAGCCAGCTTCCATGTTTCGGTGTATAATGGATTTCCAAGCGTTTTATAAGACGCCTTGCTTCTGCCGCAGGATACTTTTTATATAAGGATGCCGGTTTATGGGTATTAAGGTTATCCATTACAAGAATGGTTTTTTCCACTTCTGGGTACATGACATCAACAAGGTATTTTATTTCTTCTGCCCAGTCAACTGCAGTCCGGTGCTCCCGGACACTGACATGATGCTTCCCAGCAAGAGGTTCTATGAAAGCAAAGATGCTACATGTACCATTACGGATATATTCGGAATCTACTTTCCGGTCATCGCCCGGGCGCATTGGCAGCGGTTCCCTTGTCTCTCCCAACAGCTGGTATGGTTTTTCATCCATGCAGACGACCGGATGCATTGGGTCATACGCGAGTTCATAGACATCGAGAACATCTTCCATACATGCTATGAATTCTGCATCCTCTTTTGGCGGGATGCACCAATAGTCATTGAGGTGAGGTCTAAGTTCATTTTTTTTAATACCCTGCGGATTGTTTCTCTGCTGACTGGTGTTTCCAGTTCAATACGTGCTTTCTCTTCCAGAAGTCGGAGTGTCCTTCGGGAGTGTCCTTCGGGTGCCGGACCGCAAGCAATTTGAATCAAATGCGCTTCTGTCCGTCCATCTGCCTTGCGTAATGCCGCACTTGAATTTGGGCTGATGTTGTATTTGACGATATTAGTAATACCGTTCTTAACATAAGATTGGATAATATTTGTAACCGTAGCCGGACAGACCGCATAAGTATGTGCAATTTGTGAGTGGGTCAAACCAGTACCACTGACTTCATCTAACTCTAATAAAATCTGACATCTCTTTAGGACGGTTTTACAGGTTTTCTTATCCCTGATAACCTTACGAAGAGCTGACACTTCATTGTCACTGAGTATAATATGATATGTTTTTGGTCTTGCCATAATGAATCACCGTCGTTTCTTTTTAGTATATCATGAAACGGCATGAAGCAAAAGAATAATTGTGTTAAATATAAATATGTCAATACACTAGTCTTTAACATTATTTTCCCAAAATTTAAGGGCATATTGCAAAATGCAATACACCCTCAACACTCACAGCGTTCCCTTTCTATTTTTAAACAACAAGTAAATTCCTCGTTAAGAGGTTGGGTAAATTTCTTTCCCCAATACCCTACCCAATCTGTACCCAAAATAGCACGATATTTTGTGAGATTTTACAGTAGTTTATAACACTTGTCAAAATAGCCAGAAATCGCTTAAATACGCTATTTAATTCGCTTTTTACCAGTCTTACGATTGATAAATTAGTTTCCCATCTGTTTTGCTACTTCTTCAGCAAAGTTTTCTTCTTTCTTTTCTAATCCTTCACCTGTTTCGAAACGAACAAATCTCTTAACTGTTACGTTAGCACCGTTTTCTTTAGCTACTTTTTCTACATATTTAGCAACTGTTAAATCACTGTCCTGAACGTAAACCTGATCTAATAAGCAGATTTCTTTCATCTCTTTGTTCAAACGTCCGATAATCATTTTTTCAATGATGTTTTCTGGTTTTTCTGGATTTTCTGTCTTAGCCTGAGCTAATAAGATTTCTTTTTCGTGTTCGATGTAAGAAGCATCTACTTCATCACGAGATACATACTTTGGATACATAGCTGCAACCTGCATAGCTACGTTTCTTAAGCATGATTTGATTTCATCATTTACAACATCTGTATCAGCTTCTACTAATACACCGATTCTTCCGCCACCGTGGATGTAAGATACTACACAACCATCTGTTGTAACTTTTTCAAATCTTCTGATGTTTAAGTTTTCTCCGATTACAGAGATTTTTTCTGTTAAAACATCTTTTACTGTCTTAGAGTTGTCTGCTGCCCATGCTTCGCTCAAGAAAGCTTCGATATCTGTTGTCTCTGTGTTTAATGCCTGATTAGCAACTTCTTCTACGTAGCTTTGGAAATCAGCATTTTTAGCAACGAAGTCTGTCTCTGAGTTTACTTCAACGATTGCTGCTACTTTATCGTCTTTTACAACTGCTTTTACAATACCTTCTGCAGCGATTCTTCCAGCTTTTTTGTCAGCTTTTGCCTGACCATTTTTTCTTAAATATTCGATTGCTGCATCCATATTTCCATCTGTTTCATTAAGAGCTTTTTTACAGTCCATCATTCCTGCGCCTGTCATTTCTCTTAATTCTTTTACCATTTTTGCTGTAACTGCCATGATTCATTCCTCCATAAAATTGTGTGTTCTTTTTAAAAAATGCTTCAACCTGTTCTTAAGGCTGAAGCATTCATGTTCGAAATCTTACGCTTCTTCAGCTGCTTCTACTTCTTCTGCAACTTCTTCGTATACTTCCTCAGCACCTGTTACACCTTGGTTTGCTTCGATTACAGCATCTGCCATCTTAGCAACGATTAATTTAACAGCTCTGATTGCATCATCATTACCTGGAATCACGTAATCTAATTCTTCTGGATCGCAGTTTGTATCAGCGATACCAATCAACGGAATTCCTAATGTGTGAGCTTCCTGTACACAGATTCTTTCTTTTTTCGGATCAACAACGAAGATTGCATCTGGAGCTTTCTTCATGTCTTTGATTCCACCTAAGTTCTTTTCAAGTTTTTCCCATTCTTTTTTGATTTCGATAACTTCTTTCTTAGGTAATACGTCGAATGTTCCGTCTTCAGCCATTCTTTCGATATCTTTTAAGCGGGCGATTCTGCTCTGGATTGTTTTGAAGTTAGTCAACATTCCACCTAACCATCTCTCGTTTACGTAGAACATTCCGCAACGTTCTGCTTCTGTTTTGATTGCATCCTGTGCCTGTTTCTTTGTACCAACGAAAAGAATTGTACCACCTTCAGCTGCGATATCAGAAATTGCTTTGTAAGCTTCGTCTACTTTACCTACAGATTTCTGTAAATCGATAATGTAAATTCCGTTTCTTTCTGTGTAGATGTACTCAGCCATTTTAGGGTTCCATCTTCTTGTCTGATGTCCAAAGTGAACACCTGCTTCTAATAATTGTTTCATTGAAATAACGCTCATGTGTTTTTCCTCCATTTGGTTTTTTACTTCCATATACTTCCCGCCTTGCAACCGCTCTTTTTTATAAAAAGAGTTTGGCACCTGCAAGGATAACCATATATGTGTTTTTTGCAACGTTAGTAGTATACCATATCTAAATGATACATGGCAAGTCTTTTTTACCAATATCTTCGGATTGCTGTAATCGGCTGTGATGATCCCATGTATACGCTCGCCTCTTTTACCGTCTGTCCTTCTGTCGGTGCATGGATTACACGCTCTCCGCCTATGTATATCGCAACATGTCCAGGATAACAGATAATATCTCCCGGAAGCGCATCTGCAAGACTCGCTATACTTTTTCCACCTGCTGCCTGTTCTCCTGATGTACGCAAAATCGAGATTCCCACTGTCTGATGGGCTCTCATGGTAAGTCCGGAACAGTCGATGCCATTATAACTTGTTCCACCATATACATACGGTGTTCCGATATAACTTCTTGCGGCTGCCACAATTGCCTGTCCAACACTTACATCACCGTTTCCTGTATTGTTATTACTGTCATTGTTGCTGCTTCCGCCACCTGAAGTTCCAGAGTCCGGCTGGCTTGGTTTTTCTTGCGGCTGACTATTTCCGCCGCCTGAACTTCCACTGGATGTTCCTCCAGACTGGCTATTCCCAGACGGTTTATTTGACGCCACCTGTTGCTGCTGTTTTTTTGCTTCTTCTTCCGCTTTCTTCGCTGCCTCCTCCGCGGCTTTCTGTGCCGCTATCTGAAGCTGCTCATCTAAATCTGCCACTTCCGTCCTTTTTGCTTCCAATGTCTTGGATAAATTTTCTTTCTGGGTGGAAGATTCCGCCTTCAATTCTTTTAATTTATCCATGTCTTTTTCCAAACCACTTTTTAATGAAGCTACTTCATTTTTTGTCTCTATATATTTTTCCAAATATTCTCTATCTCTGTCATGAACTGCCTGTACATATTCTGCCTGTTTTAACATCTCCGCAATACTGCCCGATTGGAAAATTTTTGTCAACATAGCGCCTGTTCCATTCTCATACATGACTTTAATTCGATATTTCATCTCTGCATACTGCTTCTTTTCTTTTTCCTGTGCAGTCTCTAAATCTGACTTCGCCTGAATGATCTCCTCCCCCTTTGTCGTCATCTGGGCATCTATGTCATTGATCTTTGTCAATATCTTTGTCAAATCTGCTTGAAGCGTGTCTACTTCTTGTTGTGCTTCCTTTTTCTGTGTCTCAAGATTGTCCACACTGTTCGGTTCTGCAAAAACCGGTGATACAATCAAGCTGCTTGCTGTAATCGCTGATACAAGTATTTTTGTAAATTTTTTCATCTTAGTCCCTTTCTCTATTTTTTCTCCCCCTATATAGTTTAATATACTATAAATACCTCCCCTTTTCAATCATTTTCTCCAAACAAAAAAGGCTATGACATAGTCATAACCCTTTCACTCTTCCTACCAGTATCTTCTGAACCAAGGTGATCCGTATACACTCGAAACTTTTACTGTCTGACCAAAGTCCGGTGCATGAATCATCTGTCCTCCGCCTATGTAAATCCCTACATGTCCAGAATAGCACACAACATCTCCAGGTAATGCGGCAGCCATATTGGCAACTGCTTTTCCACCACTTCCTTGAGATCCTGAGCTATGTGGTAAACTTACTCCAATTGCCTTGTGCGCCATCAGCACTAGTCCTGAACAATCCACTCCGCTGTAGCTTTCACCGCCCCACACATACGGAACTCCGATAAAGCTATATGCCGCATCTACAATTGCTTGTCCGCCGCCAGAGTTGCTAGGCGGTACATAATCACTACCACCTCCATTGGAGGTTGTTCCGGAATTCCCACGATTACCAGAGCTTGCTGCCAATGCTCGCTGTCTGTCTTGTTCTGCTTTCTGTGCAGCTTCCTGAATCTGTGCATCAAAATCATCAACTTCTGCTTTTGCTTCTTCAATCGTCGCATTCAAAGTCTCTTTTTGACTTTCAAATTCTTTTTGCTTTTTCTGCTGTTCTTTCTGATCTTCTTCCAAAGATTCTTTTAAGTCAGCAATCTTTTCTTTCGTCTCAACATAGTCTTCCAGACACTTTCTGTCTTTATCATGAACTGCCTGAACATATTCCGCTTTTTTCAGCATCTCAGCAATACTTCCTGATTCAAATACTTTTGTGAGCATAGAACCTGTTCCATTCTCATACATTATCTTAATACGAGCTTTCATCTCTTCGTATTGCGTCTTTTCTTTTTCCTCTGCTTTCTGCAGATCATCTGTTGCTTTTATGATCTCTTTTCCTGTCTGAACGAGCTCTTCCTCCAACGTATTAATCTCTGCCATCAGACTTGCCATCTCATCTTGCAATGTCTCTACTTTCTTCTCCGCTGCTTCCTTATTCTGCTTTAAATCATCGACTGACGGCGCCGCAAAAACAGAACTCACTGTGAGAGAACTTACCAGTAGAGAGGTCAATAAAGTCTTTCCAAATTTGTTCATTATTCCACCTATCCTGAATTTTTTAGTATTTTCTTTACAATCCTCATTACCCCGATTATATAACACTTCATACATTTTTGCAATATTTTTTAATATTTTTGTAATATTCATTTTCCTTTTGCCTTTTCTTCGTAATATATGATATGCTATATTTAAACAAAAAAACACATATCAGGAGGTCAATTATGAATTTTACATTCAATCACAACAACTTAAATGTATTAGATTTGGAAAAATCGCTGGATTTTTACAAGAAAGCGCTTGGTCTTGAAGTTGTTCGCAAAAAAGAAGCTTCTGACGGAAGTTTTATCCTTGCATTCTTAAGCGACAAGACTTCTACTCAGAAGCTCGAACTGACATGGCTTCGTGACTGGGACCGTCCTTATAATCTTGGAGACAATGAATTTCATCTGGCATTTGAGACATCTGATTTTGATGCTGCATTCAAATATCACAAAGAGATGGGATGTGTCTGTTTTGAGAATCCGGATATGGGAATCTACTTTATTTCTGACCCGGATGGATATTGGATCGAGATCATTCCAGCCGAATAACGGAAAACACCATAATAATCGGGAGCGCACGTTTGCTATGAACGAGAGCTCCCAATTTGTATTTTTCTATTTTACATATCTTTTATCAAAACAAACATGCCTGATGCCACTAGTGCACAGAGTACAGTGATAATTCCCATTCGCATCGGCTGCTCCAGCATCCACGCAAATCCGTTCAGTTCAGTCACTACACAAGCTAATATATTCATGGTCATATGCATCAAAACCGGCGCTTTTAACGAGCCGAATTTTTCATAGACATATGCCAAAAGAAGACCGCATATTGTTCCATAAATAATCTGCACCAGATTTCCATGATACAATCCGAAAAACAGCGCAGAATAAATCACTGCCGGAACCATCGGCATAACTTCTCTCAGACGCTTGAAGAGCAGTCCTCTAAAAATCAACTCTTCCATGATCGGAATAACAATGCCAAGACATATGATCTGTACCGGTAAAGACGGAGTGTACAACATCTCCGACGCCTGTTTATAGCCCTCACTCACTTCTGAGAGATTGCTCAAAAGCAACAAATTGTTAACCCCTAGCGCAACCGGTATACTGATTCCGACAATCAAAATATATTTTCCAAAAGCCGCTTTTTTTTGCGGTGTAACTCCACTTTCTTTTTCCAGCTTCCGGTCTTTTCGAAACATCCACGCAAGAATCGGTATCGTACAAAGCGCAGCCAATGCGCTAATCTGTGTTGCATATTTCAAAACACCATCTGTCAGCTCCACCGTCTTTTGCATCAACTCTTCCTGGCTGGACACCGCTTGAAATGTCTCCGGATGCACAAATATCGCATACAGAAAAATCACAACTGCCTCCACCACAAATGCAACCGCCATTTTTACAATAATCGGACCGATCAGTCTCCAAATCCGCTGTCCAGGACTTCTTTGCTGCACAGTTCCACTTCCTTTCGAATTTCTTCTTCTCTTCCCGCCAAAGAACCTTGTACCATCTCTGGTTTTCCACCGCCTCTTCCGCCGAATTTCTCATTTAATCGTTTTGAAAATATTCGTGTATCACAACTTTTACTTCCAATCACATAGCGATAGCCATCTTTTTCATCTCCCGCAAATACAGCTCCAATCGAAGCACCGTTTTCTATGATAAGGTTTGTCAATTCTCTCGGCGCATTTCCCTCAAGCTCTTCCTCAAACCAAACGACTACTTCTTGGGATTGTGGAATCTGCTCCACCTTATAGACAAGAAGCTTTTGCTGAAGCTGTGAAACCTTCGCTTTTCCAGATGAAATCTCTTGCTTTAATCTGGTGACTTCTGAAAAGACTTCCTCCTCCGGGGCTGACAGCAAAACAGAAATTTTTTTCACACTCTCTGCTTTCTGCTCATAATCCTGAAGTGCCCGGAATCCACAGAGCATGGAAATTCGTACGCCACCTTTATAATTCTGCACATTCAAAAGCTTGATCAATCCAATCTCCCCAGTCTTTTTGACATGCGGTGCACAACAGGCGCACACATCATATCCTGGTATCTCCACAATGCGTACCTGCCCTTCAATCTCAATCTTACTTCTGTAAGCAATTGAATCTAATTCCTCTTTAGCGGGATACAACACCTTGATATCCAGACTCTTCACCACTGCTTCATTGGCTTTTCGCTCGATCACTTTTAATTCTTCTTTAGAAATGCTGCCGTTGAAATCCATTGTAATGGCATCTTTTCCCATGTGGAACCCGACATTGTCATAGCCATATACCGCATGTACAATCCCTGATACAATATGTTCTCCGGAATGCTGCTGCATCTTGGAAAACCGTTCTTCCCAGTCAATCGTGCCCTGTACTGTTTTTCCTATTTCCAAAGATTGGTTCGTCTTATGGTAAATGATTCCGGCTTTTTCCTGCACATCTGTCACTTTTGCATCATCTAGTCTCCCGGTATCTGCGTATTGTCCCCCTCCCTCAGGAAAAAAGGCAGTTCTGTCAAGAACCACCTCATATACTTCCCCTGATTGTTCGCACGAGACAACCGTTGCCGAAAAGGTTACCATATGACTATCTTCATAAAATAACTTTTCTGTCATATCCTACATCCTTTCCGGAGCCTCAAAACCAAGCATGTCAATACATGCCTCCAATGCCCGTTTTGTAATCAGCAACAATGCGATAAATCCTGCTTTTCGGTCTTCATTCTCTTCTGAAAGAATCTTCGTCTCATGATAGAAGCGATTGAATGCATTCGAAAGATCATAAATGTATGCACAGATTTTATGTGGTGCAAGTTCTTCAAATGCTGTCTCAATGACATTATTAAATTTTGCAACCTCCAGCATCAATGCTTTTTCACTCTGTGTCTGAGGTTTTTTCATCTTGCACTTGGCTGCATCTTTTCCACTTTCTGCATATTTTGCAAGAATTGATTTGATACGCACAATCGTATATAAATTGTACGGTCCTGTATTTCCCTCGAACGAGATAAATCTTTCCACATCAAACACATAATCCTTCGCAGCCTGATTTGACAAATCTCCGTATTTCATGGCAGAAAGCGCAACCATCTGTGCTGTCTTTCTCGCCTCTTCTTCGGACATCGTACGGTTCTCTGCAATTTTTTTATACATCTCCTCATTGATGTCATTGATCAGACTCTCCAGACGCATCACTCCGCCGTCTCTCGTCTTAAATGGTTTTCCGTCTTTTCCGTTCATTGTACCAAATCCAATGAACTTCAATTCCATATTCTCATTGATGATCTTTGTCTTTTTCGCGCAACGGAATACCTGCACAAAATGCAGTTCCTGACGCTTATCTGCAAGGTAGATCACCTCATCCGGATGATACAGTTTCTCACGTTCGATCAGTGTGGCAAGATCTGTCGTATCATACAATGCCGCTCCGTCAGATTTTAAGATCATACACGGCGGGATCTCTTTTGTATCGTTCTCTTCTTTGACATCTACGACAAGCGCTCCCTGATCAATATGTGCATAACCTTCTTTTTTCATATATTCTACCATCTCCGGAATATATGGCTGCGCATCTGCCTCGCCTTTCCAAAGATCAAATTCCACGTTCAATGCACCGTAATTCTTTTTTAAATCCGCAACAGAAACATTCATAATGTGTTTCCAGATTGCAGTGTATCCTCTATGCCCGTTCTGCAATAAGAATGTCGCCTGCAATGCTTCTTCTTTATAATCTTCATGTTCTTTTGCGTATGCGCTCGCTGTCGGATAAATCTCTTCCAACTCGGTGATCGTAAACGGTGATTCTTCTGGATATTCTCCTTCAAACTGATCGTCAAAATATGGAAGCTCCGGTTTTCTCTTTTTCAGCTCGGTGATGACAAGTCCCATCTGGTATCCCCAGTCTCCAAGATGCACATCTCCAATCATCTTATGTCCGACATATTTCCCGATTCGTTTTACACTTTCCCCAATTACCGCTGAGCGAAGATGTCCTACATGAAGCGGCTTTGCAACATTCGCTCCGCCGTAATCCACAATGATCGTCTTCTGCTTTGTCGGCTCTTCCACACCAAGTTTTTCCTGCTCTGACATTTTTCCTAAATAAGAAGCGACAAACTCACCGTCCAGAATAATATTGATAAATCCTGGATTGACCGCCTCCACCTGCTCAATGCAAACACTTTCTTTTAATACTTCAACCACATCATTGGCAATCATGATCGGTGCTTTCTTATAAGCTTTTGCCGCCGCCATCGCGCCATTACACTGATATTCACACAAATCCGGTCTGTTTGACAATGTAACCTTTGCATATTGTTTATCATATCCTGCTTTCTCAAAGGCAGCTTCCAATTCAAATGTTAAAATATCTGCTATTTTTTTCATAGTTCCTCCTGCTTTGCATCTGCTCTATTTCGTTCGTTCATATTTTTTCTTATACTTCCTTATTTTAGCACAAGGATTTCATTGCAACAACCATATATTTGCAAAAGATTTCGTTCGTTATTGTATTTTCTTTTCTTCCATGATATATTTAGGAACGATTACTATTATTGAAACTTAAATATACTATATTATGAAAGTGAGGAAACATTATGAAAATAGGCTCTCATGTAGGTATGAGTGGCAAAGAGATGCTGCTTGGTTCAGCAAAAGAAGCCGTCTCATACAACGCCAATACCTTTATGTTTTATACAGGCGCACCCCAAAATACGCGCCGAAAAGATATCAGTGAATTAAATATTGACGCGGCATGGGATTACATGTCCGCTCACGGAATTGACGAAATCGTTGTGCATGCACCGTATATCATCAATCTTGGAAATACAATCAAACCGGAAACCTTTGAGCTGGCAGTAGAATTTTTGCAGCTAGAATTGGAGCGAACAGAAAGCTGTAAAAGTCACACTTTGATTCTCCATCCCGGCGCACACGTAGGCGCTGGAGCAGATGCCGGAATTGCACAAATCGTAAAGGGATTAAACACTGTCCTGACCAAGGACACGAATTGTAATATTGCCTTAGAGACGATGGCAGGAAAGGGAACCGAGATCGGACGGTCTTTCGAAGAACTTGCACGCATCTACGACGGTGTTGTCCACAACGAAAAGCTGCGCGTCTGCTTTGATACCTGCCATACACATGACAGTGGCTATGATATCATTCACGATTTTGACGGAGTCATCAACCATTTTGACAAACTCATAGGCAAAGAGCAGATTGCCGTCTTTCACATTAATGACAGCAAAAATATACGCGGTGCTTCCAAGGATCGCCATGCCAACATAGGTCTCGGCGAAATCGGCTTTGATGCACTCTCCTATATCGTGCATCACAAAGACTTCAAAACAGTGCCAAAGATTTTGGAGACACCTTATATTCCATCTACAGAGAATCCCAAAAAATCTTTCGCACCTTACAAACACGAAATTGAAATGTTAAAAACCAAGACATTCTCTTCTATCCTTTAAGATGATTATTTTACCTTCCTCTTGACTTTCTCTTCTTCTAATTGTAATATTGTATTATATATTTAATACAAAGTGAGGTGATTCTTAAATGCCATGGGAACTAAGCAATGACCGACCTATTTATCTGCAGCTTATGGAACGTATACAAATGGATATTGTATCGGGCAAATACCACGCTGGTGACAAGCTTCCTTCTGTACGCGATCTCGCAATAGAAGCTGCTGTAAATCCAAACACGATGCAAAAAGCTTTATCAGAACTGGAACGTGTTGGTTTGGTATACTCACAGAGAACGAGTGGACGTTTTATTACGGAGGACGCAACTATGATAAAAGAACTAAAACAGCATCTTGCCAATGAACATATCTTAGAATTTTTCGAAAAAATGAAACAACTCGGTTTTCGAGAAGAAGAAGCTTTACAACTTATGGAAGAGAGAATAAAGGGGGAAAAATAGATGAATCCTATTTTGGAGTGCAGAGGACTTACCAAAAATTACGGAAGCTTTACTGCATTATCGAACTTAAATCTATCTCTGGACAGAGGACAGATTATCGGTCTTTTAGGACCAAACGGAAGCGGAAAGACAACATTGATCAAACTCATCAACGGTCTGCTCGTTCCAACAGATGGACGCATATTGATCGACGGGGCAGAACCATCTGTCACCACACGAAATATTGTCTCTTACCTTCCGGAACGGACATACTTAAGCGACTGGATGAAAGTAAAAGAGATTGTCTCTTATTTCAAAGACTTTTATGAGAATTTTGATGAGAAACGTGCCTATGAGATGCTTGCACATTTGCAGATTGATTCAAATGCAAGACTCCGCACCTTTTCCAAAGGGACAAAAGAAAAGGTACAATTGATTTTAGTCATGAGCCGCAATGCAGATTTGTACGTATTGGACGAACCAATCGGCGGTGTTGATCCGGCAGCACGTGATTATATACTGAACACCATTCTTACAAACTATAATGAAAATGCTACAATATTGATCTCTACACATTTGATCACAGATATTGAAAACATTTTAGACCGTGTTCTTTTTCTTCAAAACGGGCACATTGCACTCAATACAAGTGTAGATGACATCCGAATTGAGCACGGAAAATCCGTAGATACATTATTCAGGGAGGTATTCAGATGTTAAGTAAATTAATTAAACACGAATTTCGGGCACTCTCCCGATTTTTACTTCCGATTCATATTCTTTTGCTGGTTGCCTGTCTGATTGGACGATTTATGTTTCAGGCGATGGCCACGATGGATCTGCCAAATGTGATATTGATTGTCTCATTTGTATTCCTGATCTCCATCTGGATCGTTGTACCATGTGCGACATCTATTTTAATTGTAGTACGCTATTATAAAAGCCTGTATACCGACGAAGGATATCTGACACTGACACTTCCGGCGACAAGAGGACAGCTTCTGTTTTCCAAAGCATTTGCAGCATGCGTCTGGAGTATTTTAGATCTCGCAATCGTCATCGCAGGACTTGCAATTGTGGTTATCATACCACAGGTTTATCAAAACTCTGCAGAGGCGCTTAATGAGCTAGAAAAAGCATTGGAGATGTCACCAAGCCTGTTTTTCTGGTCAACTGTCGGAATCTCTGTTGTCGGATGTTTTGGGAATGTGGCACTTTACTATTTTTCAGTATCTATCGGGCAGCTCCTTTCTTCGCACAGAGTGCTCGGAGCAATCATTGCTTACTTTGCAATTTCAACAGTTTTTTCTGTATTGATGCTGATCGTCATGTTTGCAGTTGGATATGATCCATTTTTGAGCGCTTCCTCTGATTCGCTTGCCACAACAGCATTCTTAAGTTCTTATAAGGCAAGTGCCATCCTATGTATCCTGGAAACATTCCTGTTCTTCGGTGGTACATACTACTTACTAAAGAAAAAAACAAATCTCAACTAAAAAACAGGGACAAGGGTTCTTTTTGAAACCCTCGTCCCTATTTTTATCAAAATACAACCTGAATCAAAAACATATACAGCACCGTTCCAGCCCCGATACTGAGCAGATTGTTTCGTTTCCACACATGCAGTGCCGCAACCGTGGCCACAGCAATCAACTCCGGAACACCATGCGGTGCCTCCCGCACCGGTGTACTTTTTAAACAATATACAACAAGCATCCCGATCACTGCCGGTGTCAATACTTTTCCAAGATACTGTATCGTCTCTGGAATCTCTTTTCCTTTTGGAAAGACCAAAAAAGGAGTAACTCTCGTTGCAAATGTAGTCAGTGCAACCGCCAAAATAATCAAAATCGAAATTCCCGCACTTACCGGCATCCTTCTTCCTCCTTATCCAATCTCTTTTTCCCCACAAACAATATAAGAACAATCAAAAGCATCGACGGCAATACAAAACTGTCCGCGCCAAAAATCTGCAGACAAACAAACGCTCCCACAACACCGATCACCGCCGGTATCCGGTTCTTTTTCTCCATCCATTGTTCAATAAAGATCACAACAAACAATGCCGTCATTGCAAAATCAATTCCCTCTGAATTGATCGGAAGAAGACTTCCCACCAAACCACCGATTGCAGAACCAATCACCCAATAAGATTGATTCAAAAGTGCGATCGCCAAAAGAAACTTTTCTTCCGCTACTCCCTGAGGCACTTTTGTCGTACAAAGCAATGAGTACGTCTCATCCGTCAAGCTAAAAATCATATACCATCTTGATTTGCCCATTTTATTAAATTTTTCCAAAAGAGAGATTCCATAAAACACATGTCTGACATTCACCATAAATGTCAAAAAAATGACTTGTAAAAAAGAAATACCCGGCACGAAAAAATTCACTGCCAGGTATTGTCCAGAACCTGCATATACAAGCAGACTCATTAATATCGCCCATACGAAAGAATATCCCTTTTCTGCATACATCACACCAAACGCAATTCCTATAAACAAATATCCCGTCAACACCGGAATTGTATAAGGAAATGCTTTCTTAAATGCTTGCCTATGTTGTGACATTTCTCTTCCTCTATCCTACACTTTATATCATTCTCAAATATACACACCTAGGCGGATTCGAACCGCCGCACCCGCCTCCGGAGGGCGGTGCTCTATCCCCTGAGCTATAGGTGTATAAGAGTCGTTTACATCGTAAACGACTTTTAAATAATATCACACTTTTCTCCAAAAGTAAAGAAATTCTGTCTGGATTTACAAAATCACAAAATTAGTCGGTTTTCTTTTCTGCTGAAATAATATGCTCTGTAAGAGAGGATTTCCTCCTCTTCCACCTGCGTATCGTTGATCTCTTCAATCATATCCTCCAGATCGATACGGTTCGGGCTCTTACTCTCCGGCACGATAATCACTTCATGTATACTGCTTGGGAGTACATAATAATTTTCTCCGAGCTGATTTCCAATATCCTCAAGCACCTTATCATACAAAATGCACGCAGCACCAAAGCTTCGGATTTCATTGGTTAGCACATACATAAAATCTTCTTCCTCTTCATCGTTTGTCTCTTCGCCAAGCAATTCAGCCACCACGGAGTGCATTGTTTGAAATTCCGGCGGCAGGAGTTTTTTCGTGTTCTGATGTGCAATGTTATAGATTTTCTCTTTTTCCACACCCCACATTTTCACAATATCATCTGTGATCAATATGGTGGCTGTTCCTGATTTACTGACATCCAGCAGCACATAGAATACAATCGCCAAATCCAACACGCACACATGTGGAATCTGTTCGAGAAGTTCTGCATTCTCCTCTGCATGAATCAGTTTGTACACAATTTTTTGCTGCATTTTTGAAAAGCTCTGCAATACCGAAGTCTCCCACGCATGCTCTATGCGCACTTCCTGATACAATTTTAAAATGCTCTTTACAATCCGGTCAAGTGACTGATGTTTCTGATACTGCTCAAAATATTCTTCCAGATAAATCGTCGGCGATACATTGATTCCTTTTTCACTGACCATGATTCCGACTCTGTTTTTTCCATTATTTTTCATCGTCGTCTGAATACATACTGACATCCCTTCTTTCACCTGTTGCTTTATTCTTACTTCTACTGCACTCACAAATTGCTGATAATTCATATAAACTCCTTTCCTGTGAGTTGCTTTCTTTTTATCCCTCTTGAAAAATTGACATGAACCTGTCAAAGAAAATAGATTTGAAATATATTATGGTTTTTTGATTATAACCGAAGCTTCTGAAAAATACAATGCCTTTTTGAAATTTTTATCCATACGCTAACATTTCCTCTGTAACAAAAAAAGGATGAGCTATCCTATAAATAAACTCATCCTCTCCGTTATCAGATATCTGAACAGAATCCATTATACTCTTGATAAGTACTCTCCTGTACGTGTATCAATCTTCAGAACATCGCCTTGTTCTACAAACAACGGTACGTATACAACTGCTCCTGTCTCCACAGTAGCTGGTTTTGTCGCACCCTGTGCTGTATCTCCTTTAAATCCTGGCTCTGTCTCTGTAATCGCAAGTTCTACGAACAATGGTGGCTCTACAGCAAATACATTGCCATTGTGAGAACAAATCTTCACCATCTCATTCTCTTTTACGAATTTGAGTGAATCACCAATTGCATCTTCATTCAATGCAATCTGATCATATGTCTCAACATCCATGAAGTGATACAATTCTCCATCAGAATATAAGTACTGCATATCTTTTCTTTCGATATGAGCTTTTGGGAATTTTTCTGTAGGTCTAAATGTTTTTTCTACAGCTCCACCACTGATAATATTTTTTAATTTTGTTCTAACGAACGCTGCACCTTTACCTGGTTTTACATGTTGGAATTCTAAAATCTGATAAATATTCCCGTCAATTTCAAGGGTTACACCATTTTTAAAATCTCCTGCTGAAATCATCTGTTATCCTCCTTAATTATTCCCACATGTATCACTACATCTTGCGGGACATGCTCCTTTAAGCATAAATATTCTTCTTCACTTCTATCCATTCTATAATAGTTTGTACGATTTTTCAACCTTTTTTTTCTATCCACTTAATTATTGTTCCAAATACGCATCTACAATGTCTTTTGACACACTGTGACAGATCTCTTCTGTCACTCCTTTTGAGGCATCCCGCACCTCTTGTCTTAGTTCTTCACTCATAGGAACAATCTTCGTTCCACTTTCCTCAATCACCTTGATTTTTTCCGCAATGCGGGTGTCCGACTGCTCTCTTGCGTATTTTTTTGCAATCTCAGAAGCCTCTGTGATCACATTTTGCTCTTTCTTTGAAAGCCCTTCAAAAAATTCATCACTGACAATCAAAGAAATCAAATGCGGCAGATGATTTGTCTCAACCACATACTCCTGCTGTTCATATAATCGACTGGAAACAATAACCTCATATGGGTTTTCCTGTGCATCGATTGTTCCCTGCTGAAGCCCGATGTACACCTCACTGAAAGTCATAGGTGTCGGATTCGCTTTGAGCGACTTCCAGAAAGCCATATGATACGGATTCTCCATTGTTCTGATCTTTTGCCCCTTAAAATCCGACAGGGAAGTAATATTTTTGTTCGTGGACATGACACGGAACCTCTGATCCGCATACCCCAACAGCTTATAGCCCGCATCTTTGTAAACATCTTCCATCAGACCATAGAACTTCGCATCATCCACTTTGTTGCGGACTTCTTCAATAGAGTCAAACACACATGGAATGTCAAATACCGCGACATCTTTCATAAACGTAACCTGCGGCGCTGTATTTTGTACGACAAACGGAATATCTCCGTCTTTACAGCTTTCTAACAATTCACGGTCTCCGCCAAGCGTACTGTTTGGATATACTTGAATCTTCATCTTTCCATCACTTAGCCGATCCACCTCTTCTGCAAATTTTTCCGAGAACAACTGTGTCACCGTATCTTCCGGACTGGATGTCGCAAGCGGCCAAGCGTATCTTTGCACATCGCTCTCCTTGGCGCACCCGGACAAGAGTACAGCAGCCAGCACCGCTGTTGCCATATATATTTTTTTCTTCATCAGATTTCCCTCCTACAATAGCACAAGACTGATACCTGGTATAAATGTAATCAGCAGTAACGCAATCAAGAAGAACACAATCATCGGAAATGCTTTTTTTGCAATTTCCATAATCGGTATCTCCGTAAGTGAACTTGCCACGAACAAATTGACTCCGATCGGAGGTGTCACAAAACCAATTGCAAGGTTTACAACCATCATCACACCAAAATGAATCGGGTCCATTCCTATTTCTGTTACAATCGGCAATAAAATCGGGCTTAAGATCAAGATCGCCGGTGTCGTATCCATCGCCATTCCCACAATCAGTAAAAAGATATTAATCACAATTAAAATGACAATCGGATTACTAAAGTGTGTCAAAATCCATTCGCTGACTGCCTGTGGCACCTGCATCAGTGTAAGCACCCGCGAAAACGCAATTGACGCTGCAAGTATAAATAACAGCGGCGCATAAGTTCTTGTGGATTCTACAATGATTCCCCAAATGTTCTTCACCTGAATCGTGCGATAGATAAAAAGACTGATAATCAACGCATAGAAAACCGAGATAACCGCAGCCTCTGTCGGTGAAGCAATTCCCGAATAAATGCACCCTAAAATAATAACCGGACTAAGCAGGGCAAAAAAGCTCTCTTTTAACACTTTCAAAAAGCCTTTCGCATGTAATTTTCCAATCTCTTCTGCAATCTTTTCTTTGTCTTCTCCATATTTCTTACAGTAATAGATTGCATAGATCATCAGCAGGCCGCCAATCAAAAGTCCCGGAATAATTCCCGCGATAAACAGATCACTCACGGATTCTCCCGCCGCCATTCCATACATGATAAACGGAATACTTGGCGGTATGATCACACCGAGTCCTCCCGCCACAGCAACCACTGCTGTCACAAATTTCTTGTCATATCCAAGTTCCATCAGAATCGGTATTGTCATACTTCCAACCGCCGCTACAGTAGCCGGGCCCGAACCTGATATTGCACCATAAAACAAACATGTAATAATCACTGCGCACGGCATTCCCGCAGTTCTTTTTCCAAGAAAATACGCGAAAACATCAAACAGCCTTTTCGAGATTCCACCCTTTGCCATAACGATTCCGGAGAACACAAACATCGGCACTGCAAGAAGTGGAAAACTGTCGATTCCACCAAACATAGAACGAATGACAAACTGGGCGCTCGCCGTAAAAGAAGGGTCAAATGCTCCCGGCAATACCGATACAATCCCAAGTGATATCGATACCGGAATCGCAATCACCAGGCAAACTACAAATATTAAAAATACAACTACGATTGGCATGATTCTTCCCCTCCTTTTTCTTTCGCCCTTACAACCTGAAGCTCGATCCACCATCTCTGCACAATTCTAAATGCTGCCAGAATAAAGCATACAAACGGCGCTGCCTGAATGTAATACATCGGAATTCCACACGCCGGACTGACCTGTCCGCTCTCAATCGCAGAGCGCAGATACAAAAAGGCATACGGTATCATATAGCAGAAAAATACTAGTTCAATCGTATGATTCACCAGCTTAAACAACGCTTTTCCTCGTTTCGGAAACATCGCCACAAACTGCTCCACTTTTATAGAAATACATTTTTTCGTACAATAGCTGATGCTCAAAAATCCTTCCCAAATAAAAATATATCTTGTGATCTCTTCCGACCATGACAAAGACATGCCAAATGCATATCGAAAAACCACCTGAATTCCCATAATGGCAGTCATCATGATAAGACCTGCTCCCATTAGGAATTCTTCCAGACTGTTATTTAACCATGTGAATACTCTTTTCATAGCCTGCTCCTCTCATTCGTTTATTTCTTAACACAACACGGATTTAAAAACAGGCTTGGCAGTCTCGCTGTCAAGCCTGTTTGCACTTATTATAGGCTTTTGTGTAACAATTGCAATACAGTTTCCAAATTATTCACTTCCATTTGCCCTGGTGCAGATGCCTTTTTTGCTGCTCCAAATGTCAAAGCTGAACCGAATACTTCTCCGCAAAGTCTGCTGATTACACCTGTTCCTGCCATAGACATCGTAATAATTGGTCTGTCTGCATATTCCGATGACATCTCTTCCGTTGCAGCCAACAGTACAAGCACATCTTTTTTGCTGTTTGGCATTACCGCAATTTTCGGAATGTCTGCCCCCAGTTCCTGCATGTTACGAAGTCTTGAAACAATCTCCTCTTTTGCAGGTGTCTTGTCAAAATCATGGTTAGAAGCAACTACTTTTACATTCACTTTATGTACTTCCTCAATGATTTCTTTTACAATCTCATCTCCTGTAAACGCTTCCACGTCTACCAGATCCACATAACCTGTCGCAGCAGCTTTTTTATTCAGCTCTGCATATGCTTCTGCATCGATTGCTTTCTCTCCGCCCTCTTTCGAAGTACGGAATGTGAACAACAATGGAGTCTCACCCAAAGCTTCTCTAAGTTCTTTTAAAACTTCTTCCACTTTATCAAATTCAAACACATGTTCAAACCAGTCTACACGCCATTCTACTACATCTACCGGAATATTTTCAAATGTTTTTGCTTCATTGATAATTTCTTCCTTTGTCACTCCTACGATCGGCACACAGATTTTTGGTACTCCTTCTCCGATCTTTACATTTCTTACGATTACCGGATTCATAAATATCCTCCTGTCAATTCTAACTCTATTTTGCCAATTCTGTTTTTGATACCAATTTTCCATATCTTGCATTTACAAATACTGCAAGCAATACACCAATTACTGTAATTACAATATTCATCATAAGCACTCCTGTCGCAGACATATTTGCTGCCGCACTTAAGATTGTATAATTACATAAGCTTGATGCAATCATAACAAGGCTTGTGATTGTTCCTTTGATCTTCGGGAACAGTTCATTTACAGTAGCTGTTGCCATCTGAAGAACTCCTCCTGCTGCTGCATAACCGATTACAAATGCACCGATGTAGCAGATTGCAGGTGTCTTGATCAAATGTACTAACACCAACATGATTGTCGCAATTGCCGGATAGATAACAAGAAAACGTACTTGTTTGAATTTTGTGATCAAAATACTTGTCACAAACAATGCAACTAAAGTTCCTGCTGAGTAGTATGTCTGCATTACAGATACCGATTCAGACGGGATTCCTGCGATTTCTTTTCCGAATGTCTGCGCACAGTTTAACCATAACTGGAATGTAGCTGTACTTGTGAAACCGATTAAAATCAAGGCTACACTTTCCAATGAGAAATTTGCATTTTTCAGGTTACTGATAAATGACTCTGATTTTCCGCTCTCAGACTCTGCCGGAAGCGGTGCAAAAATTGCCAGCACACCGAGCACTGCGATTATAATACCTGCTACAAGTGGAAGTGTCAGGTATGACATAGATGTTCCTGCCACAAGTCCTAAGAAGAATGGCATTAAAAGCTGTGCTACGGAAATAAATAACTTAATTCCCATTGTCGCAATACCTGTATACTTGTACATAATCTCTGCAACTGCCGGATATGTAGCTGTATCTAAGAAGGAGTTTGCGATACCTCCGAGAACTGCTGCAACATATGCAACCTGTACGTTTGGTGAAAAAGCAATCCCTACGAAGAAAATAACATAAGATGCCACACCAATCAATACCGAAATTCTTCTTCCAAGCTTATCCGATAACGGTCCTGCAAACGGAAGTGAGATCAAACGTCCCAATCCCAATGCGGCTGCGATTGCAGTTACTTTCATCGCATCGTTCATTCCCCACTGATCTGCCAGCATCTCTTTTACAACCTGCTGGCTCAATATAGAACATCCAATACCATGGATAAAATAGTTTAAGTACAAAATCAATGCACTTGGTAAATATTTCTTATTCATCGTCTTTTCCTCTGCACTCCTTTTTTCTTTTAGTCGTATTTGATATCTAAGATTTCTTTCATATATTCGATCGGCATTGGTTCTCCTGTCCACAATTCAAATGCGGCTGAACCCTGGAATAACATCATTCCAAGACCGTTCATTGTCTTACATCCGACTTCTTTTGCCATCTTCAACAGCGCTGTTTCTCTTGGAGCATATACAACATCTGTTACGATCAGGTCTGGTCTTAAGAACGATTTGTCCGGAATGTATGTCTGACCTTCTAATGGTTTCATACCCATGCCTGTTCCGTTTGCAAATAAATAGCTGTCTGCAATCTCTTCTTTTAATTTGTCAAGATCTGCAAGATCATATAATGTCGCTTTACAGTTTGTATTTTCATTGATTTTCTTTACTGTCTCTTCTGCATTTGCCCAGAATTTATCTTTGATGTTAAAAATAGACATCTCTGCCACACCGTCAAGCGCTGCCTGAATTTCAATTGCTGTTGCAGCTCCACCCGCTCCGACAATTGTCATTTTTTTGCCAATAACATCAATGTTGTTGTCTTTTAATGCTGCCATATAACCGATACCATCTGTAATGTGACCTGTCAGGTGTCCATTGTCATTTACGATTGTATTGACTGCACCACACATTTTCGCTGCCGGTGACAACTCGTCTAAGTATTTATGTACCACTGTTTTGTTTGGCATAGATACGTTAGAGCCTCTCATCTTTAATGCACGAAGTCCTTTGATCGCATCTTCTAATGTATCGTTGTCCACCTCAAATGCAAGGTATGCATAGTCATATCCTAATTTTGCAAATGCTTCATTCTGCATTGCCGGTGAACTTGAATGTCTGATTGGGTAAGCCATTAAACCGATTAATTCTGTGTGACCTGTAATTCTTTCTGCCATGATTTTTCTCTCCTTTTAATTTGAATTGTTTTTTCTTTTGCCCATTTGTTAAATTTTAAACAACCTCTTTACTGTGATTATATACGATTTCAATCAATACTTCCAATACATCTTTTGTTATTTTTTGATAGTTTTTTTCTATCAATTGTGATATACTGTAAGGTAGAGAAAGGAGTACATGCTATGACATTAAATCAATTAACATATTTTCAAAAAATTGCCCAGCTGGAACATTTCCGCTTAGCCGCCAATGAACTGAATATTTCCCAGCCAAGTCTCAGTCGTTCTATGGATACGCTAGAAAATGAACTCGGTATTCCTCTTTTTGAAAAAAACGGACGAAACATCACACTCACCAAATACGGTAAGATGTTTTTAGAACACGTTGACCGCATTTTAGAAGAGGTTCGCACTGCGGAACAGAAAATGTACCATCTGACACAAGAAGGGGGACACATCGACATCGCCTATGTATCCCCTCTCGCTAACCACTATATTCCGCACACGGTGCGTACTTTTTTGAATCTTCCGGAAAATAAACAAGTGACGTTCAGTTTCAGTCAGGCACATACAATTGACCTGATCCGCGGGCTGAAAAACGACATGTATGACGTTGTTTTTGGCGCATATGTGGAAGATCAGCCTTCCGTACAGTTTACTCCAATCCTGCATCAGGAGATGTTACTCATCACCTCGTTAAACCATCCGCTCGCAAATGAAAAAGAAGTACCTTTTCAAGTACTGCAGGATTATCCGGTGATCGGATATGACCGTGATTCAGGTCTTGGACTTTACACTCACAAATTATATCGTAAGCACCAGATCCAGCCGGATATTGTCATCGACTGTCCAGACGAATATTCTATCGCAGCACTTGTGGCAGAAGACTTTGGAATCGCACTCGTTGCCGATGTTGACACGATACGCGATGCAAAGATTGCCAAAATTCCGGTTGCCGGCGAAGAACTCATCCACACGGTCTACATGGCTCATATGAAAGACAAATATATGATTCCCGCCACAAACCGGTTTGTCAAATTTATCAAAAAAGATTCCGGTCTGACCTAATATTCTTTAACTTGCGCTCCTTCCTTTAATCACTGTCCTTTGGTATAATTGCTTCGCCATTTTCATCCAACAGGTAAATTGCAAAAACGGTTTTAATCCGAGCCGGATAAGTCTCCAAAATTTCTCCATTATATACGATACATACCTCTGTTCCCTCTTCAAGTTCCGGTACTTCAATCTTTGATACAACATCCGTTGTAACCGTAATTTCACCTGTTGATATCTCTTCATTTTCAAAAGGTTCGACTGAAATCGTATTTTCACCTATTTCCAAAACAGTTGCGTTAAATGTCGGATTCCCTTTCGGCGTTTCCGTATCTTTACATCCTGTTAATGAAAACGCAGCAAAAATACAGGCACCTAATACAACAGATCTTTTTCTCATTTGATACACCTCCAACCCTTCATTTTCATTATGCTACCGAAAACAACTAATAATAATCCAACAATACAACTTCCGATTCCTAACACTTCTCATGACTCTTTTTCCTCCCATCTTTCCTTCTCATCTTTACAATCGCAATCTCGCTTAACCTCATCCAAAGATGTGATTGCAAATAAAAATGCGACCACAAGTATAGATAATAACGAGGCAGACACACTTTTCATAAAATGATCAACAACTACCATTGCAATCGTAGTTGCTGTAGTGTCTAAAAAAACAAACAAAACTTTCGCACTCATAAAAGAAATCCTGTCTAATGACAGCAGTGCATTCGGCAACGCCTGTGCAAACACTTCCATCGGAAATCCTACAATTGCAAAAATAAGAAAAAACAATATAATTTTGCCAACCGATTCATATCGAAACCCAAAGATTTTCATAATAGAACCACCGACAAGAGCGATTACCGAAACAATACCTAAAACAACTGCCACGCAAATAATAAAGCCCAAAAAATCTAATACTTTTTTTCTCATTTTTCACGCCTTTCCAAACAAAAAAAGATGTACAAGGTATACTATTTCAACTTCTACCTCATACATCTATTTTAATCTGTTCTTTAAATTATGTCCAATATTTCTTGCAATTTACTAGGCTATATGTTACAGTTCACTCCACGCCATTCGCGAAACGCACTTTCAGTGCTTTTCCGCTGCAAGCAGCTATTTTTGCTCATAAACAGGCGTTAAATTCTATAAATAATCTCTTTTTTCCAAAACTTCAAGGATATTACGCCCTTCCGTTGTACCCTCAATAATTCTTCTTGCACGGACACTGTCACCGATGTTCATAATCTCTACATCTCCGCTGTGTCCAAATGTATTATACAACGCATCTAAGATCGGAGCATTTGCTCTCATACCAAGACATACAAATCCGTAATCAAATGCGAGATCTTTCTCTTCTCCATCCGGCATTTTCACAAGGAATGCATCGCTCTTTACTTCTAACAAAGCTGTGTTTGGAAGCTGTTGTACTCCATACTGATCCATCATCGTAAATGTTCCAACTTTAGAAACAGGGTCAATTCCATTTCCGATAACCGGCATCATTTCTACGATACTCACATCCGCATGTCTTGGTGCGAAGAATTCCACTACATCAAGACCAACTGCTCCTCCACCGATGACTACAACTTTCTTTCCAGTCAAGTCTTCCGGATATTCTGTAATGTGGTTGATCATATTTGTGATAGAAGATACTTTTCCGCCTTCTTTGTCAATATTTTCGTGTAATCCTTTGATTGGCGGAAGAAGTGGATTCGATCCTGTCGCATTGACAATAATGTTCGGATTCAGGCTTTCAACCAACTCAATTGTTGCTTCTGTATTTTTAAAGATAAATAAGTTTTTCAGCTTGCTTGCACGGTGAATCAGATAATTCGGGAAATCTGACAGTCTCTTTTTATCCGGAATCTTGGAAATCTCCGCTGCAAGTCCTCCAAGATTTGCCTTTTTCTCGATCAAGAATGTTGTACATCCAACTTCAGCTGCTGTACATGCTGCTTCCAGTCCTGCAGTACCTCCACCGATTACAACAACATTGCAAGATTTCTTCACGCGAAGTTTTTTGTATCCTTCTCCTTCATTCACAGCCGGATTGATTGTACAACGGATTGGGCGGTTTACTCCGATACGGTTTCCTGCACATCCGATGTTACATGAGATACATTTACGGATTTCTTTTTCATCGCCAAAGCTTACTTTGTTTACCCATTCCGGATCCGCAATCAGACCACGTCCCATACCGATGAGATCTGCATCTCCTCTTTCTAAAATATCTTCTGCAACTTGTGGGTCTCTGATATTTCCCATTGTGATACAAATTTTTCCATATCTTTCTTTGACTGCTTTCGCCATATAAGAACGCCATCCGTCTTCCAGGTAGTTAGCATCAATCTGATATTGGATAGAGCCATTCAAACCACAGGAAACGTCAAATACATCTACCTCTTTTTCAAAATACTGAAGATAATCCAAAGTATCTTCCAATGTGTTTCCGCCTTCTAAAAATTCATCTGCACTGATTCTTACAAAAATCGGGAAGAATGGACCTACCTGTGCACGTACTTCTTCAATAACCATTTTTGCAAAACGTGCTCTGTTCTCTGGGGAACCTCCAAATTCATCCGTTCTCTTATTTGTTATCGGTGACAAGAACTGGCTGAGTAAGTAAGAGTGTCCGGCGTGAATCTCCACTGCATCAAATCCTGCGATCTGTGCTCTCTTTGCAGCTTCTCCGTATTTTTTTACAATGCGTAAAATCTCTTCTTTTTCAAGCGGTCTTGGAATCTCTCCACCTGCTTTTGACGGAATATTCGACGCAGAAACCGGCTGCATATTTGTTCTTGCAGACTGCGCAGAAGCTCCAGCATGATTGATCTGGATTGCAATACAGGCACCATGTTTGTGTACTGTCTCGCTCAATTTGAATAATCTTGGAATATAGCTGTCGTGGTCGATACGAAGCTGTGTTGTTCCATTAGATCCTTCCGGTGAATCTACACTTGCATTTTCTACGATCAAAAGACCTGTTCCGCCTTTTGCTCTCTGTTCATAATAGTTGATATGAAGAAAACTCATTTCTCCATTCTGTTCTCCATAGTTCGTTCCCATTGGTGTCATAACAATTCTGTTTTTCAGTGTCATGTGCTTAATTGTAAGCGGTTCAAAAATATGTGTATATTTGCTTTGCATTTTTTCCTAACTCCTTCTAAATGATTGTTTCAGATCCATGTGAAACGAGGTTGTTGACATTGCCTTGGGCGCCGGCCTCTGTCTTTTCTTAGCTACTATTATAAGCACTCTTCATCCATAAAACAAATTGGTATTTTCATCATTTTTGATAAATTTTCTCTATAGATTTAAAAAAGTAACTGCTCAAAGAACAGTTACTTTTTCCGTTTGTCTTTCTCTTTTCGATAAAAATGTAATACAATTTTTTCCAAGTATCGTTTCAGAACAATCTGAATCTCTTCTTTGGGGTGAATCGGCTTCACAAGTATATTTCGGATTCCCGCCCGTTTTGCGCCATAGACATCAGTAAACAGCTGGTCCCCGATAAAAATTGTATTCTCTGGTGTTGTTCCCATAATCTCCATCCCCTTTTTGTAATTTTTTGTAGATGGTTTGTGAGCATTAAAAATATAGTTCGTCTGAATCTCCTCATTGAACATCTTTACGCGGGGTTCCTGATTATTCGAAATCAGGCAACTGGAAAATCCAATCGCCTTCAGTCTCGCAAACAGCGCTTTTGCCCTCTCATCAGCCGGTGCACCATGCGGAACCAATGTGTTATCAATATCGAAAATCAGTCCCCGATAGCCTTCTTCATACAATTTTTCAAACGGAATAACATAGGTCGATGCGACATAGTCATCCGGAAAAAAACGTTCAAACATAATCTTCATCCATTTCTCTTTTTATTCCATAAATGCCAGCACATCTTCTTTTTCCGGCATTGAACGAATCGCGCCTTTTTTAGTCGTAATCAATGCTGCTGCCGCATTTGCAAACGAAAGCATCTCTTTTAAATTTTCCTCTGTCAGATTCTCAAGTCCATGTTCTAATACATAGTTGATCGAGCTTCCACAGAAAGTATCTCCTGCACCTGTCGTCTCGATTGCCTTCACAACGCGTCCGGCAACTTCCACTCTCATATCTTTGTAGTAAGCACGACTTCCATCTTTCCCCATAGTCAGAAGAATGAGCGGGATCTGATATTTCTCCTGCAGATACCGGATTCCCTCATCGTAATCCTCTTTTCCTGAGATAAACTGAATCTCATTATCTGAAATCTTCAAAACATCGCAATATGCGAATCCATACTCCATCTGCTCTTTTGCAAGCTCTAATGAGCTCCAAAGAGGTGGTCGAAGATTCGGGTCAAATGTAATAACCAGCCCATTGTCTTTTGCAATTTTCAATGCTTTTTTTGTGGCTTCTCTCACTCCGTCATGAGTCATAGACAATGTTCCAAAATGGAATATCTTTGCCTTTTTTACAAATTCTTCATCTACTTCATCAGCTGTCAGCATCATATCAGCTCCCGGATTCCGGTAAAACGAAAACTCCCTGTCCCCATCCGGAAATGTATGCACAAATGCCAATGTGGTATTCACCTCTTGATCCATATATAAAGCGGAGGTGTCGATTCCAACATCATCCAGTGTAGCTTTCAACAGTGTTCCAAACTGGTCCTGTCCTACTTTCCCCAAAAAAGCCGTCTTCTTTCCCAACTTGTTCAGCATTGCGAGCACATTACAAGGCGCCCCACCCGGACACGCCTCAAAAAGATTGTTTCCCTGTTCACTCTCCCCGTGCATCGTAAAATCAATCAATAATTCTCCCAATGCGATTACATCAAATTCTTTCTGCATTGTAAAACCTCCCTTATTTTCTCCATCTATTATAGCCGACACACTTCTATTGTTCAATTTCTATTTTATAGTTTTTTTGAACATATTGCAGAAATTGCTTTACAATCGGCGATAAATATTTGTTCCGCATGATCGCCATATAAATATATCTTCGATACGCCAGCTTTTCAATCGGGATAATCTTCACCTGCAGGCTCTTCAAAATCGGAATATTCGGTACAATCCCGACACCAAATCCCTTTGCCACAAGTCCGGCAAGTGCGCTGTCTTCGTCCACCGTGTACTTGATATCCGGAGTAATATCTGCGTCTTTGAAAAGCCCGTCGATCACCGCACGAAGTCCACTCGTTTTATTGAAAAAAATCTGAGGATAACTGGCAATCTCTTCAAATTTTACACTCTCCCGATCTGCTAATGGGTGTCCATATGGCACAATTGCTGCAAGTTCTTCTTTTGTAACCGGGATAAATTCAATATCCGGCTCATTTTTCATATAAGAACAGAATCCAAGGTCAAAACGTTCTGATTTGATACCTTTCACAATCTCCTCTGTCACTCCATTGTTAAAGTGAAATTGGATATCTTTTTCTTTGTTCTCGTCCAAAAAATTTTTAACCAGCTCCGGTATAAATTCACTCCCCTGTGTATAGATGTATCCGATATCAATCTCACCGCTTGTCTCACTTGTCATCGATCTCGTCTTTTTAATTCCGGTATCCAACACCCGCAAAGACTCCTCGGCATATTTCAAAAATACTTTTCCATATTTTGTAAGAACTACGTTCCGTCCTTGTTTTTCAAATAAATAAGTCCCCAGTTCCTGTTCCAACATACCAATTGCATGACTGAGGCTTGGTTGCGTGATAGATAGTTGCTTCGCCGCTTTCGTATAATGTTCCATATAGGCTAGTGTTACAAAATAATGCAATTGATTTAAATTCATATGCCTCTCTCCTTCAAATAAGTTTTGTTAAGTATATCACAATTTCTCTCTATAATCTATAGATAAAAACTATTATCTTTGCTAATAAGTAAGTTAACCGCACATGATAAAAAGAGTCCGAGTTGGACTCTTTTACATTTTAGCCAATACAATTTTTACATCTTCCCGAAACTTTTCCCATGCCGCTTCATCTTCTACAAAATATTTCGGACAAATCTTGCCGGTAATATCATAATGACGAATTACATCTTTTTCGGTCAAATCAAATTTTTTACATAACCATGCTGTCAGCTGTACCATAGATTTGTAGGTTGCCTGTGTATATTTTCCATCTTCATTCGGATGACATGTCTCAATAGAAACCGTGTCAGGATTCCTGTCATTGGATGCGTATGCTTCCTCCCACGTCGGAATACACTGCACAATCTCTCCATCTAATCCTACAATAAAATGGCTGCTTGCCTTCGTTATGTGACTGTCTTTTAAGCCTTCAAAATAATTTCGATTCTGCATAGCAGTCGATCCGGGATTCGCCGTATAATGAATTACAATTCCATTGATTCGCTCTGTCTTTGTCCCCGGTCTAGAATATTCATTTACCGTTAAAAGTTGCACATCGATATCCGGCTTAGCAGCATCTATATCTGCACCTGTAATTTCCATATATCCATTACCCAATGGTCCAATATGAAACACTTTCATTCCCCCAAGCACAACCGTAAGCAAAATCAGACAGGCCGCGCCAACTCGTGTATAGAGTTGCATTCGCCGTTTCATTCTGTTCTTACTTCTCCCTTTTTTTCTTCTGTGATTTGCTGTCATACTACAACCCCCGTATATCAAAATATGATATATGATTCTAACATATTTTTCTACGGATTATTTCAAAATTTGCTTAGTTTTTTCTTAATTACTTTTTTCCAAACGTTCAAAGTAAAGCTGCACGGCCTCATACTCTTGAATATTTCTCGGCATTGGCAATCCACCATACATCAATGCGGCTCCGGTATAAATTTTCCCATTTTCTTTGTCTTGATAGAATGCTTCCTCCTCCAAATTTCGCAAATACAAATAATACACTTTTTCATTCGCATGCTTTTTCGTCAGCACATAATTTACAAGCACCTCTGATTTATCTTCACTTGTAAATTGCCATGCTGTATACGTATGGTTTTCATAAGGATTTGACAAACGGTCGTATATTCCGTCATGAATCAGGCTTTGGTATTTTTTATAAGCTTCTATTTGATATCGAATCTCTTCTTTGTCTTTTTCGCACAGCTGGTTCACATCTAATTCATACCCAAAACTTCCAGCCATTGCGACAACTGCTCTTGTATACATCGGTGTGTTTCTTCCTGTCTGATGATTTGGACAAACCGACACATGAGATCCGACTGTGCTAATCGGATAAGCGAAAGAAGTCCCGTATTGTATAGATAACCGCTCAATTGCATCTGTGTTATCACTACACCATATCTGAGGTGTATAATAGAGCATCCCGGCGTCAAATCTCCCGCCTCCTCCGGAACACCCTTCAAACAGAATATCCGGATATCGCTGAATCAGCTTTTCCAACAATTCATACAATCCGAGTACATAGCGGTGGTAAATTTCTCCCTGTCTGTCTTTCGGAAAATATGCAGACCACACATCACTCAGATTCCGGTTCATATCCCACTTCACATACTCTATATTTGCAGAATCTAACACCTCACACATAGCTTGAAACAGATATTCTCTCACATCCGCTCTCGCCATATCCAAGATCAATTCATAACGGCTTCTGTTTGGTTTTCGGTTTAAAATGGCAAGACACCAGTCCGGATGTGCCCGATATAGCTCACTGTCCTCCGAAACAGCTTCCGGCTCGAACCAAATTCCGAACTTCATACCCATCTGATTAATACGTTCTACCAGCTTTCCAAGCCCGCCTTTTATCTTCTTTTCATTCACAAACCAGTCTCCCAGTCCAGAGGTGTCATCTTCCCTCTTTCCAAACCAGCCATCATCCATAACGAACATTTCTACGCCAAGTTCTTTTGCCTCCTTTGCAATTTGAAATAGCTTTTCTTCATCAAATTGGAAATAGGTAGCCTCCCAGTTATTGATTAAAATCGGGCGTCTCGAAAGTTTATATTTTCCTCTGCATAGATGATTCCTATATGCCTTGTGAAATGTATTAGAAAGTTTTGAAAACCCTTCTCCACTATAACTCATTACCACTTCCGGAGCATCGAACACCTCTCCCTGTTTTAATTGATAAGAAAACTGCGTAGGATGAATTCCCATAACCATACGTGTCTGTTCAATTTGATCCACTTCTACCTCAGCAAGGAAATTGCCGCTATACACAAACGACATCGCATAACAATCCCCTGTCGTTTCTGTTGCATTTTTACTGCATAAAATCACAAACGGATTGTGCTGATGGCTGGATGTCCCACGCACACTTCCAATGGACTGCATTCCATGCCTTATTGGAAGACGTTCCAGTTCCCGCTCCATCGCATGTTTTCCATGAAAGTGTACCATATCAAACTCTTTGTGGTAAAACTCCAAACATGCTGATGCCACCTTTTCCAATATAATAGTCTCTGTTCCCTCATTAATTACAGTGACAGCTCTTGTAATGATGTCTAACTCATGAAACACGCCATAATACAATATGACCGCAACATTTGTTGTGAAATCTTTAAGCTTAATTTCTAATGTATCCGCTTCCTCTTCTTTCGCATACATTGCAGGAAGCCCGCAAATACTATATTTTCCCTTGTAAATCTTATGCGATTCATAACGAAGGTCAGCACCATATCCTCCATTCCCATCTATGATACGCAATGACTCTGTACGATAGTCACCTGTTCCATATGTGGAATACTCCTGAAGCAGTGTATCCATCGAAAATTCCCGGCGATTACCCGCATCTGGTATTTGTCCAGAAAATCCTCTATCGTACATCTGCACTAAATAAGACATATCACACTTACCGACCCGCTTTCCATAGTATAGATGTTGTAATACTCCATAATCTCCTATCATAATTTGATATGCAGTATTTTTACTCTCTAATGTAAATATATTTTTTTCTTTATCAAATTGAATTGCCATGTTCTTTTTCCTTTCTCGGCAACAAAATTGTAATTGTTGTCCCTTTATCTTTTTCACTAACAATATTGATTCCGTAATCCATACCATAAATCAATTTAATACGATCATCTACATTGTTAATTCCAATCCCTGTAAAATGTTCACTTTTTTTATCTTTTTTATTATTCAAAGTATATAACTGCTCTGCATCCATTCCTACACCGTTATCCTCAATGTCAAATCTCAGATATTTCTTTTCTTCTTTTATAAAAACGGAAATTTCCCCCTCCATTCCTTCTGGAAATGCATGAAAAAATGCATTCTCTACGAAAGGCTGCAAAATCAACTTTGGAACGAGATATTCTTTACATTTGTCCACTACATAAAATTCGACTCCGACTGCATCTCCATATCTCGTCTGATTAATCAAAACATAATTTTTCAAGTTTGCCACTTCTTGTTCTACTGTCACAAATTCATCCGTATTACTTATCGTATTGCGAAGCAAGGAAATAAAGGCATCGATGACTGCGGTCGATTTTTTCACATCCCCCTGCCATGTCAACCACTTTATACTTGCCAATGTATTATACATATAATGTGGATTAATCTGCATCTGCAATGCGTGAATTTCCGCGTTTCGTTTTTCTTCCTGAATTTTCATGCGTTCTTCTATATATTGATTGATTCGCTCCAGCATCGTATTATAAGCTTTCGAAAGTTCTTGAATTTCTTCTGTTCCTTCCACATCTACATATTCCTGCATATTTCCTTCCTGCACAAGCCTCATCTTATCTGCCAGTTTTGATAATGGTCTCGTCTGTTGTTTAATAAAAATAAATACAAACAGTCCTATCAAAACCGTAATGCCGAGCGTGAGAAGTATATTGCTTTTCAGATGATACTGCTGTATGAATGCAAAATCCGGATCTATAACGCCGACCATCCGAAAGTTTGTACCTTGAAGTTTCTGCGTCAAATACATCTTTCCCAGACTCTTCCCTTCACCGTCGACTTGATCCAAAATCATCTCCAATTCCTTTTTGCCTTCACCATTTAAATATTCTCGCTCATTTGAAGAGATCACCTTTTCATTCTGATTCAAGATAATAATATCACTTGTATCCGATGTAAAATAATCGTACATTTTTTGAAACTCAGATTCTTTGATCGATATAAATATAATTCCATCGCAAACATCCTTCTCACTGTAATTCAGACTCTTTGCCATCACCAAAACCGGCACATTTTTTTGATCGTCGGTGTATCCTTTTTCTTCATACTCGCAAATCAGCTTTCCTGGATTGCTCATCGCCTTTTTCGCCACTTCACTTTGCAAAATTGCCTCCGCTGAGATATCTTTTCTGGCATTATTCAAAATATAATTTTTCCCGTTCATTCCCATCAGCATTACACCAAGCTCACTGTGCTCATCTACTTTTGTCTCTTTCATATGTTTCTGCATATAATATATCGTTTTCATCTCTTCTTCATCTGTCTGATTCTGTGTCGTTAGATATTCCCGAACCGCCCAGCTCATATTTGCTTTCGAGGTAATCTCAATCACATCCGAAAAAAACTTATAAAATTCTTTGTCAATCTGCTTGAAAATTTTTCGCTGTGATTCTGAAAAATTATTTACAAATACCTTTTTGGAAATAAATAAATTCAATGTACTAAGAGCCACCGAAAGACAAGTGATTCCCACAATCACGGTGCATAAAATTTTTACAAATAACATATTTATATGGATTTGCCTCTTCATGTGTTACTCCTTTTTCATCTGTCTTTTATAAGAGCTCGGTGTATTTCCAATCATTTTTTTGAATACTCGGCAAAAATAACTATGGTCCGAATATCCGATTGCAGCACTGATTTGTGATATACTCATATCTCCCTTTCGCAAAAGTTCACAAGCCTTCTCAATTCTGATTTTATTCAAGTATCCGCTGAATCCTTCTTTTGTATGTTTGTTGAAATACGAAGACAGATAATGATAATTAAAGTTAAAATTTTCTGCAATTTCCGAAAGTTCCAGCTGCTCCTGATAATGCTCTTTAATATACTTTTTCATTTTCGAAATTTTAACATCTTCTGCCTCTAGCTGATAAACTCGCAATGCTTCCAATTTTTCTATAATATCTTGAAACACCTGCACAAATTCTTCGATATAGTGTGTATTGTCAATCCAGTTAAAATATTGTTGCCGCAATTGCTCGCTTTCCACTTCATACCGCTCGATTTCCATCAGATAATTGTATAATAAATTCTTGGTCAAATTTTTCAAGCGGTACTCCTCTACCTGTCGCTCTTTCAAATAAAACACATATTTTTTGAGCATCGCAATTGCATCTGCAAATCGACTATGAAGTAACAGTTCTGAATAATCCGCAAAGGGAAACCGTTGTTCTTTTTCCAAAACTTGTGGCATCTCTAATACAAGCAGTGATTTTTCCTTAAAATAAAACTGCCTGTTTACCATATCTTTGATTTCTTTCTGATAACAGTCCTTTATGTTCTTCATACCGGCAAAACTTTTTCCCACCACAAAAAATACATTTCCATACATTTTCGCCATCTTATCGACACAGCTTTCAATATCCGCCAATACAAGCTTTTCATCTTTGACACGAAAGTTAAAGATACAACAGAATACCTCTTCCTCTAAAAAAACATGGCAATGCACATACTCTTTCTTACTCTGAAAAAAATCGAAAATACTTTCCTGCACAGATGCTATCTTATCTTTTTGATTTCCACACACTTTTTTCAAATTGATCCCCAAAAGTCGATACAGTGTATGCGGAAAATACTCCACAAACAATGCTTCATCTAACTTTTCTTGATAACCACATAAAAACCGTTCCATCTGGCTTTGAACGGAATCAATTTCTTTTCGCTCAAGTTCCATTCCCGGAATTTTTCCAGCCACTTTTTTCAAAGTTGAAAGCAAAATTTCCGGATTTAATGTCGGTTTTAAAATATAATCCACTACCCCATTTAGAAATGTAGCCTTCACATATTCAAATTTATCGTAACTACTCAATATCACAAGCTGCATTTCCGGAAAACGTTTATTTAAAATTTCTGAAAATTCAATTCCATCAAGCACAGGCATCACGATATCTGTGAGTACAATATTCGGTTTTGTCTTTTCAATCACTTCCAAGCCTTCCTGCCCGTTGGAAGCTTCACCGACAATTTGGAAACCTTCCTTTTCCCAATCCAGCATGTGCTTCATTCCTTGACGCATAATAAATTCATCATCAATAATTACCACTTTACAATATTCTGCCATCCTTACACCTCAATCTATAGTCTAAGGACGAAGAATCTTCGACCCTTCGCCCTTTTACCCAACTATATCTTATTATATCACAATTTACTGACATGGAAAGCAATTTCCAAATTTTTATCCGATGGTATCCGATACTGTTCGTGCACCGGTGCTCCCCAGCTGTCATCTCCTCCAACACCCATCTGTTTTGCAAGAATTCGAACCCATGTATAATGTATTTTCGGTAATTCTTCCTGATGTAATGCATTCTCAAGTTCGTACGCGCTATATGGAAGGACGCTGCTCTCAAATGGAATCTCTTCACATGTAAATTGAAGACCCCTGCCATACTCATCTGTCACTTTCAGCCATCTTGTTCCTACACGATTTCCACACTCCTGAGGAATCAGATAATTCGATAAATTTTCTTTTGCTGTACCCTCAAAAATGCCAAGTCTTGCACCTTCCATTCGGTCGACATAGTTTTCCTCCGGACCATATCCATAATATTCAAAATTATGATATCTCTCTTTGAGTTTGAAATCCATTCCGAATGCCGGTATTTCAGGAAGACCTTCTGTCCCTTTGTACAACAAGTGTACATGCACAACACCGTCACCTGACATCACATAGGAAATTGTACTGTATGCTTTTGGAATCGTCGGCAGTTCATACTCAAACGTAATCCGAACCTGTTCTTCCAATTCCTCCACTTTCACATCAATGACTTTTTGATACAAACCGGCAGTCAGCCACATACTGCGGTCAAATCCCTGTTTTGCCCCACGGTCATTGTCGGTACATGCTCTCCAATAACTCGTCTTCGGCGCCCGTGTAATATACTCTGTTCCATCATACTGAAGTGATGCAAGACCTCCCTCACTTTTTGAGAACATTGCCAGAAAGCCTTCACCCTTCACTCCAATATTGACATCGCCATAAATCACCTGCATCTTTTTTGTCGTTTGTTCTTCCTCTTCCGTAACCTTCTTGACAAATTGTCCAAAACAGATCTCATGTCCTGCATCTGCCCAAATCGTGTCCTCCGTCAATTCCATTGCCACTTCATAAGTGTACTCTCCAGGCTCATCTATATTTGGATAATCCAATTTCACATACTGTTCTTCTTGCGCCTGTACAACTACGTTTCGCATACTTTCAAAGACAGGATAACCATCTAGCATCATACGATAGACAAGTGTATAAGCTTCTGTGGAAATAAATAAATTCTCATTTTTTATAAGCACTCCATTTTCGTCCGGAGTCAGTTTCACATTCGCATAGAGTTGCTTTACTTCCTGTGCTTTCGGAGAGATTTTTCGATCTGCATATACGATTCCATTTGTACAGAATTCATAGTCTGTTGCTCTGTCATCATAATCTCCACCATAAGCAAACACTTCCTCACCTTGCTCATTCTTCCGAAGCATCGACTGATCGATATAATCCCAAATAAATCCGCCTTGATACAATTCATATTTTGACTCTAAATCCGTATATAATTTCATGCCACCGCAAGAATTTCCCATTGCATGCATATATTCACAACTGATATATGGTTTTTTCGGATCATTACTTAGAAACGCTTCTATCTCCGCCGGCTTTGCATACATACGACTTTCCATATCACTAATATGATCAAATTCACGATTCCAGAATACACCCTCATAATGAACTAATCTTGTGTCATCTTTTTCATGGAAATAGTCTGACATCGCCTCAATGCAAGTACCCGCATAAGATTCATTTCCACAAGACCAAATTAAAACAGATGGATGATTTTTATCTCTTTCAAACATCGATTTCGCCCGATCCAAAACTGCCTCTTTCCACTCCGGTCTGCTTCCGGGAACATTCCAAGAAGGTTCACACTCACCCATCTTCTGCCATGAACCGTGGGATTCCAAGTTTGTCTCATCGATGAGATAAATTCCGTAAATGTCGCACAGACGATACCAAAGACTCTCATTTGGATAATGCGAAGTACGAACTGCATTGATATTGTGCTGTTTCATAAACTCAATATCCCAAAGCATATCTTCCTTCTTAATAGAACGACCTCTTCGCACATTAAATTCATGCCGGTTCACACCTTTAAATACAATTCGTTTTCCATTGATATGCATTACTTTGTCAATCATCTCAAATGTTCGGAATCCAACCAATTCCGGAACTGCTTCGATCAGATTTCCTTTCTGATCTTCCACATACAGATATAATTGATACAAATATGGGTCTTCTGCACTCCATGCATGTACATTTTCAACTTCTCCGCTAATTTCACATATAGAGTTTCCCTTTATATTTTTTTCAAAAACAATCTTTTCTTCTGCATTTAGAAGCACTGCTTTTACTGCACAATCTGTATGTCCCGAAATTTTTAATTTGAGATATAATTTCCCGTTTTTGTAAGAATTGTCCAGTGTGCTTTTTACAGATAAATCTTCAATATGTGTTTTTGGAACTGCATACAAATACACATCGCGGAAAATTCCGGAAAATCTCCAAAAATCCTGATCCTCCAGCCAGCTTGCGCTGCTCCGTTTGTAAACTTCAACGGCCAGTTTATTTTCACCGTCCTGAAGATACGGGGTAAGCTCAAACTCCGCAGGTGTAAAACTGTCCTCACTGTATCCAATAAACACTCCGTTCAGCCATACATAAAAAGCTGTCTCTACACCTTGGAAGGAAACAAATACCGGTTTATCCTGTAAATTTTTTTCAAGTACAAAGTATTTTACATAACTTCCCACCGGGTTATATTCTTTCGATACCATCGGCGGACGCAGATACTCTGTTCCATCCCATGGATACATCGTGTTGATATATTGGCATCGGTCATATCCTTGCGTCTGAATATGTCCCGGTACTTCAATCGAATCAAACATTCTGCAATCAAAGTCTTTCTTATAAAAATCTTTCACTCTCACAGTCGGATTTTTCGCATAGCTAAAATACCATGTTCCATTCAAAGACTGGCGAAGAGGCATGTCAGCCCCTAACACCATCTCTTCTGTATTTTCATAATAAACATGATCTGAATGTGCTTCTTTTCTATTTACAGCAAACACTTCTGGGTCTTCCAACCATGTAAGTCTTGGTTCACTCACCAACATATCTCTTTCTCCTTTATTTCTTCTATATTTATCCTTTTACCGAACCTGTCATACCTGCAACAAACTGCTTCTGCATCACAAAGAAAATCAACGCTGTCGGAAGTGTTGCAATGACAACCGCAGTCATCATCATACCATAATCCGGTGTATAAGAGGACCCCATTGCCGAAAGTACAAGTGGCAGAGTTCTCTTTTCTGGTGACTGCAATGCAATCAACGGCCATAAATAATTGTTCCAGCTTGTCATAAATGTTACAACAATCGCTGCCGCATATGTTGATTTCATCGTTGGCATAAAGATTTTAATAAAAATTTTCACTTCTGACAAGCCATCTATTCTTGCTGCTTCAATCAGTTCCTTTGGAAATGTCTGTGCATTTTGTTTGAAAAAGAAAATCAAAAAGGCTGTGGCAATTGCGATAATAATAACAGCCATTGGTGTATTCAACGCAATTACTTTCAGCGGTCCCATGTTAGAGAATTTACTGAACAACCGGAACAGAGGAACCATCAATGCTGCAAACGGAACCATCATAGACAGAAAGATAAAATTGAATACCCTTTCTCTAGCTTTTGTTTTGTACACAACAAATGCATATCCCGCCGCTGATGACACAACCATCGCAAGCGCTGTTGTAACTATCGCAATTATAATTGAGTTTTTAAATGCATTTACATACTGAAGATCTGACGCCAACAATGTTTTCAGATTCTCGAAAAAATATGTTCCCGGAATCATTGTTCCTTTTGTAACTTCTACCGACTTGTTTGTTGCCGCCACAATCATCCAAAAGAACGGGAACACCGAAATAAACGATACAATCGACAAAAAAACATATCGAAATACATTTAACACTTTTTTACGCATCTTTTCCTTCACCTACCTTCTTCTGAATAAATGATAAGACAACTATCAACACTACGACAACATAGGAAACTGCTGCTGCATATCCGAAATCTGGTGAATATTTAAACAAGAGATTGTAAATATACTGCGAAATCGTGATTGTCGCATTTGCCGGTCCTCCCTGGGTAATATTCATCGTTTCATCGAACAGCTGAAGCGTACCAATTGTAGAATTTATTGTCGTAAAAAGAATAATTGGTTTCAGCAGCGGCAATGTCATATATCTGAATTTTTGGAATGCATTTGCACCGTCAATATTTGCTGCCTCATAAATCGAATCGTCAATGCTCTGTAATCCTGACAGATAAAACACCATATTATAACCTGTCCAGCGCCATGTAATCGCAATAATGATCAATATCTTCGCCCAAATCGGATGTGTAATCCATGAAATCGGTTCTGAAATCACATGCAGATTCATCAGTAAAGAGTTAATGAAACCATCCGTTGCAAATAAACTTTTAAAAATAATAGAATATGCTACTAATGATGTCACACATGGTAAAAAGATTGCTGTACGAAATACTTCTCTGAATTTCAGTTTCTTATCATTCAGCATGGACGAAATGACCAATGCCAATAAAATCATAATCGGCACTTGGATAACCAAGAACAATACTGTATTTATCAATGCTTTTTTAAATGTTGTATCTGTCAATAATCTCTTATAATTTGTCAACCCATCAAAAGTTAAATTGTTGCCGACACCTGTCTGAAATGATGTGATAAATGCCTGTATCATAGGATAAAATACAAATGTCACAATCAAAACTAAGCTCGGAATGATAAATAACCATCCTATACGATTCAACTTTGGGTTCAAACCATTTGTTTTTCTTCTCATGATTTGCCTCCTCAAAAAATGAGGGACGAGATCTTTCTCGTTCTCGCCCCGTGACTGTTCCTATTTCGCAACTGCCGCCTCTACTTGTTTCTGATAATCAGATAATACTTTATCTACATCTGTACCTGCAAGAATCTGTTGTAATGCCTCTGTCATCATGTCTTCAATTGCATATGTATTTTGTCCGTAGTTAACTGTTGGAACTTCATTCTGCCATTCTGCAAAATCAGCAAATACTTCCTGTCCTCCGTAGAATTCTACGCCTTTGCTATAGTTTTCTACTGTTTGAGCTGCTTTTAGTGTACTTACAAGATTAATATCTACAGCTAACTGGTTCATCAATTCTGTATTAGAAGCGAATGTCTCTTTCAAAAAGTCTTTTGCAAGATCTTCATGTCCTACATTTTTCAGGACATACCATCCACCACCACCGATAGAAGATGCATTTACGGATTCTGCAACGTTTGTCATTTTTGGAAATTCTGCCACTCCCCATTTTCCACTTTGGTCTTCTGCCTTTAAAATAGATGGTGAAATCCAGCATCCTGTAGGAACTGTTGCAACCTCTCCATTGTTGAATGCACCAACGAACTGATCCCAATCAGCTACCTGTTTTGAAATTCCTGAATCTACTATTTCTTTATAGATTGCAAATGCCTCTTTCAAAGCTTCGTTATCTTTGATATCAACATTACCGTCTTCATCTGTATACCATGAGCCAGCACTCTGAAGCATCATGCGGATCTGTCCAATATCACTTGGATCCAATGTCAACATATGTTTTCCTGTTTTTTCTTTCACCGCTTTTCCGATTTCAATATATTTATCCCATGTGAGATTTTGCATATCTTCTGCTGTATATCCCGCTTCTTCAATTAAGTCTGTGCGATAGAATACAGCTGCTACACCACTATCAAATGGAATACCATACATTTTTCCATCTACCTGATTCACACCAGTTTTATAAGAAGCGAAATCATCTGGACTTGCAATATCACTTAAGTCTGCGAATTCATCCTGATATGCTGTTAAATATCCCTGAATTCTGTAATCTTCGATCAACACAATATCCGGAAGACCCTCATACGAACCTGACGACAAGCTTGTATTCAATTTTGCTACTATATCATCTTGAGCCATTGTTACAACTTCTACTTCTACATCCGAATGATCTTTTGTATAAATCTCTTTTGCCTCGTTTGCCGCTTTAATATTAAAAGCTTCATCCCATGCCCATATTGTCAATTTCTTATCATCTTTTTTGCTCTCTTTTTTTCCTTCATTTGAGCTTCCGCATGCTGCAAGGCTAAAAGTCATTACTCCTGCCAATGCTATAGCCACTACTTTTTTTAGTTTCATAATTTCTTCCTCCTTCATATATCCTGAACTGATTTGATAATAAGACTTTATCACATATGAACATTTTACTAATAGGATTATTTTCATTCGCATTTTCACTTTTTTTATTCTTCAAAAGACTGAATAGAATTATTTTTCGATTCTTGCACTTTTTTCTGTAATATTTTTAGTTTTTAGATCTTTTTCTTTTGACAAAAAGAATTGTTGCTGCCACCATAGCAACTAACCATCCAGCTATCGGCATTCTATCCCCTGTTCTTGCTGACTCTGATTTCTCGTTCGGATTTGGATTTTCTACGACTTTCTTTTTCTGTAGTCCATCAAATGCTGCACGAAGCATCTTTTCTGCCTCTTTTACATCTGTATCAGATACATTTTTGTTTTCAAATACAGTCTCAGCTTTTGCTAATGCTGTGCGGAAAGTTGCTGCTGTCTCTTCTGTGTACTTGGCAAGATCAATTCCTTGAGCTTCCTTGAGCAACTCTTCTAGTTTGCTCTTATCCGGAATCTCTCTAAGACCAAAAATCGCCTGAAGAAGTACATCATATGCTGTATTTACCTGCTCCTGTGCTGCTTGTGGATCATCGTATACTGCCTGCGCCGAGTCTCTTGCCGCCGCAAACGCATCCGCAGTCACTTTCGTATACTGATCGATTTTGTCCACATATTTCTGTGAATCTTCCAGTAAATCTTTTAATTTTGTCTTATCAGCCAAAACAATATCTTCCAGTCCGCCTATTGCTTTCAACAAGGCTTCTGTTGCCGCGTCAATCTCTTCCTGAAGTACATTTCCATCTTCAATGAGTTCTTCTGCCTTAGCAATTGCATCTTTTAATACCTGTACAGATTCCGGTGTTTTCCCTTCGGTATTGGTTGTTTTTGCTAGTTCTAAGGCTAACCCTAAGTCATCTGTATTTCCTGTAAATCCTAACAGATGCACATTTACAAGAAGCGCCTCGTAAGCCATATCCACTGCCGCCTGTTCTGCTTTTTCATCTGCCATCACTGCTTTTGCATCTGCGAGTGTTTTCTCAAACAGTGTCTTCACAACATCCACAACATCTTCATATGCCTCGCTCTCTTTTTGGCTCTCCGCATATGCGATGAGTGATTCCAGATTTGTTTTGTCTACTGATGGTTCCGGCTCGGCCTCTTCACCTAACAGTGCAATCCAACTCAATACCGGATCCGAATTTCCCTTCTTGCTAACTGTTACTTTCACAGTGCCTTCTGTCTCAACTATAAACTTCTGGTTGATCTGCAAATCAGAACTATCATTCTGCAACGTAAATGCCTGTTCTTCAAGCACTGTGTCTCCCATAGAAATTGTCATCTTCATTTGACGTGTCGTATTCCACCATTCCTGGAATCCGGCTGACACCGTATATTCTCCCGGTTTTACATCAAATGCATATTCGATATTTTTGTTAGCCGCTGCCCACCATCCTGTCTCAATATAGTTTCTTCCTTCATGGATACCTAAGTCAAAGTTCTCGCCGTTTTCCTGCTTTGTAATACCTGTATAACCTGCATGGTTTTCAGATGTATATTTTTGATCCGGCTTGTTATTTTGCAACTTGTTGCCAAGCACTTCTTTTGCGTAATCATAGTAGACTGACTCTTCTGCCGCACTGTCAAAGAAATATTTTATCTTCTCATCTACCACATGAATCTCGTGTGTAAATGTTCTGTCTTTCTCTGTCAATGTTCCCGTCACCGTCACAGTTCCGAGTTTGTCCTCGTCATATGCTCCGACATTCCATGTCACCGGTGTTTTTTCATCCTCTGCTCCATAAGAGATTGTCACTTCAGATGGAAGTAATTCTCCGATTTCTGCGATGGAGGATACTGTTTTTGGAAGTTCTGTTTTTACTTCGAAGAGTCCTTTGCCCTCTAACTCTTCCAATGTCCAATTTTCATATCTTCGAAGAGCTATCTTATTGTCTGGCTGGAATTCAATCGGAAGCCATACATATCTAGATTCACTTAAGTCTCCTGCATTCCAGCGGTCACCCATGTAAATATATTTTCCATTTTCAGGATCTACCGGAATAACACAAGTACTTTGTGTATCATAAGTTGTTCCGCTTCCCCAGTCTGTACAAGGATCTCCCATGGCTTCAAAAGGTCCCATCGGGCTGTCTCCTACAAAATACTGCGCTGGATTCGGGCTCCATCCTGTACAGCCAGAATTAATAATATAATATTTGTCACGATATTTGAACATCGCCGACGCTTCTCTCGACCAACCTGCAAAGTTCCTTGTATAGTCCACACCTTCCACTGATTCCTCCGGAGATACCGCAAGTGCTGTATACTCTTCATTCAGTTTAGATATATATGTTGTTTCATTTCCTTCTGATGAATAGATAACATATGCCTGACCATCATCATCTTTGAAGAGATTCATGTCACGGACAGATCCTCTTCCTTCCCATCCGTCATATCCGTAATTTGGATTTTCACTCTTGTCGTAATCTAATTTGTAGCTTCCTAACAGTTTAAACGGTCCTGTCGGGCTGTCTCCGATTGCAACACCTGCTTTAGCTTTTCCATAATCGGCGTCACTTCCCGGATATCTTCCGTCTGCATGGAACCAAATTACATATTTATCCGTTTTCTCATTGTAGAGCATCTTCGGACGTTCCATAACACAATTGTTTTTATCAAGATCAACGAATACTTCTTCTTTTTGTTCCTGTGTTTCATTTCCATATAGTTCTTTAAAATACGGATCTGACTCAAATTGCTCCATGGATTCCATCGTCTTTAAGACAACACCTTCGTCTTTCCAATTGTATAAGTCTTCAGAGCTGTACATATGGATTCCGCCGCATGGACGATAATCATTCGTCTTGTCTTCTCCGATCCAATACCATTTTGTTACACCGTCAACCGTAAGTTTCTGAATCTGGCCTCCGTGTGCCTGAATTTGATTTCCGTTTGTATCGTACATTGTCTCACCGGCAACACCTGTAAATGATGTATAATTCGGAATAACCGGTTCTGTGTCTTTCACGGCACGCACCTTGATATAGTTGAGAATCGGATCTTGTTTTGTCGATGTTCTTCTCGGCGCTTTTACAAGCACATTCAATTCACCATCTGTTACTTTTGTTGTAAATGTTCTGCTTACCCAACTATTTTGCTCTAATGAAATATCAGTTGCCACTGTAGATCCTTCAAGCATCATATTGACAACACGTTTATCCCAATTCGGAAGTTTAAATGCAACTGTAACTTCATAAGTGTCTTCTTCCATTCCTTCCATTGTATCAGGTACTTCGAAAGAATATCCGAGGGTACTCTTATCTTTATCAAATGTCACATTTTCTGACATATAGATAAAGCTGTCTCCTTTTCTTTATCTTCACCGTATGGCTGATCAAAAGAAGACTGTAAAAGTCCCATTCTCTCACTTTCCGGATTTGGAAGAACCGATACATCAGGAGTACCGCAATTTACAGTATAAAGTACATAATCATTCGCCTCGATTTCTTGCTGAGTAAGTTCAATTCCAGTATCAGCCTCAAGTGCGTCCAGAGCTGTCTGAATTTTATCTGTCGCTTCTTCAATCAGTTTCTGTGTTGCCTCTGCTTTATAGAGAAGTGGGTGTCCTTCCTCTACTGTCTGGTCTAATACTTTTAATTTTTTGGCAGAATACTGACTTCTGTCTATCTGTGCCGCTTGTGCCAAAACACCTTTCAAAGCTTCCGTATCTAATACTTTCTGAATTTTAATAAAAGAAAGTACCGGATCCAAATCACCATTTTTTGCAATTTCAAATGTGACGTCTCCTGCCGTTTCACAAGTAATTTCGTATTCGGCATCATTCCACCAGTTACCACCATTCCATGTATTTGTTGTACCTAGTTCTGTTTTTGTTTCTCCCTGTACCATAGAAACTTTCATTGGACGGCTTGAGTTATAATCTTTCCACCATTCTTTAAATCCAAATTCTACTTTGTAACTACCTTTTTCTAATGGAATTGTATACTGAATGGACTGTCCTTCTTTTGCCCACCATCCTGTCTCATAAGCGTCTTTTAAATTTGATTCGTCCGTATCGTGTGCACCATAAGTTTCCACATAGCCCCAAGCATCTTTTTCATATGCCTGATCCGGAACTTCATTTAACAAATCTGCATATGCATCTACTGATGCGTATGCCGGAGATTTCGGACTGTTACAGTCGATATAGTATGCCATATGCTCTGGAACAATTTTCACATCTACTGTTCCTTTTTTATCTGTTCCTTCCACAGAACCTGTAAGTTTCACGTCAGATGTAAAGTCCTGTCCTTCCACATCCCATACAACTGCTTTTTCTGTTATATTTCCTTGATTGGATACCACCTTTACCTTATCCGGAAGAATCGGTCTCACACCGCTTACTGTAAATACAGTTCCCGATGATTCCACACCTTCTGCCTGTTCGATAAATTCTCCGTGAATCACTTTTGCATGATTGATTTCCAGCAGCTTTTCTTCATGTCCTTCTGCCTTTGAAATCATAACTGTGTGCTTTGCATTTTCCAATTTTCCTGTGTAATAAATGAGTGCATCTCCATCTTTTCCGTTCCCGGAAAGATCTACTTCTTTCGCCTCACCGCCATCTACAGAAACTAATACTTTTCCTGCTTCAGAACCCTTTGTTCCATAAATTGCAGCCTGCTCTCCTTCGAAAGTAAATGTGACAGATGTTCCTGCGCTTGTTGTATATTTTCCACCGCCAAATTCATCTGCTGATTCTCCCCATGAACCTTCATATGTAAACTTGTTTCTATCAGATGTCCAGTCTTCTTCCGGTTTTACAACATCTGCCCCCACGATATTTGCATAGTTTTCCATACTGCACAGTGCACTTCCGTCTTCTGCCTGAATCACATAAGTTGTCACAGAATTTTTTGGAAGTGTGATATCTAATACGCCGTCTGTTACATCTTGTGTCTCAACTTTTTCACAGCTTTTTGCATCAGATGTTTGATAAACTTCTGCTGTTGCCGGTCCATTTAAATCGGATAAATCTACTGTTGTTGTTCTGTCATTTCCAAAATTCTGAGCTACAATGACAATCTCGTCTCCATCTGGCGAAACTGCAGCACACATATTTCCATCTGCAATATCAATCATCGTATATCCGGCTTTTAAATATTTACTATACTGCATCATTGTATAGAACTGTTTAGTCACTGCCCAGTATCCTTCGCCCGGAACGCCGTCTTTTCGATTTCCGTTTTCATCTACAAGGTTTGTGTGATAATCCGGAACCGGCTGTCCGTCTTTTTCAAATACAGCATGCAGCAATCCCCAGTTAGAATTTGTCTGCAAACATTCATATTCGCTGTCCGCCACAAGCCATGCAATCCACGCTGTCGGCTGCATATATTTTAAGTCTGCCATAATGCCTTCACTTTGCGATTTTGCATTTACTGCATCCATGCTGTCATGAGATCCTTCCCAATGAGCTCCTCCTCCTTTGGTAACCTCTGACATCCACAAATCTTTATCATACGATTTTGCTGTGTGTAAAAGAGTCTTTCTCTCACTGTCATTTCCACCATATGTATGAGCGCCAATTGTTGTCATATTCTCTTTCACGTCGTCTTCCAACTTATAGAAAGAGTTGTTTGCATTCCAGAGTGCTGTTTCGTCTGTTCCTGTAATCTGCACATTATCTAGTCCCTCTTCATCTAGTGCAGTCTGCATCTGCCGGAACATCTCAGATTGTGCTTTTCCCGGTGCAAATGTACATCCTTCCTGTTTCGTACTTCCGGCTGCCCAATAGCTTGTATCCGGCTCATTCATTGGTTCTACATATGTTACGCCAGTTCCATATTTTTCTTCTAGATTATTGTCAATCCACTTTGTTGCTCTTGCCATATATGTCGCAAAATCATCATAGCATTCCTCTTTCAGATTGTTTTCTGCATTCCACCCACCGGTAGATGTACCTGACTTTGTCATATAATACGGTGGAGAATTAGAAAATACTTCATTGATGATATCCTTTTCATCTTTACGGTACTCATTTGCCTGTTCCATCTTTCTTACCAGTCATGTCTTCTGTCCATCCTGGAACAATTCCTTCACATCGTTTGATACTTGTATCTTCTTTATCTCCGCCTCCTACATTGTATCTTACAATATTCAGATTGAGATATTCCGGTGAAAATGCTAACTCCGCAATCTCCTCTCTGTCAGGAGTGCCATTATTATTGTAATCAGCATCTCCCCATGAACCGATAATGTTGCCCCACCAGCAAAGAGAAGTTCCCCACCCTTTTAAAGTCTGATAATGAACCTCTGGATTCAATTTGATATCCCCTGCGCTCACCTTTGCATCCTGCTTAGACTCTTCTGCATAGACAACTGGATTTACAAGTGATACACACATTGAAAGTACTGTTGCTCCGGCTATCAATTGATACCTTTTTTTCTTTTCATATCCTCTTTTCCTCCTAATTTTATTCTGATACGATAAACGTATCACAAAATCAAAATTTGCTATTAGGATTTTTTTGAGGTATATTATCATCTTTTTTATTTCTTGTTTTCAGGTATGAACTTTTTTTAGGATTTTGTACTTTTTTTGTAAAATGAAGCAAATTTCTATGCTCGGCACACATAAAAAATAGATTGCGCTAATACGCAATCTATTTTTTACATAATTCTTTTATTCATCTACACTATAGTTTGGTGCTTCTTTTGTAATATGAATATCATGTGGATGACTTTCTTTCAAAGAAGCTGCAGAAATTTTTACAAATCTTCCTTCTTCTTTCAAATCTTCAATCGTAGGCGTTCCACAATAACCCATACCAGAGCGAAGACCTCCCATAAGCTGGAACACAGTATCTTCTACTGTTCCTTTGTATGCGACACGACCTTCTACTCCTTCCGGAACCAGTTTCTTTGCATCTGTCTGGAAATAGCGGTCTTTACTTCCGTTCTCCATCGCTGCAATAGATCCCATACCACGGTACACTTTATATTTTCTTCCTTGGAATAATTCGAATGTTCCAGGGCTTTCATCACATCCCGCAAAAATGCTTCCCATCATACATACATTGGCACCTGCTGCTATCGCCTTTGTCATATCACCTGAATATTTGATACCACCATCTGCGATGATTGGAATTCCAGCTTCTTTTGCTGCCTCATAGCAGTCCATGATTGCTGAAATCTGTGGCACACCGATACCTGCAACAACACGTGTTGTACAGATGGATCCAGGTCCGATACCAACCTTCACCGCATCTACTCCAGCTTCAATCAAAGCTCTTGCTGCCTCTCCTGTTGCCACATTACCTGCAATCACCTGAAGATCCGGATATTTTTCTTTTACCATCTTCACTGTTCTGATTACATTCGCAGAGTGTCCATGTGCTGAGTCCATAACAACAACATCCACATGAGCCTTTACAAGCGCATCCACACGTTCTACGCAGTTTGCTGTAATTCCAACTGCCGCACCACATAACAGACGTCCTTGTTCATCTTTTGCTGACAATGGGTATTTGATCTGCTTTTCAATATCTTTGATTGTAATAAGACCTTTTAAGTTAAAATCTTTATCTACGATCGGTAATTTTTCTTTTCTTGCTTTTGCGAGGATTTTCTTTGCTTCTTCCAAAGTGATGCCTTCCGGTGCAGTAATCAATCCTTCTGAAGTCATTGATTCTTTGATTTTCTTTGTAAAATCTTCTTCAAACTTTAAATCACGGTTCGTAATAATACCAACTAATTTTTTCCCCTCTGTGATAGGTACACCCGAAATACGGAATTTTCCCATCAAATCATCTGCATCTTGCAGTGTATGCTCTGGTGACAACGAAAATGGATCTGTGATGACACCATTTTCTGAACGTTTTACCTTGTCGACTTCTTCTGCCTGCTGTTCAATCGACATATTTTTATGGATAATACCAATACCTCCCTGACGAGCCATCGCAATTGCCATACGGTGTTCTGTTACAGTATCCATGCCTGCGCTCATCATCGGAATGTTTAATCTGATTTTTTTAGTTAAATTAGTTGATAAATCTACTTGGTTTGGAATTACCTCTGAATATGCAGGTACTAACAGTACATCATCAAATGTAATACCTTCTCCAATAATTTTTCCCATGATCTTTCATCCTCTCTTTCTCTTTTTGGTCTGATTATTGTATAATAATACACTAATAAGGAATACTTATAAATAATTCCTTATATAAACGTTTTTTATAAGGTAGTGTTATATTACAAAAAAGATTCGTTTCTGTCAAGACTAAATAAACACTTTTCTCGGCGCAAGCATTTTCATGCCTTCCAAAATCGTTTTATTTGGCTCAAAAATAATTTTCACAGTCTGTCCCTGAGAGATTGTCACCATCTCATATGTTCTTGCGCCTTCCACTCCGGAACTAAAATCATATGTTTTTGTTCTCTGATACTGCTGCAGTTCAATAGAGCCTGTAGGTGCAAGTACTTCCATATCTCTTACATTCATCTCAAACACTCTTTTTCTTTTTTGTTTTGCCATAATCTTATCAATATCAAGATCTCCGTTGACATACAGATATTCAAATTCCAGATCAAAACGCTTGAATAAAACGATATCCACAACAACCATAATGACCGGAATAATCATCGCCATCGGAAACAGCAGCACAAGAAAAAACGACAACACCGTAACTACTATCAACGCTGTCTTTGCTATCATTGATGATGCTTTTGCTTTTTGTTTTACTAATTGTTCTGTGTAATAGTCACTCATACTAACCTCCACTTGTAAATTCATATTATTATTGTAGCACAACTTCAATATACTCTACAAGCTTTCTTCTAATTAAATTATCATAAAATCAAAAGGCGGAACTGTCTCACAGCTCCGCCTTCTGATTTTATATCATTGATTACATCATACCCATTCCAGGTGCACCTGCTGGCATAGCCGGTGCGTCTTCTTTGATATTTGCCACTACTGATTCTGTTGTCAATAATGTTGATGCAACACTTGTTGCATTCTGTAATGCACTTCTTGTCACTTTCGCCGGATCAAGGATTCCCGCTTTCACCATATCTACATATTCTTCGTTATATGCGTCAAATCCGATTCCTGGTTCTTGTTCTCTTACTTTATTGATAATTACAGAGCCTTCCAGTCCTGCATTTGCTGAAATGTGGAACAATGGAGCTTCCAAAGCTTTCAAGATAATGTTAACTCCTGTCTTTTCATCTCCTTCTAATTCATCTGCAAGCTTCGCAACCTGTTTTGATGCGTGGATATAAGCAGATCCACCACCTGCAACGATTCCTTCTTCCACTGCTGCTCTCGCTGCGGAAAGTGCATCTTCCATGCGGAGTTTTGCTTCTTTCATCTCAGTCTCTGTCGCTGCACCCACACGGATAACAGCTACACCACCTGCAAGTTTAGCAAGTCTTTCCTGTAATTTTTCTTTATCAAATTCAGATGTTGTCTCTTCAATCTGCGCCTTAATCTGTGCAACACGACCATTGATTGCATCTTTGTCACCCATTCCATCTACGATGACTGTGTTTTCTTTCTGTACTTTTACAGATTTTGCACGACCTAACTGATCAAGTGTCGTCTCTTTTAAGTCCAATCCAAGTTCTTCAGAAATCACCTGTCCGCCTGTTAAGATTGCAATATCTTCCAACATTGCTTTTCTTCTGTCGCCATATCCAGGTGCCTTCACTGCAACTACATTGAATGTTCCACGTAATTTGTTTACGATCAATGTTGTAAGCGCCTCTCCTTCGATGTCTTCTGCAATAATAAGAAGTCTTGCTCCTGACTGTACAATCTGCTCTAACAGTGGCAATAAATCCTGAATATTAGAAATCTTTTTATCTGTAATCAAAATATATGGATCTTCTAAGTTTGCTTCCATCTTCTCCATATCTGTAGCCATATATGCTGAAATATATCCACGGTCAAACTGCATACCTTCTACCAAATCCAATTCTGTCTTCATTGTCTTGGATTCTTCGATTGTAATCACACCGTCATTCGATACCTTTTCCATCGCATCTGCTACCATTGCTCCAACTTCCACATCTCCTGCTGAAATTGCCGCAACATTTGCGATTCTCTCTTTACTTTCTACTTTGCTGCTCATAGATGCGATAGCTTCAACAGCTGCATCTGTAGCTTTCTTCATACCTTTGCGAAGTACGATTGGATTTGCTCCTGCCGCAAGGTTCTTAATTCCTTCATGAACCATAGCCTGAGCTAAAACAGTTGCTGTTGTTGTACCATCTCCGGCAACATCATTCGTCTTTGCAGCAACTTCACGAATTAGTTGTGCACCCATATTTTCAAATGCGTCTTCCAACTCGATCTCTTTTGCAATTGTCACTCCGTCATTTGTGATAAGCGGTGCGCCAAAAGATTTATCAAGCACTACATTTCTTCCTTTTGGTCCTAATGTTACTCTTACTGTATTTGCCAATTGATTTACACCAGCTTCTAAAGCACTTCTGGCTTCTGCTCCATATTTAATCTCTTTTGCCATGATTATTTGCCTCCTATTATCTTTTTATTATTTAATAACAGCTAAAATATCACTTTGTTTTACAACAATATATTCTTCACCATCTAATTCTACATCTGTTCCCGAATATTTCGAATAGATAACCTGATCTCCTTCTGATACGAGCATTGTTACTTCTTTCCCATCAACCATTCCACCTGGTCCTACCGCAACAACTTCTGCCTGCTGAGGTCTTTCTTTTGTCTGTCCCGGCAATACAATTCCGGATTTGGTTGTCTCCTCTGCTTCTAATTGTTTTAATACGACTCTGTCTCCCAATGGTACTAATTTCATATCAAACTGCCTCCTTCATACTATGTTATCAGTTTACTAGCACTCACTTTGTCCGAGTGCTAATTTGCTTTAGTTATAAAATATCACTCCACTTCCTGTTTGTCAACAGACTTTATACTATTTTTATAAAATCCATTTTCTATTTGGAATTCTAAAATTTTTCCGTGTTCATTGTAGTAGCGTTCTTTTATTCTTCCCTCACTGCCGTGCCATGTTGTTCCTGTCTCTATCCGACATTCATAGACTGCATCAAGTACAATATCCGCAAGTGAATCATCTTCTAAAAGTAAATATACGCGTTCCTCCTCCGCGTGATATGCTAAAATCTTACACTGAAATACTTTTGATTCCAATATTCCTCCGGCAAGAATCGCTTTTTTCATTTCTAACTCTGCTTTTTTCCCTTCGTACATGTTTCCCTCTCCTTGTACAACTCAAGGGAGCCAGAACTCTGACCCCCTTCTCTTATTGTTATTTCAATTTTTTCTTTTTGATCGCATCTAGTTCTTCAAAAATATAGTCATTTACCACTTTAATATATGTTCCCTTCATACCGGACGAACGTGATTCAATCACCCCGGCACTTTCGAATTTTCGAAGTGCATTCACGATAACAGATCGCGTAATCCCAACTCTGTCTGCGATCTTGCTCGCCACAAGAATTCCTTCTGTTCCTTCCAATTCATCAAAAATATGAATGATTGCTTCCAATTCTGAAAAGGAAAGTGTACTGATCGCCGACTGCACAATCTGTTCCTTTCGAATCTCTTCGGCACTTTCTTCATTGACAGAGCGCAGCATCTCCAGTCCCACGACAGTTGTTCCATACTCACTTAGAATAATATCATCGATCTCGTAAAGTTCATCTTTTTTATAAATGAACAACGTTCCAAGTCTTTCTCCCGCAATGTCGATTGGTGTCACGATCGCCTGATATCCTTTGACAACCTCTGGTGAAAATCCAAGTGTCTGAAGATTCACATTTTCTTTGGTCGACAAAATACTAAGCAGTCTTTCATTGAGCATCTCATCAATATGGCTTCCAACTTCATTATCGATCAGCTCATGTATCACTTCTACATCTTTCCACTGGCCACTTCCAAGCACTTTTCCTTTTTTGCTCACCACTAATACATTCGATGCGAGAATCTCATTTAATACCTCACAGATATCGTTGAACACGACTTTACTTGAATTGTTATTGTGCAATAATCTGTTAATTTTTCTAGTCTTATCCAATAATTGTACACTCATATCTTCGCCTCCATTATGTGACACTTGATTTTACAAACTATTTACCTAATCATACACACAACTCAGAAAAAATATGTGTATAGTTGTATGTTATCATACAATTTGTTTTTTTTCAACATTTCATTCATTTTTTTCATCATTTTTTATATCTGTTTTATACCCGCATTCTTCATTTGAGCAGAGCAGTTTATTTCCCTTTTCTACCATATAGCTTCCGCACTTCGGACATTTCTCTTTGGATGGTTTTTGCCATGACATGAATTCACAAGTCGGATTATCTTCACATCCGTAATATTTTCTTCCTTTTTTTGTCTTTCGAAGAACCACATCTTTTCCGCATACCGGACATGGTACACCGATTTTTTCAAGGTATGGTTTTGTATTTCTACATTCCGGGAACCCCGGACATGCAAGAAATCTGCCATGTGGCCCGTATTTAATCACCATATTTCTTCCACATTCTTCACAGATTACATCTGTCACTTCATCTTCAATCTTGACACTTTCCTGCTCTTTTTCAGCTATTTGCACTGCTTCCTCCAAATCAGGATAGAAATTACTGATCACAGACTTCCAGGCAACTTTTCCTTCTGCAACCATGTCGAGCAGGCCTTCCATGTTTGCTGTAAAATTCTCATCTACGATGCTTGGAAACGATTGTTTCATGATATTATTTACAACTTCACCAATCTCTGTCATGTAAAGGTTTTTGTTTTCCTTCGCCACGTATCTTCTTGCAATGATTGTTGAAATTGTCGGCGCATACGTACTTGGACGCCCGATCCCGAGCTCTTCTAATGCCTTTACAAGTGATGCCTCTGTATAATGTGCCGGCGGCTGTGTAAAGTGCTGTTTTGGATCCAGTTCTTCTTTTGTAAGCTTCGAATCCTTATCGATGCTCTTTACAAGTACATTGTTTTCTTCTTTTTCCTCATCCGCTTCCACATAAACAGCCCGAAATCCTTCGAATACGTTTTTGGATGCCGCAACAGAAAAACGATACTCGCCAGCTGCAATTTTGATCGAAGTCGTCTCATATTTTGCCGGGTTCATTCTACTTGCCACAAATCGCTTCCAGATCAGCTGATATAATCGGAACTGATCCCTTGTAAGGGATTCTTTCAAAGCCGCCGGTGTTCTTGTGATATCTGTCGGACGGATCGCCTCATGCGCATCCTGAATTTTCTTCCCGTCATCCGCCTTTTTCGCCACCGCCGATACATAGCTCTCTCCATAATTCTGCGAAATGTATTCTCTTGCATTCGCATCTGCTTCCTCGGAAATTCTTGTTGAGTCTGTACGCAGATACGTGATCACACCGACTGTTCCATTTCCTTTGATGTCAATTCCTTCATAGAGCTGCTGCGCAATTCGCATTGTCTTCTGTGTTGCAAAGTTCAGCACTTTTGATGCTTCCTGCTGCAATGTACTCGTAGTAAACGGAAGAGGTGCTTTCTTTGTCCTCTCTCCCTTTTTGATATCGTCTACATAATATGGTACATCCTCGACTGCCTTCATAATCTGTTCCAGTTCTTCTTTTGAATGGATGACTATTTTTTTCCCATCTGTTCCATAGAATTTTGCAAGGAGAGGCTTTCTCTCCCCTTCTACTTTAATCTTTGCATCCAGTGTCCAATATTCTTCCGGAATAAATGCATTGATCTCCTCCTCACGGTCTGCAATAATGCGCAGCGCCACAGACTGTACTCGTCCCGCACTCAAGCCTCTCTTTACTTTTGCCCAGAGAAGAGGACTGATCTTATAGCCAACAATTCGATCCAACGCTCTTCTTGCCTGCTGTGCATCTACCAGATTCATATCAATCTCTCTTGCGTCTTTGATCGATGCTTTTACCGCATTCTTGGTAATCTCGTTGAAACTGATACGGTACATCTTTTTGTCTTCCAGTTTTAACGCTTTTGACAAATGCCATGCAATCGCTTCTCCCTCACGGTCGGGGTCAGTTGCAAGATATACTTTATCCGCTTTCTTCACTTCTTTTCTTAAATTAGCAAGAATATCCCCTTTTCCGCGTATGGTAATATATTTTGGTTCAAAGTCATGTTCCACGTCAATTCCAAGCTGACTCTTTGGCAAATCACGTACATGCCCGTTTGACGCCGTAACAACATAATTACTCCCCAAAAATTTTTTAATTGTCTTTACTTTCGCAGGAGACTCTACGATTACAAGATAACGTGCCATTTATAATTCCTCCACTATCGTTCTATCTATCTCAATCTAACATAATGATTTTTTGAAAATTCACGAATATATCCTTGTAACTCTAAACTCACCAGCACATCCATCAACGCCGGAATTGTCAGCCCTGTAAGGTCCGCCAATTCGTTTAGGTTCTTTGGATACAAATCGAGACAACTATACACCAAATTTTCTGGACTTTCAAGTGCTATTTTATTTTCCGTTAATTTTTTCACTTTTTCTTCACAAACAAACGATAGCTCTTCTAAGAGATCCTCAGGCGATAACAATATCCCTGCACCCTGTTTAATCAGGCGGTTGCACCCCCTGCTCAGCTGACTATTTATCGGTCCCGGCAGTGCATAGATATCCTTTCCCTGCTCCAATGCCATATCTGCGGTAATCAAAGATCCACTTCTTTCTTTTGCCTCCATCACAAGTACGATATCTGAAAGTCCACTGATAATTCGATTTCTGGCAGGGAAAAACTGCGGCAGCGGCTTTGTCCCGATGGGCTGCTCTGATAAAATCCCGCCTTTTCTTTCCAGCTCCGTATACAGCTCAATGTGTTCTCTAGGGTAACAGACATCCACCCCGCACCCCAAAACCCCATAGGAATCTCCGCCTTCCTCCAATGCTCCTATCTGTCCGGCTCCATCAATCCCTTTTGCCATACCGCTTATGATCTGCGCTCCTGCACTTGCCAGTTTTTTTGCAAATTCCTTTGTCAATTGTCTCCCATAAGGACTGCATTCTCGTGCTCCTACAATCGCCACTGAAAGCCTGTCTTCTTTTGGCAGTCTCCCCTTTACATAAAGCGCATATGGCGGTGAACTGATTTGCTTTAATTTTTCCGGATAATCGCTGTGAAAAAACGGATAAAACTGAATTTTCTTCTGTTGCATCCTCTCATATTCTTCCTCCAAATCCCATGTTTCTATACTTTTCCGAATAATTTGAGCATCCTTTTCTTCCACTCCAAGTGCTTGTAAGCCTGTTTCTTCTATATAATATAACTCTTGTGCACTCACCAAGCGCTTACGAATTCTTTTCTTTTTCTGATTGCCAATTCCTTTTATATTTGCAAACCAATATTCATATTTCATCCTGTCACCTGCCCCAATATTTTTTATCCAATGTCCTGTATCCGATCGCCTCTCTCAAATGCGCCAAACCGATTTTCTCCTCGCCCGCCAAATCTGCAATTGTTCTGGCGACACAGAGGATTTTGTGATACATTCTCGCTGTGAGATTTAACTTTTCAAACGCCTGCCGCATCATCTTTTCCCCCTCGCTTCCAAGAATACAGTATCGCTTTATCTTCTCTGCATTCAACTGTGAATTTGTTGTAATCCCCTCCCCTTTATACCGTTCCTTTTGCCGTTCTCTTGCCATGATCACACGCTCTCGGATATCCTTTGAAGACTCTTCACGGGCTCCCTGTAAATCCTCGTAAGCCACACGTTCAGCCTCAACACAGATATCAATTCGATCCAATAGCGGCTGACTGATCTTACTTAAATACGCTTGAATCTGAGTCGACGTACAAAGGCACTTATTCAAATCAGGATAGTTTCCACAAGGACATGGATTCATAGCCGCCACCAGCAAAAATTCTGCCGGGAAATGATACACTCCCCGATTTCTTATGATTTTTATAAAATGTTCCTCAAGTGGCTGTCTTAGCATTTCCAGCACCGGCTTTTGAAATTCTGCAATCTCATCCAAAAACAAAACACCTTTATCTGCCAAACTAATCTCTCCCGGCCGAGGTATCAGACCGCCCCCTATCAACGCAGACGTTGTCGTTGTATGATGTACCTCCCGAAATGGCCGTTCCAAAATCAATGGCTGGTTTGCATTCAATCCTCCAACAATACTGTAAAGCTTTGTCAATTCCATGCTTTCTTCTTTTGTCAGCGGTGGCAAAATCGTCGGTATCCGCTTTGCAATCATTGTTTTTCCAGCTCCCGGCGGTCCGATCATCAACATATTGTGGTTCCCTGCAACTGCCACCTCGGCCGCCCGCTTTGCAAGCTTTTGCCCTTTGATATCCTGATAATCCAATTCGTATGTATGCTCTCCTGCATCTCTCACCGTTCTTGTCTCCGTAGGATCTGCAGCAACGCCCTCATTGAGCACATCGCATGCCGCTTTTAAATTTTCCACTCCGATCACTTCAATTCCCTCGACAAGCTTTCCTTCACTTTCATTTTCTTTTGACACCACACAGGATTGAAAACCATGTTTTTTTGCCTCCAGGACAATCGGCAGAATTCCCGGCACACTTCTCACCCTTCCGTCAAGGCTTAGCTCTCCAACAAAAACTGTTTTTTCAAGCCTCTCCTGACTTACCACTCCAAGTGATGCCAAAATTGACACCGCTATCGGAAGGTCAAATGCTGTCCCTCTCTTTCTGACATCTGCCGGTGAAAGATTCACAACAATCTTCTTCGCCGGAATCACAAGCCCCGAATTGCGAATTGCCGTTCGTACCCGTTCTCCTGCCTCTTTTACTTCTGAGGATAAATATCCTACCATATGAAACATCGGTAATCCATTGCTTAAATCCGCCTCCACATCAATAAATTCTACCTGTAATCCTTGTAGTGCAGCGGATAATACTGTGCTAAACAATCATTTGCACGCTCCTTTCTTTATTCCTTTTTTCTTAGTTGAAATCTCTGGCAGAACTGCCTGATAGTACTATAGAAGAACGAATATCTTCTGAAATATAGTGCTCTTATTCTTACATACTTCTCATTCATTGTCAATATTTGTAAGTGGAAAAGCACAAATATTTTTGTCCGCACATACATTATACTAAATACGCTAAGAGGTGCTTTCCTTGAAATCATTTCCAATTCCCCTAACTGCAGCTGAAGAACAATACTATATACAAAAATATATCGAGGGTGACCTTGAGGCGAAACACATCTTGATCGAGCGGAACTTGCGCCTTGTCGCCCATGTCATCAAAAAATATCAATACTTAGACGATGATCCGGAAGATTTGATCTCCATCGGAACGATCGGGCTGATCAAAGCAGTTGCAACTTTTAATCCTTCTAAAAATAATCGTCTCGGAACCTATGCTGCAAGATGTATTGAAAACGAGATCTTGATGATGCTGCGCAGCAAAAAGAAAGTATCGAAAGAGATTTCTCTCTATGAACCAATCGGCACAGACCGTGAAGGAAACGAAATACAGCTTTTTGACATCATAGAAGCTGACGATGATGATGCACAGACAAAGGTTGCTCTCAAAGAGGATATTAAAATGCTCTACACAAAAGTTGAATCTGAACTTTCACCTCGCGAGCGGCTTGTTTTGAAAATGCGATACGGTCTCTACGACGAGGAAGAATATACACAGCGGGAAATCGCCGCTCAGCTTGGTATTTCTCGTTCCTATGTGTCTCGTATTGAAAAAAGTGCAATAGAAAAACTGCGGGAATTTTTTTAGAATCCCGCAGTTCTAACTGCCACAATTTCTTATGGTTCACGTCGTCTTAAAATATCATATGCATCCACTTTGATTCCCAAATCCACATACAACACCTGTTTCGGATGCGGTGCACTTTCCTGCTCCTCTCCGTCCTCTGTGAGAATCCGTTTTACAGTGACTTCAACGTTCTCGCCATTTGGCTTCATCACCTCGATCGTCTCTCCGACAGAGAATTTATTTCTCTGTTCAATCCGATAGGTTCCCTCTTTTTCTTCTCCGATAATACCAAGATAGGTATATTCCTTCACATAGGTATTGCTGTCATAGATCTGTGTTGTCTCATCCGGCTTTCCAAAGAAAAATCCGGTAGTAAACTGACGGTATGTGCAATTAGATATCTGTTCCAAATACCATGGCATATTCTCTTCGTAAAGTTTCGGATCTTTTTGATAATCGTCAATTGCCTTACGGTATGTCCTTGCAACAGTCGCCACATAAAGCGCTGTCTTCATACGACCTTCAATTTTCAGGCTGTCAATTCCAGATTCTAAAAGTTCCGGAATATGCTCGATCATGCACAAATCTTTCGAGTTAAAAATATAAGTGCCTCTTTCATTTTCAAATACCGGCATCACTTCGCCCGGTCTTGTCTCCTCTACGATTGAATATTTCCATCGACACGGATGTGTGCATGCTCCTCGGTTCGCATCTCTTCCGACCATAAAATTACTCAGAAGGCAGCGTCCTGAATAAGAAATACACATTGCACCATGTACAAATGTCTCAATCTCCAGATCATCCGGAATATTTGCACGGATCTCTCTGATCTCCTCCAAAGACAATTCTCTCGCTGTAACCACACGGGTTGCGCCAAGCTTATGCCAAAAATTAAATGTACCGTAATTTGTGTTATTCGCCTGCGTGCTGATATGACGCTCTATCTCCGGACAAATCTCGCCCGCAATCTCAAAAATTGCAGGATCTGCGATAATGAGCGCGTCCGGTTTGATTTCTTTCAATTCTTGAAAATATTCCCTCACGCCTTCCAAATCATCATTGTGAGCTAAAATATTTGCAGTCACGTACACTTTCACATCATGCTCATGGGCAAATGCGATTCCCTCCCGCATATCTTCCATCGAAAAGTTCTTTGCTTTTGCCCGAAGTCCAAATGCCTCTCCTCCAATATATACCGCATCGGCTCCAAACATAACTGCTGTTTTCAATACTTCCAGACTGCTTGCCGGAATTAATAATTCAGGATGTCTTGCCATTTTTTATTCCTCTCTTATCTTTGTACTAAGTGCTACTCCATCTCCCAATGGGATAATGGAAGTTTCCAATAATTTATGGTGTTTCAATTCATATAAATATTCTCTCATTCTGCTGTGGATCGTGCGATTTCTGCGTTCTACCGCAAACCGGGACTCAATGATATCTCCTTCTTGCAGCACATTGTCTGACACCAGCACACCTCCATGTTCCAACAGACGAACCACTTCCGGCATATAATAAATGTACTGCCCTTTCGCCGCATCCATAAAAATAAAATCATACGTCTCATCAAGTGATTTTAAGATTTCCAGTGCATCTCCCTCAAGCAGTGTGATCTGTTCTTCTTTTCCTGCTCTTTTAAAGTTCTCGCGGGCGATCGGAATCCGCTTTTCATATTTTTCGATTGTTGTAATCTTACAATCTTCCGAAACATATTCACTCATCAAAAGTGCGGAAAATCCAACTGCTGTTCCGACCTCCAATATCCGCATCGGCTTTTTGATCTGCAAAAGTACTTTCAAAAAGCTCTGCATCTCCTTTCGGATAATCGGCACATAAGTATCGAGCGCTTCTTTCTCTATCGTCTCCAGTATCTCACTGTTTTCCGTCTCCAGCGAATGAATAAACGTCACCATACGTTCATCTACTATCATGTTCCTTACCTTCCTCTATTCATAACGAAACCAAAGACGGAGAAATCATTTTCCCCGTCTTTCTCTCTAATTCTATACATCCATAATAATCGGAAGAATCATAGGTTTTCTCTTTGTCCTCTTCCATATAAATTCATTCATGGTATCACGTATCACAAGCTTAATACGGCTCCAGTCTGCATTCCGGTTCGTCAGACATTTCTCCAGTGCTTCCTGAAGAACTTGTCTTGCCTCTTCCATCAGACTCTCAGATTCTCTCACATACACAAATCCTCTGGATACAATATCCGGTCCTGCAAGAAGCTGATTCGTTCTCTTTTCTAACGTAAGAACAACGATTAAAATACCATCTTCCGCCAGATGCTGACGATCACGTAATACGATATTTCCCACATCTCCAACGCCAAGTCCGTCGACTAAAATTGCTCCGGTGTGTACTTTATCTACAATCTTTGCCTCTTTTTCATCTAATGCAAGCACGTCTCCGGAATGCATGATGAAAATATTTTCTTTCGGAATACCAAGGCTTTCTGCCAATTTTGCATTTGCTTTCAAATGACGATACTCTCCATGTACCGGAATTGCATATTTCGGTTTTAACAGGGAATAGATCAGCTTTAGTTCTTCCTGACAGGCATGTCCTGATACATGGGCATCCTGGAAAATGACATCTGCCCCTTTCTGTGATAATTCATTAATCACACGTGACACTGCCTTTTCATTCCCCGGAATCGGATTAGAACTGAAAATAACGGTATCTCCCGGCTTGATTGTCACTTTTTTATGAATGTCTGCCGCCATACGTGACAATGCAGCCATTGACTCTCCCTGGCTTCCTGTCGTGATCAAAACTGTCTTTTCGTCCGGATAATTTTTCAGCTGGTCAATCTCGATTAATGTCTTGTCCGGAATGTGAAGATATCCAAGCTCTGACGCTGTCGAGATAATATTGACCATACTGCGTCCTTCCACAACTACTTTTCTGTCGTACTTATATGCAGAGTTAATAATCTGCTGTACTCGGTCTACATTGGACGCAAATGTCGCAATAATAATTCTTGTATTACGGTGTTCCGCAAATATCTGATCAAATGTCTTTCCAACTGTCCGCTCAGACATCGTAAATCCCGGTCTCTCTGCATTCGTACTGTCTGACATCATCGCCAAAACACCTTTTTTACCAATCTCTGCAAATCTCTGCAGATCAATGGCATCGCCAAATACCGGTGTGTAATCTACCTTAAAGTCACCTGTGTGTACTACAGTTCCCGCCGGCGAATAAATTGCAAGCGCTGCCGCATCCTGAATACTGTGGTTCGTACGGATAAATTCAATACGAAACTGTCCTAAATTAATCGACTGTCCGTGACGCACTACTTTTCGTCTTGTACTGCGAAGCAGATTATGCTCTTTTAATTTATTTTCAATAATCCCCATTGTCAGCTTTGTCGCATAAATCGGGAGATTCATATCCTTCAATACATACGGAAGAGAGCCAATATGATCCTCATGTCCATGTGTGATAACAAATCCTTTTACTTTTTTAATATTGTCTCTTAAATAAGTGATATCCGGAATCACAAGATCGATTCCAAGCATATCATCTTCCGGGAATGCCAATCCGCAATCCACTACTATAATACTGTCCTCATATTCAAAGGCAGTAATATTCATTCCAATCTGCTCTAATCCGCCGAGTGGAATAATTTTCAATTTTGAGTTACTTTCTTTTTTCAAATTTACACCTCCATGTGTTTTATGTAACTTTTTCTGCACTTTTTTCGGCGCAGTCCTTACATTGTCCATAGAATTTCAATTCGTGGTCTAACACACGGAATCCCGTCATTTTCTCTATGTGATTTTCCAACTCCTCTAAAAGATCATCGTTAAATGACAACACCTTTCCGCAATCTTTGCAAATCAAATGATGATGTGTATGTTTTGATTCTCCATCTACCCGATGCCCAATCTCATACCGTACACAACCGTCATCCAAATTGATCCGATCCACCAATTGCATCTCCAACAACAACTGTACCGTTCTATACACTGTAGCAAGTCCGATATCCGGACATTCCGCTTTTACTAACTTATAAATATCTTCTGCTGCCATATGGATATCCCGATGCTTATCCAATACTTTTAAAACAATCAGTCTCTGATTCGTCACCTTCAATCCCTTGGCTTTTAACATTTCTTTAAACTCTTCCTGGTTAATTGACATAGTGCCCCCTCAAAATGCAGCCATCTGTTACATATCAATATCAATATCTTCTAATAGTTCCTCGAATACTTTCAGCACTCCCATAAGCTCGTTCTCGTCTTCTACTACTTCGTAGAGACTCTCCACATCCTCTGCCGCACTTGTATCCTTTAAAATAAGGCACTCCGCCTCATCTTCTTCGGAATCCGTCACTAAAATATACGAATTTCCATTTACTTTTGTCTGTTCCAACACAAAAAATTCCACTTCATCTTTTGTATCATCAAACACAAATTTAATTTTTTCCATAAACTCTCCTTAAGAATTCTTTCATCCTATTCGTGATTCATGCGAATCGAATCCAAATATCCCTGCAATATAAAAACTGCCGCTATCTTATCCACATATTTTTTCCGGTCTTCGCGTCTTACTTTACTTTCAATCAATGTCCGTTCTGCCTCCAAAGTCGTCAGACGTTCATCCCACATAATAACCGGAAGACCTGTCCGTCTCTCCAGCATTGCTTTTAATTCCAAAGATTTTTCCGCACGATCACCTATTGTATTATTCATATGCTTTGGAAAGCCAAGCACAAGTTTGTCCACTTCGTATTCTTTCACCAATTCTTCAATACGAGCAAGTGTCTGACGTAACTTGTTCTCCGCTTTACGATGAATTGTCTCTATTCCCTGAGCTGTAATTCCCAGCGGGTCGCTTATCGCCACTCCCACGGTCTTTGAGCCGTAATCTAATCCCATCACTCTCATAACTATTTTATTCCCATGAATGATGCTCGATATACGACTTCAGCATCTCTTCTACCAATTCATCTCGTTCCATCTTCATGATCAGACTTCTTGCTCCATTATGGCTCGTAATATAAGTAGGATCTCCAGACATAATATAGCCAACAATCTGATTCACCGGATTGTACCCTTTTTCTCGCAGAGCTTTATACACAATTTCAAGAATCTCTTTTGCCTGAATTTGTGGTGCGTTCCCCACTTGAAAAAATTGTGTGTTACTTAATTCACTCATTTGCTCACGTCCTTTTGTTTACTTCACTTTCTATTTTAATATAATTTTCTGTGAAATTCAATGAATAATTTGTGAATGATTATCAATTTGGATATCTACTAACTTATTCTGCAAATTTGCTTCCGTCTTTAATGCAACTTTCACATACTCTTTTGTATGTCCGACCTGATAGTTTTCTCCGTCGATTTTTATCTGTTCTTCCATCAAAACTTCTACCGTAGTTCCTACAAACTGTTCTTCGTATTTTATTCTCTTTTTTTGACCCAACTCAAGAAGTTCATTACTGCGCGCTGTTTTAATCTGCTCCGGAATCTGGTTGTCCATCACTGCCGCTTTTGTACCTTCCCGCTTTGAATATTTAAAAATATGCGTCTCATAAAAATCCACTTTATCGATAAAGGCTTTTGATTTTTCAAATTCTTCTTCTGTTTCCCCCGGAAATCCTACAATCACATCTGTTGTAAGAGCCGGATGCGCAAAATATTTGCGAAGCAGCATACACTTTTCATAATATTCCTCAGAAGTATATCTTCGATTCATTCGGCGAAGGGTCTCATCGCATCCGCTTTGCAGCGAAAGATGAAAATGCGGACACATCTTTTCAAGACCCGAAATCGTTTTCACAAAATCCTCTGTAATAATCCGTGGTTCCAATGAACCAAGCCGAATTCTTTTAATACCTTTAATCTCATTTACAGCCAAAATCAGAGAAAGTAAATTCTCATTCTCTAAATCCACGCCATAAGAACTCAAGTGAATTCCAGTCAGCACAACTTCCTGATAGCCGTTTGCTGCAAGTTCTGTCACTTCCCGAACCACATCTTCTTTTGCACGGCTTCGCACTCTTCCTCTTGCAAACGGGATGATGCAGTAGGTACAAAACTGATTGCAGCCATCCTGTACTTTGATGTATGCTCTCGTATGTTCTGCTGTTTTATTCAAGTGCATCTCCTCATATTCGTGTGTATGATTAATATCAATTACAGCCTTATTTTGACCTTGTTTTTTCTCATAAAACCCATCCAGAATCTGAATCAGATCTTTCTTTTTATTATTTCCGATAACGATATCAATACTCTCGTCAATTTCTCCGCTTGCTTCTTTTGCCTGCACATAGCATCCAGCTGCAACTACAATTGCATCCGGATTCATCTTTTTTGCACGATGGAGCATCTGACGGGACTTTCTGTCCGCCATGTTAGTCACTGTGCATGTATTGATAATATACACATCCGCGCCTTCTTTAAACGGCACAATCTCATATCCATTTTCTTCCAAAAGCTGTTGCATCGCTTCCGTCTCATATGCATTTACTTTACATCCCAAATTATGTAATGCTGCTCTTTTCATATTCTTTTCCTTTCTCTATATATATGTTTAATCTGCCGAAAATGTTACGGTTTTCTTTGGCAATTTATTTCTTGACTTTTGTGTCCATCCATTTTAAGATAGTCATAGAACAAAACAAAATTCAAGGAGGTTTTTTCTAATGAAAACAGTAGATATTTCTTTAAATTCAATCGACAAAGTAAAATCATTTGTAAATGATATCAGCAAATTTGATTCTGATTTTGATCTTGTATCTGGAAGATATGTTATCGACGCAAAATCGATTATGGGAATCTTTAGCTTAGATTTATCCAAACCGATCACATTAAACATTCACGCTGATAACGCTAACTTAGATACTATCATGGAAGTATTATCTGCATACACAGTATAATAATCGGATTGAAAAGATGCTCCGCCTTTGGCGGGGCATCTTTTTTTACAGCAGTTCCGTTATTTCAAACTTTCATGCCAGAACTGCTGCATTTTATCTAAGGTTTGACAACAATTGTCTCCACTGTATTTATCGCAGTCTCAAATAATTCATCAATCTTCTCCGCTAGATTTTCTTCTGAGCGTCTAATGATATTAATGTTCGGTTTTGTCACCGGATGTTTTGCGACAAAAATTGTACAGCAGTCTTCAAACGGTAAGATTGAAGTCTCAAATGTATCAATTTTTTCTGCAATTTCTACAATTTCCTGTTTATCAAATCCAATAACCGGACGATATACCGGAAGAGTGCACACATCGTTTGTCGCAGCAAGACTCTGCATTGTCTGACTCGCCACTTGTCCAATACTTTCTCCCGTGATCAGCCCTAAACATCCGCTCTCTTTTGCGAAATGCTCTGCGATTCGCATCATATATCTTCTCATAATAATCGTCAGCTCATCATGCGGGCACTTTTCATAAATATACAACTGAATATCTGTAAAGTTGACAATATTCAGCTTGATCGGTCCTGAATATTTTGATACCAGTTTTGCCAGATCTACTACTTTTTGTTTTGCACGTTCACTTGTATACGGCGGTGCATGGAAATATGTCGCCTCCAGCGCAACTCCACGTTTTGATACCATATAGCCTGCCACCGGACTGTCTATACCGCCTGACAATAGCAACATCGCTTTCCCGTTTGTTCCAACCGGCATTCCTCCCGGTCCTGGAATAATCTCAGAATAGATATAAATCTTCTCTCGAATCTCTACATTTAATTTAATCGCTGGTTTGTGCACATCGACACGAATCTCCGGAAACGCATCTAAGATTGCTTCTCCCAAATCACAGTTAATCTCCATAGAATTCTTCGGATAGCTTTTCTTTCCACGTCTCGCTTCCACTTTGAATGTCGTATTTTTATCCGGATACATCTTATCCATGTAATCTACAACTTCTCTTTTCAGTTCCTCAAATCCTTTGTCTTCCACATGAACAACCGGACAAATCCCAACGATTCCAAACACTCTTTTCAGTGCATCTACCGTCTCCTCATAGTCATAATATCCTTCACAGTCTACATAAATTCTGCCCTGTGATTTGTGAATGTGAAATTCTCCTTCCACATCCTGAAGGGAGAACTTCATCTGTCTGATCAATGCATCTTCAAACAGATAACGGTTCTTTCCCTTGATTCCAATTTCTCCATATTTTATCAAAAAAGCCTGAAACATCATACGTTTATTTTCCTCTCTTTTGTCTTGTTCCATCATTTCTTAGTGTCTTGTATACTTTCTAAGCATCGGTACACAATTATATAGTGTTTCCAATGTATAGTCAATTTCTTCTTTTGTTGTAAATTCAGAAAAACTAAATCGAAGTGTCGCGTCCAAATATTCTGTTCCCGCTCCAATTCCTTTTAGTACACCGCTGATTGCCGGATGATTTGATGCACATGCAGATCCGGAAGATACATAAATTCCTTTCTCTTCCAACGTATGCAATAGTACCTCGCTTCGAATTCCCGCAAATCCCACACTGACAATATGCGGCGCGCTTGTCTCATCGGTTCGTCCGTGAATCGTCGTGTTCTCAATCTTTGCAATTCCTTCTATAAAGTAGTTCTTAAGCGACCTCATCGTCTCCACTTTTTGTTCCAGATTGGTATAAATCTCTTTTGCCGCAGCGCCGAGTCCGGCAATTCCCGGAACATTCTCCGTACCGGAGCGGACATTTTTCTGCTGTTCGCCACCAAATACAATTGGTTTAATCTTTACTTTTTCATTGATGTAAAGCGCTCCGATTCCTTTTGGTCCGTGGATTTTATGTCCGCTCACCGACATCATATCCACTCCGATTCTCTTTGGAAAAATACGGTATTTCCCAAATCCCTGAACCGCATCCACATGGAACAGAATGTTTTTATTATAATTCTTCACAATCTGCACTGCTTCCTCGATCGGCTGCACGGAACCAACCTCATTATTCACATACATGACAGACACGAGAATAGTATCCTCGCAAAGCGCCTCTTTCAATGCATCCAAACGGATTCTGCCATCCTTATCCACCGGCAGGAATGTCACTCGAAATCCTTCTTCCTCCTCCAGATAATGCATCGTATTTAAGATTGCCGGATGTTCGATAGAAGATGTGATCAGATGTTTTCCCGCTCTGTGATTGGCTCTTGCACAACCAATCAGAGCCAGATTGTCACTCTCTGTCCCTCCGGAAGTAAAGTAAATCTCTTTCTCCTGCACTTTTAAAAGCTTCGCCAATGTCTCTTTTGACTCTTTTATATATTTTTCTGCATCTACTCCCTTTTTGTGCATTGAAGACGGATTGCCGTAATCTTCACACATTACTTTTCCTACAATCTCTCTGACACTCTCATAACATTTTGTAGTTGCAGAATTGTCCAAATAAACTTCCATGATCTTCTCCTGTTTTTCTTTCTTACTATATAAGTTATGTCATCACTCTTCCAAGTGATACATCAAAATTGACAGTGTCGTAAGACCTGCTGTCTCCGTTCTCAGAATCCGCTTGCCAAGTGTGATGGCTCTCGCTCCATTTGCAATGGCATCCTCTACTTCCTGTGTCTCAAATCCACCTTCCGGTCCAATAAAAATACCGACGGATTGTCCTCTTTTGATTTCCTCTATCACCTGCTTTGTCTCTTTCATTCCCTCTGCAAGTTCATACGGAATGAGAAGGATATCCAGTCCCCTCGCATATGTCAGAGCATCTTTATAAGACATCACATTTGTCACTTTCGGGATTACGTTGCGCCCGGACTGCTTTGCTCCGCTTTCCGCAATTCCTCTCCAGCGCTCCACTTTCTTTAACGCCTTTTTCTCGTCGAGCTTTACAACCGCACGTTTTGTTGCGACCGGTATAATCTCATACGCTCCAAGTTCCACCGCTTTTTGTACAATCAATTCCATCTTATCGCTTTTCGGAAGTCCCTGAAAAAGATATATTTTTGACGGTAACTCCGTATCCACCTGCTGTTCTTCTACAATCCGGACACAGACCTGTTGCGCCGTCATTGACTCAATCTCACAGAGATACTTTCGGTTGTTTCCGTCACTGACTTTTAACGCTTCGCCCACTTTCATGCGGAGCACATTTTTAATATGATTCACATCCAGACCTTCTATATAGATATGATCCTCTTTCACCTGCATAGGTGTTACAAAAAACTGATGCATAATGATTCTCCTAATTTTTTCTTGCCGTCACGGATACCCATTCGCCCTGATATGTCACTTCCAGAACTTCAAGTCCTGCTTCTTTCACTGCCTCCACGACTGTCTCTTCTTTTGCATCGATAATTCCACTTGTGATATAAATTCCGCCTGTCTTTAACTGATGTAAGATAACAGGTGTAAGCGGAACTAACACATCTGCAAGAATATTCGCCACGACAATATCATATTTTTCATATCCGACTTTGTCCTGCACCTCTTTGTCATCGATGATATTTCCGATCATGACCTCATACTGATCTTTTGTAATTCCGTTTACTTCCATGTTCTCATAAGTCGCATCGATAGCACATGGATCCAAATCCGTTCCAACCGAATATTTTGCCCCGAATTTTAAGGCGAGCATTCCAAGAATCCCGCTTCCGCATCCTACATCTAAAATTGTCGTATCCGGTGTCACGTATTTGCGGATCTGGCGGATACAAAGTTGTGTTGTCTCATGCATTCCTGTTCCAAACGCAGTCCCCGGATCGATGTGAATGATCATCTTATCCTCATCCTCCGGTTTCACCTCTTCCCACGACGGAATGATGAGCACATCATCCACATAAAATTGGTGGAAGTACTGTTTCCAATTGTTGACCCAATCCACATCTTCAGTCTGTGATTCTTCAATGGTACACGCCCCCACATTCGTATATGCCCGCATCTCTTCCAATTCTTTTTTTACATTCGCAAGAACTTCTTCTTTGTCCTCGTCCTCTTCCAGATAAAAACTAATGTACGCAACACCGTCATCTGCTTCAATCTCCGGAAGGATATCCACAAACATCTGCTCTTTATCAGACTGTGTCAACGGAATCTTGTCCTCAATCTCAATGCCCTGAATTCCAAGATCCATCAGCATACTGCTGACGATATCTTCGCTTTCTGTCGTTGTTTTCAATCTAAATTTATTCCATTTCATTTTCTGTTCACCTCTTCTTAATCTTTTAAAAGTATAACAAATATTCTAAAAAAACGCAACGAAAAGGGATTCTGATTATCCCAAGAATCCCAAATGCTCCAACAATATTTTGACTCCCATCAGAATCAGAATGATCCCTCCTGCAAGCTCTGCTTTTGATTTGTACTTTGCCCCGAAGATATTCCCGATCTTCACACCTGCCACCGAGATGATAAATGTAGTCACTCCGATAAAGCTGACTGCCGGCACGATTTTCACCTGAAGAAATGCAAATGTCACTCCGACTGCCAACGCATCAATGCTCGTCGCAACCGCAAGCCCTATCATCGTCTTCACATCCAAAGCTTCGCTCGCCGTCTCGCATTCCTCTTCCCTTGACTCTCGCACCATATTAAATCCGATAATCCCAAGAAGGATGAACGCAATCCAGTGGTCGATTGATGTGATAAAGTCTTTAAACTGCACGCCCAAAACATATCCGATCAACGGCATTCCAGCCTGAAACACTCCAAAATACAGACCTACGATCCCCGCTTTCGTCCACGTACATTTTTTCATTGCCAGCCCCTTACAGACTGCAACCGCAAATGCATCCATCGACAATCCTACCGCAATTAAAAATAATTCTACAATACCCATTTCCCTTTTCTCCTTTTCGTTTCCTTGCAATTACTCCAAACAAAAAGACCTACCCGTAGCCTTATATCTACGGATAAGTCTCATTATTTAAAGTAATGCCAGACAGTCAAACTGCCAGTATGTTGACAATACTACGTAATTACGCTAACTACTCCCTTATCGTCTCTGAACATTATAGGAAGTCTCACTGCACTTGTCAAGCCTATAAATCAACAGAAATGGTCTGTTTTTCTACGTGATGTTTCTTCGCATATCCTGTCAGCATCAATGTCAGCGCTCCATCACCGGTTACATTGCAGGCTGTTCCAAAGCTGTCCTGCAGTGCAAAAATCGTAAGCATCAGCGCCGTTCCTGTCTCGTCAAACCCAAGCACTCCCGTGATCAATCCAAGAGATGCCATCACTGTTCCTCCCGGAACTCCCGGCGCTCCGATTGCAAATACACCAAGCAGTACACAGAATAACAGCATTATCCCAAACGACGGAATATTCCCATATAAGATTTTTGACACTGTCATCACAAAGAAAACTTCTGTCAGAACCGAGCCACACAGGTGGATATTGGCAAACAGCGGAACCCCGAAATCTACCATGTCATCACGAAGTGATTCTGATTTTTTTGCACAGCGAAGCGCCACTGCGAGCGTCGCTGCCGAAGACATTGTTCCAACCGCCGTAATATATGCAGGTCCATAGTTTTTTACAACTGTCCACGGATTTTCTCCTGAATAAATCCCTGCCAGCACATACAACAATGCCATCCAGATAAAATGACCGATCATAACAATCAGCACAACCTGAATAAATACCGGAAGCTGTTTTGTAATCGTTCCTTCATATGACAATGCACAGAAAGTAAATCCGATAAAAATCGGAAGAATCGGAATGACAATTTTTGTGACGATATCCAGCACAATTTTTTGAAATTCCTCCAAAACAGTCGTGATTGTCTTTGCTTTTGTCCATGTCGCCGCAAGTCCAATCAACACAGAAAATACGAGCGCACTCATAACCGGCATAATCTGAGGAATATCAAGCTGGAATACGATTTTCGGAAGCTCTTTTAACCCCTCTACATTTGCATCAATGGACAAATGCGGAATCAGACCATATCCTGCCGCCATCGAAAACAACGCTGCGCCAAGCGACGAAACATATGCCAGCACCAGAGCTATACCAAGCATTTTGGACGCGTTGTTCCCAAGCTTTGTAATAGACGGAGCGATAAATCCGATGATGATCAAAGGAACACAGAAATTGATCACCTGATTCAGAATATACTTGATCGTAACCACAACATTCATAACACCTTCATTTGCCACCTGTCCGACTAAAATGCCGATCACAACTCCAAGAACAAGTTTAAAAGGCAGGCTTCCAACTATTTTTTTCATAAACGCTTTCCCCTTTTCATTTCTTTTCTCATTCTTTATTCTATTCACCAACCATGATTTTGATGATTTCTTCGTTGGTCTCTTTCATTCCCTGTTTTCCGAGACGTCCCACATTCTGAATCGTCTCCTCCACTCCTCTTGTGACAATTCCGTCACCGCCATAGAACTGTTGTCCTCGTTTATACATATTATAGCCTAAAATCCCGGCATCCACCGCAGATGCAATCTTCGCTGCGCAAGACGCCTTCGCACCGTCACAGACAATCCCAGAGACAATTGCAAGTGCATTGACAACTGTGTGAATCACTTCTTCATAACCTCCTCCACAGAGATATGCAATTCCCGCACCTGCTCCTGCTCCTGCGCTGACTGCTCCACAGTATGCAGAAAGACGTCCGATTCCTGTCTTTTGGTGGATTGTAACAAGATTTGACAAAGCAAGCGCACGGTACAAGGTATCTTCATCCGCATCGAACTCTTTGGCATATTCAATGACAGGAATAGATGAAGTCATTCCCTGATTGCCGCTTCCTGAATTGATGATCACCGGAAGTTCACATCCGTTCATTCTTGCATCAGAGCCTGCCGCCGCCTTTGCCTTTGCTCTTGTACGAATGTCATCTCCATACGTATCCAAAAGCACACTTCCAATGTTGGCGCCGTAATCTCCTCTCAGGCCTTCCTCCGCAATTGCCGTATTATATGCAATCTGTCTGTCTAACGTCTCTTTTATATCTTTCACATCTACAGTCATCGCAAAATCCCAGATATCTTTCATATTCAAAAGATTTCGATCTGTCAATCCCTCTTCCTTTTCTCCCTCGACCGCTATTTCATAGAGCACTTCTCCATCTTTTTCCATCAGCACAATATTCGTGTGATAATTCGCAATTCTGACTTTCGCATAAGAGCTTCCTTTGTAAACTGACACGATGATATCAAATGTAATTCCATTGTCTGCATGTACAACTTTGATATCCGCCGTCTGCAAAAACTGTTTCATCTGCTCAATCTCTGACTCTGTCACCTGTGCAATCACTTCCAGTTCTTTCTCCGCTCTTCCCGCAATAATTCCCGCTGTGGCAGCCGCCGGAATTCCTTTCAGATGATTTGTGTTTGGCACAATGACGCTTTTTACATTTTTGATGATACTTCCACTTGCTTCAATCACAACCTTATCCGGAATACTCCCCAGTATTTCTCTTGCTTTCGCCGCGGCATATGCAAGTGCAATCGGCTCTGTACACCCCATTGCCGGGACCAGCTCCTCTTTCAAAATCTGAACGTACGCGCCATACTTTACATCTTCTTTTTTCATAGGTACTTTACCCTCCTTTTTTAATAAACATCTCTTTATTTTCTAATAGGATACCACATTTTCTCTGCGGTGGTCAAATACTGTCCCCACTGAAAACAGCACCATAATTTCATGTGCGATAAGCGGAAATGCGGACAAAATAATAAGCTGAATCCACTCTCCCATCGTCAAAGCTGCCGTTCCAAAAATCTCCACCATATAAGGGATCTCCGTCACCAGTATCTGAAGCCCAAACCCTGCGAAAAATGCAGCTATCATCAATTTGTTTGCACTATGATCCATACAAAATACAGACTTATGCACATCCCGCATTCCGACTGCATGAAAAAGCTGTGATAAGCCGAGCACGGTAAACGCATATGTCTGTGCCCGATTTAAGATTTCCGGAGATTTCAGTACAATTATCAGGTTTTCTAAGCTTACAACTGCGTTTCTTTCAGTCAGCACTTCCAGTGGCAGCTTTAAAAATGCAGTCAGACTGATTCCTGCAATCAGCACTCCATAAAACAATGTGCAAGAAAGTCCTCCGTTTGCAAACAAACTTTCCTGCACCTTTCTCGGAGGTCTTCTCATCAAACTCTTTTTATCGTTTTCATCAACGCCCAAAGCCAATGCCGGCAGCGAATCCGTGATCAGATTAATCCATAAAATATGGCTTGCCTTTAACGGAGACGCAAGTCCGCACAAAATAGACAGAAACATGGTGATAATCTCTCCAAAGTTGGAAGACAGCAAAAACAAAATGGATTTCCGGATATTTTCATAGATTCCTCTTCCCTCTTCAATCGCCTTTTCGATTGTCGCAAAATTATCGTCAGTCAAAATCATATCGGATGCATTCTTCGCCACATCTGTTCCTGTCTCTCCCATGGCAATGCCGATATCTGCCGCTTTCAGAGACGGTGCATCATTGACCCCGTCCCCTGTCATTGCCACAATCTTCCCGGAAGCTTTTAAGCCTTTTATGATCTGCACCTTATGTTCCGGTGCCACACGGGCAAACACTTTTGTCTGTCTTAGTTTTCTTTGCAATTCACCGGCAGACAACCGCTCTAATTCTTCTCCCGTCATACACTCACTCATTTTGTTCGCAATTCCAAGTTGCTTTGCAATGGCAAATGCTGTATCAACATGGTCTCCTGTGATCATGATTGTATCTACCGATGCCTCCCGAAACGTGCGAACCGCCTCTTTTGCCTCCGGTCGCGCCGGGTCTATCATTCCCGTAAGACCAAGAAATGTAAGCCCCTCCTCTTTTGGCATCGTCACATTCGGGCACATGGCAATAGCCAAAACCCGAAGCGCCTGCGCCGACATCTCTTCCATTGCGATCATGATCTGCCTCTTATGTATGTCGGTAAGCGGTATCCGTTTCTGGTTGATCAGAATATGTGTACATTTGGAAATCACCCGGTCTGCCGCCCCTTTTGTATAAGAAATCTTTCCATGTCGGCTTTGATGAAGTGTCGTCATCATTTTCCGTTTGGAATCAAAGGATACCTCATCGATTCTTGGCATGTCTGTCTGAAGTTCTTTTCGATTCAAATGATGTGCTTCTGCAAAATCTACTAATGCCAGTTCGGTTGGATCGCCAATTCGCTCTGTCTCAGAAACCGCCGCATCATTACACAACACACAGCACTCCAAAAATTCACGGTTTTTTCTTGCATCTGCTTCGCCTGCATCACACATATGCTGATCTACATAGCATGCTGTGACTGACATCTTATTCTGTGTCAGCGTTCCGGTCTTGTCCGAGCAGACAACACCGACTGCCCCCAGCGTCTCCACGGAAGGAAGCTTTCGCACAATCGTATGGACCTTTACCATCTTTGAGACACTCAGCGCCAGCACGATTGTCACCACAGCCGGAAGACCTTCCGGCACTGCTGCCACGGCGAGCGATATCGCTGTAATAAGCATATCCGCTATATCTCGCTTCTGTATCACAGCAATCGCAAACAAAGCCGCACAAAGAACCACAGCCACAATACTCAGCAGCTTTCCAAGATCCCCAAGCCTTTTTTGAAGCGGCGTAAGTTCCTGCGGAGCCTCGTCAATCATCGCTGCGATTTTCCCAATCTCTGTATCCATTCCTACTGCAGTGACAATCCCTGTTCCTCTTCCATATGTGACCACAGTAGACATATATGCCATGTTTTTCCGGTCACCGACCGGACATGTTTGATTTGCCTGAAACAAAGCATCCTTTTCCACCGGAAGTGACTCCCCTGTTAATGCAGACTCTTCCACCTTCATGCTGACGGTTTCCAGCAGACGAAGATCCGCCGGAATCTGCCTTCCCGCATCCAAGTATACAATATCACCCACAACCAGTTCTGAGGATAAAACCTCCCTTTTTCTTCCTTCACGTTTTACGATAGCTTTTGGAATCGTGAGCCCTTTGAGCGCTTCCAAAGCTTTTTGCGCTTTTCCTTCCTGAATGACGCCGACAACTGCATTTACTGTGACTACAACAAGAATGATCATCGCATCACTTACTTCGTGAAGCAGCAACGAAATAATTACCGCCACAAGCAGTACATAGATCAGCGGATCGTTCAACTGCTCAAAAAATGCTTCCGCCACAGATTTTTTCTTTCCTTCTTTCAGTTCATTTTTCCCATTTTGTTCCAGTCTTTTTCTTGCTTCCGCCTCGCTTAATCCATTGCCCGCACTGCTATGCAGCTCTAGAATCGTCTCCTTTGCCGACTTTTGCTCAAACATACATTTCCTCCTCGCATTTTGATTTCTCACAGCTATGATCGGCTGTTTTACTACTGTATGTCCAAGCAGTACGGATTATGAATATTCAATATTTACCCTGCTTCCACTGACTCCGGTCTCAGCAGGAGTCACCATCAGTCTAATTGGCACTCGTGCTTTTACGGATTCCACATGGGAAATAATCCCCACTTTTAAGTGGTCATTATGTATCTTTTCCAAAGACTCCATCACGATATCAAGCAGCATATCATCCAATGAGCCAAAACCTTCATCCAAAAAGAACAATTCAAGCGGAGCTGTCCCTTTTAACTGAATCTCCGCCGACAGCGCAAGCGCCAATGCCAGGGAAGTGACAAAAGTCTCACCTCCTGATAATGTGGCAGTCTGTCTGCGTACGCCTCCGTTCTTATTGTCCCGAATGATAAATTCTCCATCCTCATTAATCTCCAGCTCATAATTGCCATTTGTGATCTCATACAACCGTTTGGATGCGCTTTTAGAAATATATCGCAGGCGTTCTGTCGCCAAAAACTCTACAAATCGTTTCCCTCTTGTCACACTTCTTAAGTCTTCCAAAATCGCAAGACGGTGTTCAATCTCTGAGATCACTTTTCGAATTTCAGACTGCTGTTTTAAGTGTTCCTCCATTCTTTTAATCTCCTGTCTGGTCGCAATCAGTATCTCCTCTTTCTCCCTTTTTTCACGATCCAGCATCTCACAGTTTGTTACTGCTTCCTCGTAAATCACTTTTTCTATCTTTCTTCCAGCCAGACGCTTTTCGACATTCTCAATCTGTGCCTGTGTCTGCTGCAGCTGTCGCACATATTCCTCAATCTCTTCCCGATATCTTTCCTGACATTCTTTACTTAACAATGCCTTTCTCACTTCTTCCCGGTTCAAAAATCCTTGCTGTTTTAGTTCCTCTTCCAGATATGTGCGGGCATTTTTCAATGCCTCTTCATTACCTGTCTTTGTGCCCTGCAAAATCTGCCATACTTCTTCACTTTGTTTCAGTAAATTCTCCGCCTCTTCTTTTTTGCGCTTTGCCTCCTGGTATATCTTGCGCAGGTTCGAAAGGCTGTCTTCCAGTGTCTGCAAATAAACTTCCGGATTCGTCTCTGTCCCAATCTTTGCCCGAATCTGCTCTTGCTTTTGTGTCACTTTTTCTTTTAGCGGGATAAGCAGAATCTCCAATTGTCTTGTCTGTTGCTCCTTATTTTTCCATTCCTCCTGAGCTCTACCTAATATCTGCTCAACTTCTGTTTGCTGTCTATATATGCGATTTCGCTCAATTTCCAGTCTTTCTCTTTCCTGATCCAGATTTCGCACACGCTCTCTTTCTGCTTTCAAACTTTGAATACCATATGCTAAAAGCTCTTCCTGCAAAGAATCTTTTTTCTCTTCCATCTCCTTTGCAATCGCCGCTGTTTTTTCCTCAAGCTCCTTGTATTCTTCCTGTGCTGCAAGGAGAAGGCTCTGCTTCACTTGATATTCCTGCTCGGCTGCTTTATAAACGCTCTCCCGGTTCTCAATTTGCTTTCTTAATGTCTCTAGTTTTTCTAAGTCAACGCTTTCCTGTCCTTTTTCTTCCCCACCGTCATTTTCTTCATATACAAAATGACGAGAACCACAGACCGGACAAGGCTCTCCTCTTTTGAGTTTTTTCCTCAGATTCAAAATCTGAGTCTGCTCCATATCTTTATTGAACTCGGCTTCCTCTTCTTTCCAAAGTTCCAGCTGCTTTTCGAGAACCGTCATCTTTTCTTTCAGTGCGACAATCTCCTGCTTTTGTACCTGCAACTGCACTTTCTTCTGGTCTGTCTTCTGCTCTTTTTCCTTTCGCTCCCTCAAAATGCCGGTCAGTTCATTGTAGCGCAGCGTAAACTGTTCCAACGCCTCCCTGTATTCACTTGTGATCATACGCCGGCTCAGCATTTCTTCTGTTTTTCGCAATTCTTCTGTCTGTGACTCTTTTTTCAGCTGGGTCTTTTGTACCTTTTCTTTGAGCGATTGCTCCTGTGTTCTGCTCTCATTCCACAATGCTTCGCTGCAGTTCTGCTCTTTTTGCAATTGCGGCAGTTCCCGATAATCCTTTAGCGCTTCTTTTGCCCGCTCAATCGAGGAGAGAAGTCCTGACTCTTTTGACTCTTTTTCTGTCTCCAGCTTGGAAAAATGTTTCTTTCTTACTTTGACATCTTCTTTCCGTTTTTCATACCGCGCCGTCTCTTGTTCCAATTTCTGCAAAAGTTCTGTTTCTTTGTCTTCCAGTTCAGTCACCGAACGAAGAATAGGCATGACATGCCCTGCTTTATCAGACAGCGTCAGGCTCCTTTTTTTCTCTTCAATGATTTGTTCCTTTTCAAAAAGCATTTTCTCTTTCTGCTTTAATAACTGCTGTTCTTCTTGAAGATTCCATATTTCTTTATAAATTTCTGCCTCTTTACGACGTTCCCGCAATGCCTTTTCAAGCAACTCAATCTCCGTCTGATAGTTATCTTTTCGCTCCCGTGCATCTCTTAGCTCTTCCTCACTACAGTCTCCGTAGACCTCCGCCTGTCCGCAGAGTCTTGTGTGCTCTGACTGCTCTTTTTTGATTGCAGAGGCGATGCGCTCCTCCAGACGCACACCATACTCCTCCAAACGAAAGAGGCGCTCTAAGATTTCTCTTCGGTCTTTTCCACTCACCTTTAAAAATTCACTGAATTTCCCTTGTGGCAAAACAACCGTCCGCATAAAGTCATCTGCAGTCAGACCGATAATCTCCACACATGCACGATCCACACCTGTCACAGATTCTTCTAATACAGTCTCTCCATCTGTCACATCCAAAAGTCTGCATTTTCCGGATTTTGTCCCTTTTTCACCTGCTTTAAACTCACGCTCCACCCGGTAACGCTTTACCTGCGCCGCAGTAATCTGAAATTCATAACTCACCTGCGCACTCTTGCAATTTTTATTGACAAACTCATTCGTTCCCCGTGACATTGCCTTCATTCCGTAAAGTGCAAGAATCATTCCATCTAAAATTGTGGATTTCCCACTTCCCGTAGGACCAAAAATTCCAAAAAAGCCTTGTTTCGTCAGTTTTTCAAAATCAATTGTCTGCTCCTCCACAAAACTGTTCAGCCCTTTGATCTTTAATTTAATCGGTCTCATGCGGCTCCTCCTCTTCACATAGTTTCAGCAGCATATCCCGCGTCTCTTCAGACATCTCCACACCACGTTCCCGTCTGTAAAATTCTGCAAACACTTCCGGAAACGGACGATCCTTCCACGATGTCTCTGCCTCTTCCGTGTCTTTTTCCCGCAAGACCGGGTGGATTTCCAGGATATCCTTTTTCGTCTGCTTCATCTTCTTGATCTCATCTTCCAAAATGGCGCGCTCTGTCTCAATTTCCAAGTACACCCAGCAGTTCTTGTCCCGGTTCTCCTCACAGACCATGATTGCCTCCGATATACTCGTGCATCTCCACACCTCGATTGGTTTGTACTGTTTTAATTCGATCGGCTCAACTTTAACCGGTTCGCCCTTTCTGATATCCACACACAGCACCTGTTTTTGGTAACGTTCTTCTCCTTTCCGATACTCGATCGGTGAACCGGAGTAGCGAATATTCGGGTGTCCCGGAACACTTTGCGGTCTGTGAATATGCCCAAGTGCCACATAATCTGCAAGCTTCGGAAAAATATCCGGATCTGCCAGATAACTTCCTCCAAGCTGTATGCTTCTTTCAGAACCTTCTTCCAAACTATCCATTACAAACAAATGAGAGACGATGATATTGACCGTCTCTTCTTCAAACTGATCTGCCAGTCTGTCAAACAGACACCTCAGCCTCTCATTATACGTTTCCAATTGTATTTCTTCCGATTCCATCTCCGAATGAAGTACCTCTTCCAGCCTTTTCTCACTTGGAAACGGCACGGTCAAAACGACCGCTTGCTCAGATTTTCTCTCAATCTTAATGTATCCTTCTCCACTTCTGCAGACCTTCCAGCTTCCATACTGCCCTTTTGGAATCACCGTCTTTGGTGTTCCCACCATGATGATTCCATGCTCCATCGCAAGCGGTGTCGCCGACACAAGACGATCCGGGTTATCATGATTGCCCGCAATCACAATCGTAAGTCTTCTGCCTCCGTCTGAAATCTTTTTCAGTGTATCATAAAATAACTGTTCCGCTTTCGCCGGTGGATTCGAGGAATCATAGATATCGCCGGCAATCAGAACAACATCTGCATCTCTTTCTTTCACGATATTCACAAAATCCTCTAAAAACAGTTCTTGTTCCTCCAACCGGCTGTGACCTTCAATATGTTTTCCGAGATGCCAGTCTGCTGTATGTATCAGTCTCATATACCCTCTCCTTATACAGATAAAATGCGAATCAATTGTTTTGGCTGAAACAGCGGCAGCCTGTCAAACAGTTTTTCAAGCCTCAGCAGATTAATATCAGAATGTTCAATCTCTCTGGAGTAACGGTGCGCCACATCTACAAAATCCATAAACGTAAACGCCTCCTGTTTTTCCTGCCAAACTGCCTGCGCCAATTCCTGAATCAATATAGTACTGACCACAGCTGTCTGCATCTTTCCAAGAATGTGATCATCATAGACCGCTCCGCAGAAATAAGTAAACACAAAGTATACCATCAATTGCTCCAGCAGACACGACCACACATCGTAGGAAGCACTTTTTAATCCAATCGCTTTGTGGAATGCCTTACGCCTTTCTAGATATTCCCGCTGTCCTTCTCCAAACAGAAGCCTTTCCGCCTTTCTTACATACTCCGGCCAATCTTCCTTCAGCACTTCCAACTTGGAAAATGTGCGGAACATCTTGCGCATCTCACTGCAATATTCATTCTCGCCCATTGGATCTTCCCCGATCTGTTTTTGCATTTCAAGCAAAGAATCCATCTCTCCGAAATCTTTCAACAACTCATCAATCTGGAATAATTCTCCATGATCCACCGCAATCTGGATCTCTTTTGAAAGATTTAAGACCATTCCCATACGTACACAGATATCAACTTCCCTGTTCTGCAGCATCTTAAGAATTGCCTCTCGTGCATCCATCAATTTTGTAAATAACAGAAAATCAAACTCTTCATCTTCTTCATCCTCGGTGTCATCTTCCATCGTAATAAACTGAACCGGATCCTTACATCCTAAAATAATCTTCGCCGCCTCAATACAAGACAGCGACAGAGAGCCTTCCCGCAGACCGTCAAACTCCTCCATATGTCTCGGATAATTTCTGCACGTGTCACACAACATCTCCTCGCCGCCCTCCAAATGCAGATCACAGAGATTTTCTTCATTCAAGAATGCACATCTTTTCTCATACTGTTGGAAACTTCCTTCCTCCCAGTCGATTGAATTGTGAAGGCGGTTTCCCAAAGCCCCCTCTGTATTTTTATATTTTTCTAATGATTTCTCATCAATCATAATCGCCCATCCTGCACAGCAGGTATCCACACATTCTGCTGCTGTACAGCGAAATTGTTCAAAATAATGTGGTATTGTATATTTCATAACGTGTCCTTTCTATTTTTCACCATTTAGTGTATGCCGACGCTAGTATTATACAATAAAACAGGCTTTTTCGCTACTAACGCCGCTAAAATTCTCTGGTCAGCAGCGTGTTGTCCTCCAAAAGTTCTTCCACGGTTTCAAATCCAAGCTCCTCTAGCAGCTTTCGTACATAAGGATTTTCAAGCGGCGTCTGGTAGATTGAGTTTTTTGCATACTCGTCCACATACCGCTTCCCTTTTTCACTGTCTATGATTGCTTTCGGACCTCCCACACAGCCGCCAACGCATCCCATCCCCTCAAAAAAATTCGCATCTGTCTCTTTATTTTGAATGCGCCTCATCATCTCCATACACTCTTTTGTTCCATTCGCCTGTTCACAGCGAACACCGATCTTTCCATCCGGCGAAAGCTGCCGCACCATCTCCTCCACTGCCTGACTCACTCCGCCTGTACGAGCATACAGCCTGCCTGCTTTCGAAGCATGTTCTTTTTCCTCCTCAGGAAGTTCTTCCAAAGAAATCTCTGCCGCATCAAATATATCCTGCATTTCCTGAAAGGTGAGCACATAATCCACCGCATCAGCAATATCAGGCTCTTTTGCCTCTTTTTTCTTTGCAAGACAAGGACCTGCAAATATCGTCACCGCATCCGGATGGATTCGCTTCAAAAACCGTCCGCAGGCAACCATCGGAGAGACTGCCCCTGGAACATGCGGTAATAATTCGTGATACCTCTTTCGGATCATTGCGATCCAAACCGGACAGCAACAGCTTGTGAGCTGAAAATCGCCCGGCTCTCTGACATGTCGTTCAAACTCCAGCGCTTCTTTCAGTGTCAGAATATCTGCAAACAATGCCACCTCCACCATTCCGGTAAATCCAAGCGCTTTGCACGCACTTCTTAATTTTCCCGCCGTCACATGCCCGCGAAACTGTCCGGAAAATGCCGGAGCAATCATCAGATAAACAGGACCACTTGCATTTCGCACCGCTCTCATCGCCGGAAGCACATCTTTACTTGCTGCAAGATGATTGGATTTACATGCGTCTATGCAGGCTGCGCACCCCTCACAACGTGACGGATTGATAAAAAGCTCTCCTTCTTTTCCTGTCTCAATCGCATCAAATATGCAGCTTTTCTGGCATGCTCTCTCGAAACAATCTGCGCATGTATCCGTCGAAATAACAGGGGCGTATTCTTCCGGATACAAAAGACAATCCAGATGCTTTGGATCATATTCCTTCGGCAGCGGCTCCTCCACCGAAACTTTTTGCCGCAGCAAATCTTCGTATAATTGCTGAAATGTTTTCATAGGATTTCCTCTCTTTTCTGATCATAATGCTATTATGAGCAAAAAAGCTTCGTTTTATCACACTGCCACAATTGTTTTAATAATCCCCATCTGTCTTTCCTGCTTCTTATGCCTTGATCGCCCATCTCATCTTCGTTGATTTCGCCCGGCTGTTACGGACACATTCCTTTGCAGACGGTCGGATGACATCATTTGCAATCTCACTGTAAACACCGGCCTTTTTCCACTCTTTGAATGCCTTCTTCACAATTCTGTCTTCCCCGGAATGGAATGTTAAAATCGCCACTTTACCACCACTTTTCAGAGCGCTTGGGAGCTTTTCCATCAATGCATACAACACTTCAAACTCACTATTTACATCGATTCGAAGTGCCTGAAAAGTTCTCTGGCATGACTTTTTCACTGCCTCTTTCCGTTCTTTCTCCGGAATGAACGAAAGCGCCTCCTCTATCGTCTCATACAATTTAGTTGTCGTGTCAATCATTTCTCCCTGTCTGAGTTTTTTCATAACCTGCTGTGCAATCTCTGCCGCATATGGTTCATCCGAATTCTCCACAAGCATTCCTTCCAATTCGTCTTCCGTCACATTTTTTAAGCGTTCTGCGGCAGATTCTCCCTTTTCCGGATTCAGACGCAGATCCAAAGATCCTTCGCTTTTGTATGTAAATCCTCTATCCGGATTGTCAATCTGCATGGACGATACTCCGAGATCTGCAAGAATAAAGTCAAACGGTCCGGCTTCTTCGACAACCTGATCAATGTCGGCAAAATTCAAATGACGGATAGAAAGCATCTCTTCTCCGTATCCAAGGTTCTTCAAACGTTCTTTTGTCTTCACCGACTCAATCGGATCAATGTCGAGCGCATACAGATGCCCTTCACCTTTGAGACATTTTAACATTTCCAATGTGTGACCGCCATATCCAAGGGTTGCATCCAACCCTTTCTGTCCCGGTTCTATCTGGAAAAAATCCAAAATTTCTTTTACACAGATAGAAATATGCATCCCGGCGGGAGTCCCGCCCTTTCCGATTACTTTTTCAACGGTCTCCGGATATTTTTCCGGATTCAGCTCTTTATACTTTTCTTTATAACTTCTTGGGTGGGTGCCTTTATAACGCACTCGCCGTTTATGTTGTTTTTCCTGATTTTCCATATATTCTCCTTTGTCTGTTTTATTTTTGTCCCGATAAAAACCGGAAGATCATTCCAAGATATCCTCTTAAAATCTTCTCATCTGCTCCCCATATCTCATGTCTTGTCCCAGGTACCCGCACAAGCTTTGCATATGTATTTCCATTTTGGTTCAATTTTAATATAAACCGTACCTGTTCCTTTTTCGATACCAAATGATCATGTTCTGACTGAAATAAGATAACCGGTATTCGAATCCGTCTGACTCCATCTCTTTGAAGATCCCTGTTCAGACATGCTGCTGCATGAAGCCAGCCATACGATGCCGCATTCATCTGAAACAACGGCTCCTTCTCTTTCTTTGCCCGATAATATTCATAGCGAACTCTTGAGGTGGACGAACTATTTTCAAACCTTCTCGGTCCACTGTAAGGCTTCTGTCCTGCCACATACCGCTTTGCCTGCCCTGCTTTACAAAAAGCTGTCGCAATCGTTCGCGCATCATGCCACGGTACTTTCCCGCTCAAAGGACGTATCATAGGCGAAGACAGGACCAGTCTTTCGAATAATTTCGGCTTCGCTGCCACTGCGGCTGCTGCAATACCGCCTCCCATAGAATGCCCGAACAGATATAGTTTTAGATTTTTATGCTCTTTTTTCGCTGTCCTTGCCACAAATAAAAGATCTGCCACATACCGCTTGTAAGAATCCACATGTACAAGCGACGGATCCTCCACCAGACGATAACTGCGTCCATGCCCACAGTGCTCCGGTATATACACATGATATCCGCCTCTCAGAAAATAGTAGATCAACTCCTTGTACTTCTCGCTCGTCTCCGTAAATCCATGCGAGATTAAAACAACTCCTCTCGCCTTCTTTGCCTGATAACACCTTACATAAATCTGTTTCCCGTGCTCTCTTTCAAGCCACAGCTCCCGCTCTTTAGAATGCAAATACGGCTCTACAACATGTTCCATCTGTTCCTGATAGTCCTGTTCTTTTAAAATACCATTTTTCATCGCATGTCTCTCCTTCCTGCTTATTTGATCTCATACATATAAAGTTCATGCAGCGCCCTCGTCGCACAGATATATCTCGCCTGCTTTGCAAGTGCATCCTCTCTGCCAGGACAGACAGCAAATACCTGATCGAATTCCAACCCTTTTGCAAGGTAAAAGGTTGTCACCGTCAGCCCTTTTCGAAAAGTAGAGCTGTCCCTGTCAATATAGGCAGCCTCTCTCCCACGATGCTTCAGTTCCTCATAGACTGCTTTTGCCTCCTCCTCAGTAAATGTAAGTACAGCGGCAGTCTCAAACGCATCTTCCGCAAGGCGCAGTTCCTGTTCCAATGCATCCAGCGCATCCTCTTTCCTTTCAAAAACTGCTTCGGTCACTTCTTTTCCATGCCGTTCAAACAACTCCAGATCCTGAATTCCGGTAATTGCTCCTGCATATGCTGCAATCTCCATCGTATTTCGATAGCTTTTGTTCATCACAATTTTCTTTACCTGTTTCCCAAATATGCCCGGCAAAAATGTCAGCACGTCCTGTTCTCTGTCGTCCATCGTCTGCGCTCTGTCCCCAAGAATCGTCATATTACAAGAAAACAGCTGTTTCAGAATATAATATTGCAGATAAGAATAATCCTGCATCTCATCGATGACCAGATGTTTGATCTTTTGCCTTGACGTTTTCTGCTGCAGACGATATTTCAAATACAGCATCGGATATACATCTTCATACGGAAGGGTTCGTTTCTCGTAAGACCTTTCCGGAAGGGTTGGATACCCTGCCTCCTCAAGCAGCCAATTATAAATCTCATAAAGATCTCTTGTCACATACATCCCCATAAATCGGTTTTTGAGTATCTCACATTCTTCTTCCGACACTGTCCGGTCATAGAGTGTCTCATACTCATCAATCACATATTCCATCACCGCATCCATACGCGACAATAGAGGCACATCTTGAAACTTAAAATAAAACAGCTCAATCAGCTCCTGCTCTGTCTTTTTTAACCCTTTCCATTCTATCTCGGAAAAATCCATCAATTCATCTTCCAGCCCCGCCAAAAATCCTTCTGTCTGACCGATAAATTCTGCTGACTGCTTCTGTCTGTACCTCTCTTCTTCCTCGTCTGTCATCCACTTTAACTGCCGTTCAATCTGATGGTATCTATCCTCACAATCAGAGACTACATGTTTGAGTTCTTTATATGCAAACAGATCAAAACTCATCTCCTGTATATTTTCCTCTCCAAGTTCCGGCAGAATGTGCGAGATATAATCTGCAAACACACTATTCGGAGAAAGAATCAAAATATTTGAAGATTTCAAATGTTCTCTGTCGTGGTATAACAGATATGCGATCCGGTGAAGTGCCACCGAAGTTTTCCCACTTCCTGCTGCCCCCTGAATGATGAGAATCTTGTCTTTTGTATTTCGGATAATTGCATTCTGCTCTTTTTGGATTGTCCGCACAATATTTTTTAACTGCACATCCCCATTACTTCCAAGCTCTTGCTTTAAAATCTCATCATCGATCTTCACATCACTCTCAAATCCATAGATCATCTTTCCATTTCGAATCTTATACTGCCACTTTGACACAATCTCACCCTCAATCGTCCCAAGTGGAGCTTCATAAGATGCCGGGCCCTGATCAAAATCATAAAACAGTCCGCTCACGGGCGCTCTCCAATCATACACAAGCGGCACACTCCCTGTGCGCTCTGCAAAATTGCCAATCCCGATATAGAACGACTCCGCCTCATCTTCCCCGTCATAGATAAAATCAACTCTCCCAAAGAATGGCGAATCCAACATTTTTTCAAATCGGTGCTTTAACAAAAGCTTGTCCTGATTCGCATTCACCTGCCGCAGCAATGCCTGCTGGTTGTCATAGTTCTCATACCCATACTCGTCCATCTCAGTATAATTCTCCCAGTAGTATTCATGCATACTCTCGACATCTTTCTGTCCTTCTGAAATGACTACATCCAGTTCCTCTATCCGATATTTTAATTTTTCTGTCAATTGTTCTAAAAATAATGTTCCATCTATACTCATGTTGTCATCCATTTCCTTATCTGTTTTCTCAATTTCTTAAATCTTAGTGTTCTATTATACCACGTATTTTTATGTTATGAACAAAAAAATTCCGTCCGAAAAATCATTTTTTCGAACGGAATCTAACCCATTTTTATTATTGTTTTTTATCTTTTGGAAGAATCAAATTGAGCAAAATTGCCACGATTGTTGTAACAACAACCGGTGATTTTCCAAATACCGTTGTCACCCATGCCGGGAAACTTGCAAGTGCATCTGAACACTGTGTGATCCCCATTCCAAGTGCGACTGCAAGACCAATGATTGAAGTGCTGCGGTATGTAAGTGGCTGCTGTACGACAAGCTTGATACCTGTCATTGCAATCGATGCGAATACCGAAATCGTTGCACCTCCGAGTACACACTGCGGAATCGTTGTCAACAGCGCTGAGAATTTCGGGACGAACCCTGCAAGCAGAATAATCACTGCCGCCAGTCCAAGCACCATGCGGTTCACAACCTTTGTAGTTGCAACAATTCCCACATTTTGGCTGAAAGTAGCTGTCGGAAGTCCTCCAAAGAACGATCCGAAAATATTTGTGATACCATATGCCACAATACCGCCCGACAGCTCTTTATCGGTCGGCTCACGGTCAAGTCCACCGCCTGTCGTCGCTGAAAAATCTCCGATTGCCTGCACAGAGTTGATCACGAAAAGTAATACCATCGTAACGATTGCAGATACCTCAAATTTCATTCCGAAATACATCGGCTGCGGGATTTGGAACATTCCTGCCGAACCTACCGCTGAAAAATCAATCATGCCAAAGAATCCTGACACAATATATCCGACAATCATACCAATCAAAATAGATGCAAGTTTCAAAATTCCTTTTGCAAAATGGTTCAGCGCAATTACAACTGCCAGTGTGATAAATCCAACAAGCCAGTTCTGCCATGCACCATAATTCGGTGAAGATGCTCCTCCTGCCATATATTTGACAGCAGTCGGATACAATGACAGACCAATCGTAAACACAACCGTTCCCGTAATCAACGGCGGAAACAACACTCTCAATTTCTTTACAAAAATTCCGACAAACACAGCCACAATACCGCCGATCAACTGCGCTCCTAAAATAGTCGCAATATCAAAATTTCCTGCGATTGCCTGCATACTTGGTAGATACGCAAAGCTGACTCCCATGATAACCGGAAGACCGGAACCAATCTTTCCTCCAAGCGGAAACAACTGAATCAATGTGGAAATTGCAGCAATAAACAACGCTGCCTGCACAAAAATAACCTTATCGTTTCCTTCTAATCCTGCCACTCCTGCAATCACGATCGCAGGGGTTACACATCCAACAATCATTGCCACTACATGCTGCAGTGCAAGCGGAAATGCCTGTGAAAACTTCGGCATTCCATTCAATTCAAAGACAGATGCATATTTCTTATCTGTTTTCATTCCTATAGTTCTCCTCTCACTCGTCTCGCACCGGTGCTCTGCCGATACTGCCGCATATCATTATAGGAAATATTTAGATACATTGTCAATGATTGACAAACACCTTATCCATTAGTTATTTTAATAGCTATTCATAAGCAGGAAGTTGTTCTTTTTCAAAAATAATATGAATGAAAACACTCCCGTCCCCGAATACGCACGGCTTACGCCATACCCCTCTTTTGTTAATATCTCCTCCAGCATATCTCCGATTCTGACATCATCATCTACAATTAAAATCTGTTTCATGTTCTGATTCCTTCTCCTGATACAACCGATATCCGTTTTTCACACTTCTTTTCACTTCATATAACATCTGATCCGACTTCTGATACAATTCTTCAAACGTCGTTCCATGTTCAGGGGCAGTCACAATGCCCAAAGATGCCGATACCTCAACCGTCTTTCCATTCTGCTCATATGATTTGTGCAATTCCTTTAACAATTGCTGTACAGTATGTTCTATCACTGAAAAATCAGAAACATTCAAAATCATAATCGCAAATTCATCTCCGCCCATTCTTCCTATCAGATCATTATGTCGAAATGTTTTCGTCAATGTCTGTGACACATCTTTCAATACCTGATCTCCATACTGATGTCCGAACGTATCATTGATCTGTTTAAAACAATCCAAATCCATCAGCATAAAGATATGATTTCCTTCCAATGCCCACAGTGACTGCAAAAAATTATCTGCTTTCATCTTCATAGTAGTCGCATTGTAAAGTCCTGTCAAGCCATCTCGTTCTGCTCTTTCTTTCAGACGCAATTCTTCACGCTTGCGTTTGTCGATATCGTTTAAAATCATCAGCGCCTGGATATGACCATTCCTGCAATTGTCTGTCATAAGATAAATCATGCAGGACACCCATCTTTCCGTTCCCTGATACTGCATCTGAAACTGGATTTCAATAACATCCTGACCTTTTTGATACTCGTCGATCAAATATTCTTTTGAAGATTGACAGATTACATTCTTCCAGTCTTCCTTTCCTGTCACAGATAAAATATTTTCTTTCAAATACTGCTGATAAGGGATCTGCTCTTTCAAAATTTTCCCATCGACTTCCACAACCATCTCTGTCTCAAGATCTATTTTACATCGCAAAAATGCATCTGCATTCAGTGCATCCTGAATCTGCTGTTTTTCTTCCAATAGCTCCTCCTGATATTTCTTCTCACTGATATTTTCCAGAATTCCCACTGTATTCACAATCTGATGTTTCTCATCGTATAAATTCTTCATAATCATCCGGAACCACTGCACCTCTCCATGATATAAGACTTTGATTTCTGTTTCACACAATTCCTTTCTTTTGATCAGCTCAAACGTCTCTTTTAAGTTATCAGCAGATTCTTCGTCAATCACGTTTCTTTCCAAAATAGATTCCGGGACATTGGAGAGGCATGTTTTCTGAAACAGCGGATTCTGCTCTCCGACTTTCGCATGCAGTTCTTTAGTCTTTACACTGTACTCAAACACGGTCTGTTTGGATTGGCTGATCGCAATACGCATCATCTCCTCACTGCTCAGCACCTCTTCATGCGACTGCAAAATCGCCTTGCGCACTTTTCCATTGTACCAATATAACCCCAAAATCAAGATTAAAAATGCCGCCGTCATCTCCGTTGCCATTCCCAATACTTTCAGATTAATATTACTGATATGCTCTTTTAGATATTTACTGTTTGTTGTGGCAAAAATATAATAATTGTTTACACCTAGTGGTGCATAATATGAGACTCGTTCCTCCTCTCCTTTTCGAAAAGTGAAATGCCCCTCTTTTTCATTCGAAATGTCTTCCTTCAATTCTTCAAGACTTCCGGTCTGATATTCGAACTCTTCGAGATCGTCCCAAACATTCGCATGATTCATAATCGCATCTTCTGACTTAAATCTCGTAATATAATTTCCTTCGGAATCTACAATCTGTATATAGATATGGTTCAGATACAAATCCCCTATCTCCTGGTTTAATGTACCAGTATCTAATATTCCAAACAAAATTCCTGTCACCACGTTCTCACTTTCAATCGGAACCGCAATGACCTGAATCTCTTTATCTGGTATGATTCGAGAATCCATTATCTCTGAAATAACAGTTTCTCCGTTTATTGCTTTTTGAAAATACTCTCGTTCTTTAATATTCGTCTTATTTCCATCTGAATCCACTGTATTTCCATCTATATCCGCGATCACAATGTGATAAAAAAAAGTCATGTCTTTAAAAAAGATTAATTGCTTATAAATTGACTCATCATATATAGAGGAAAAACCGTTGAATGCAACTGCCAACGTCTTCAGAGAAGATATCATACCTGCATACTTTTCCTTTGTTTCACGAATACCAGACTCCGCCATCTCCTCCAATTCATCCTGTGTTCTTGACATCTCCGTTTTAAAAAACGAAGTGCCAAACCTTGCAAACGCATGAACAATCAGCATTGCGGAACATAATGTAATTAAAAATACTGTTTTTGCCTTTTTGTCCATTAATCTATTCATAGCGTCCTCCCTTGTTTTGCATATTATACCATAATATCTACTTTTTTTCCACATATTATACCCTATATATCGGGTATATCCAAGCACATTTTTACTAAATATAATGATATTAAGAAAGGTGATTTTATATGATTGATTTTAGCCCGCTTTGGAAAACTTTAGAAGAAAAAAATTTTACTACTTACCGCTTACTGAAAGAGTATAACTTTTCCAAAGGCACCCTTGACTCTTTAAAGCATAACAGAAATGTAACCCTTCACACAATCGAATCGCTGTGTCGAATCTTGGAGGTTCCAATTGAAAATATCGTCAAAATCACATTTGAAGATTCTGAAGACACTGAAAAATAGCCTTTATCTAAGATATTTCACTCAGATAAAGGCTATTGATTTTATAAAGAAATATTTGGAATGCCATCAAATCCTGTTTGCAGATCCGCATCTGTCGGAATGTAATCTGACATCTTTCCATCATGGAATTTTTCATACGCATACATATCAAAATATCCGGTTCCGGTAAGTCCGAACAAAATCGTCTTTTCCTCTCCTGTCTCTTTGCATTTAAGCGCTTCATCAATTGCAACTTTGATCGCGTGACTGCTCTCTGGCGCCGGCAGGATTCCTTCCACTCTCGCAAACTGCTCCGCCGCTTCAAATACAGCTGTCTGTTCTACCGATCTTGCTTCCATATATCCATCCGCATAAAGCTGTGACAGCACCGGACTCATTCCGTGATAACGAAGTCCTCCCGCATGATTTGCCGACGGAATAAATCCACTTCCCAGTGTGTACATCTTCGCCAACGGACACACCATACCGGTGTCACAGAAATCATATGCAAATACACCTCTTGTAAGACTCGGGCAAGACGCCGGCTCCACTGCAATGAAATGATAATCTTTTTCTCCTCTTAATTTTTCTCCCATAAACGGAGAGATCAATCCACCAAGATTCGATCCCCCTCCGGCACATCCGATAATAATATCCGGAGTAACACCATATTTATCCATTGCAAGTTTTGCTTCTACACCGATGACTGACTGATGCAGTACAACCTGATTCAGAACACTTCCAAGCACGTAACGATACCCTTCACTTCCCACTGCAACTTCCACAGCCTCCGAAATCGCACATCCAAGACTTCCTGTCGTTCCCGGATGTTCTGCAAGAATCTTGCGTCCAACCTCCGTCTCCATCGACGGTGACGGTGTCACGCTCGCGCCGTAGGTGCGCATCACTTCTCGCCGGAACGGTTTCTGCTCATAAGAACATTTCACCATGAATACTTTACAGTCTAAGCCGAGGTAAGAACACGCCATCGAAAGTGCTGTTCCCCACTGTCCTGCTCCTGTCTCGGTCGTAACACCTTTCAATCCTTGTTTCTTCGCATAATACGCCTGCGCAATGGCGGAATTCAATTTGTGACTTCCGCTCGTATTATTTCCTTCAAATTTATAGTAAATCTTTGCAGGAGTCTGCAGTTTTTCTTCCAGACAATATGCTCTTACAAGCGGCGCCGGACGGTACATCTTATAAAAATCCTGTATCTCCTGCGGAATCTCAATGTATCTGTTATCGTTGTCCAATTCTTGTTCCACCAGCTCTTTGCAGAACACAACCGAGAGTTCTTCTTCTGTCATCGGCTGCAACGTCTCCGGATTCAAAAGCGGCGCCGGTTTGTTCTTCATATCTGCACGCATATTGTACCATGTCTTTGGCATCTCACTTTCTTCCAGATAGATTTTATAAGGGATTTTTCGTTCGCTCATTGTGTTTATCTCCTTTTCAATATGAAATCTGCGGGACAAGAAATTCTATATAACAAAAAACTCTCGTCCCATACAATATCTATTGCAGGGACAAGAGTACATAATTCAACTCCTGCGGTGCCACCCGGCTTGGTATATCTTTCACTATATACCCACTTATGCATACTGACATATGCGAACTTTGTTAACGGAGTACTGTCTCCGGCTCACCTACTGTAAATCTTTGCCGTTCAGCTCGCCCTCGGAAGCCCATTCTCTACAGCTACATCTTACTGCACTCCCACCATCTGCAGTTCTCTGTGAAGCAAACACTGAAGATACTTACTCTTCCTCATCGGTTTATTTATTAGTACTTTACCACGCTAATTTATTATTGTCAAGAAGTTTTCTTTTATTTATATAGATTTTCACCATTTGTGGAAATCACATCTTTATACCAGTAATAGCTGTCTTTTTTATAGCGATTCAACGTTCCTCCTTCTTCGTTGCGATCCACATATACAAATCCATATCGTTTCTGATATCCGTTCAGCCAACTTAGCAAATCTGTAAATGACCATGTACAATATGCTAACACTTCACACCCTTCTTCGATCGCCTCACCCAGTGCTTTCAAATGCTCTTTCAGATACTCAACACGATATACGTCATGAACTGCGCCATCCTCCTCTAATTTGTCAAATGCCCCCAATCCATTTTCGGATATGATAATCGGCAGCGCATAGCGGCTCGTGATTTCGCGACAGCAAAATTGAAGTCCTTTCGGATCAATGCTCCAATCCCAGTCTGTTGTCATAAGATACGGATTCGCCGGATTTTTATAAATTCCGGGAATTCCGATTTCCTGTGCAGTTCCTTTTTTCCCTGTTGTGTTCATTGTTCCATACGGCGTAACACCATCTAATGGATTGTATTCACATACGCAGCTCTGGTAATAATTTACACCCATAAAAGTGATCTCTTTTGCAGCTTCTTTCAAAATTTCTTCATCACCGCTTTGCATTTGAGGCGCAATTTTCTTTTTCTTCAAATAGGTCATTGCCGCTTTCGGATATCGTCCATATGCATAGACATCCATCCACCAATAATTTTTCAAATCATCATAATTGCTTTTTGCCATTGCATTGATCGGCTTACAATCCAGCGCATAAGAAGGTGTGTATGCAAAGCTTGCTCCGATCTCACCTTTGTATCCCAGCTCGCGATAAGCAAGAACCGCTTTTGCATGCGCCATAAAAGCGTGATGATTTACTTGATAAAACATCTTCTGATCGTCAAATTTTCCCGGCGGATATTGCGCTGTCAGCCAGCCAAGTGAAGTGAAAATATTCTGTTCATTTAATGTAATCCAATATTTTACCTTGTCTCCCCAGTTTTGGAACAATGTCTTTGCATAGGTTACATAATCGTCAATAATTTCCGCGCTCTCCCATCCGCCATAGGAATCCACAAGCGCCTGTGGCAAATCCCAGTGAAAGATTGTCACCATTGGCTCAATGTGATTTTTCAGGCACTCATCAATCACATCCCCATAAAAAGCAATCCCTTTCTCATTGATCTCGCCTTTTCCTTTTGGGAAAATTCTCGCCCACGAAATGGAAAACCGGTATGTTTTCAATCCCATCTCCGCCATCAGCCTGATATCTTCTTTATAGCGGTGATAATGATCAACCGCAACATCGCCTGTCGTCTCTTTGTATGTCTTCCCCGGAATTCTGACAAACTCATCCCAGTTTGTCATTCCTTTTCCATCTTCCGCATATGCCCCCTCAATCTGATATGCTGCTGAGGCGCTTCCCCATAAAAAGTCTTTTGGAAATGCTGTTTTTTCGATCTGTTCCATCATTTTTCTCCTCTCACACTTACTATCTGATTGTCAAAATTGAATCTAACACGTTTGCTTTTCCTGTTTTTACAGCTTTTATTTCTTGATATCGGTTTGTATTTGAAATAATCACCGGTGTCATAAGATCATACTCCTGCTCTATTTTCTCCTTTTCAAAAGTAAGAAGCACATCTCCTTTTTTTACCTCATCGCCTGTCTTTTTCATCGGATGAAAATACTGACCTTTTAAGTTAACAGTATCGATACCAACATGGATCAGCAGCTCCACACCTTTATCACTCGTTAAACCTACTGCATGACCAGTTTCAAACATCATATCTACTTTACCGTCAAATGGCGCATATACAACACCTTCAGCCGGAACCACCGCAACCCCTTTTCCTAAGATTTCCTGTGAAAAAGTTGCATCCTTCACCTGATTTAACGAAACAATTTCTCCTGCTAATGGGTTTAAGACTGTAATCTCTTCGCCATCTGTCAACTCTGGTTCTTCTTTTACTTCCTCAAAATACTCTTCTTCGTCATCTTCATCTACAACATCTTCAAACCCGATTAGCATAGTAGCAATAAATGCAACTATCACTGTGATCAAGATTGTGAGCGCTGCAATCAAAAGACTCATCGGACGGCTTTCTTCCACATATTGAACAATCGTTACAATCGCAGGTGTGGCAATTCCAAAGCATTTCAGTTGGAAGAATCCTCCAAACAAACCACCTGCCACAGCCCCGATACATGCTCCAAGCATTGGCCGTTTCAATCGCAATGTTACTCCGTAAAGAGCCGGCTCTGTAATTCCCGCAAGAAGTGCTGAAAATGCTGAGGAACCTGCAATCTGTTTAAAATCTTTATTTTTACTTTTGATGGCAACTGCAAGCGATGCCGCTCCCTGTGCCATATTGGAACAAAGTTCTCCAATACAAATAAAATTCTCATATCCTGTTGTTGCGATCATGCCAAGTTTAATCGGTGTAAATGCATGATGCATTCCCGCCATGACTACAAACGGATAAATACCTGCAACGAGTCCGACCGCAATAAAGCCTAATTTATCATGAATGAAATAAACCACCTCCGATAAAACATTTCCGCAAATAGCACCAAGTGGTCCTAATATGATCAATGCAATCGGCGCCTCTATCAATACGACAAGCATTGGTTTTAAAAAGTTTTTCGTAATGACCGGTGTGATTTTATCCACAAATTTTTCTACATATTTCAGTGACCACACTGCTAAAATAATCTGAATGATCGAATAAGAATAGGTTGCGTATGTCACAGGTATAAGGCCTAAAAATCGAATTGTCTCATTTGCATCGTGCGCGGTTGTCATCATACTGATGAAATTAGGATGCAGCATAATCAATGCAATACTTGCCGCATAATATACATTCGTGCCAAATTTTTTAGATGCAGACACTGCAATGAGAACCGGCATGAAGAAGAATGCACCATCTCCTATCACAGTTAAGAGTTGATATGTATCTCCACTTGTATTTAGCACTCCAATCATTGGCAGCAATGTCAAGAGCACTTTGATCATCGCAGCTCCGATAATCGCCGGAATGACAGGAGTCATAATTCCTGAAATCGTATCCATTAACATGGTTAAAATATTTTTCTTCTCAGTGCTGTTTTCCTTCTTTTTCGGTACTTGATTTGAAAATTTCCCCAATTTGTTCAATTCTTCATAGACATATCCCACATCATTTCCTATGATGATCTGATATTGTCCTCCTTTCTTCATAACCCCCATAACACCTTTTGTCTTTTTGACTGCCTCATCATCTACGATGGACTCGTCTTTCAAATTAAAACGAAGTCTGGTCATGCAGTGTACCAGTCCGGTAACATTTTCTGCTCCACCTACACGTTGTAAAATTTTCTTTGCTACGCTTTCGTAATCCATACTTTTTTCCCTCTCTTCATTGCTTATTGATTTTAATATAAAAAAGACTCGACCACAAAAAGACGCCATTTCCCGGGATAGCCTCTTTTTATGATCAAGTCTTGCTTAACTGAATAATAACAAACTTAATAATTCTATTCTATTGTTCATCTAGTATTCGTTTTATATGAATCAACAAATATAATTGTTCGTCAATACTCAACGTATAATCATATTGTTTTTTGATCAGCGTGGACACTTTCTCCACACCTTTATATGCGTATGCATTCTGTTCTACCATAACATCATAAATCTCATGCATACTATCTTTATATGTTTTTCCACTAAAAATTCTTGCTGAAAAGAATTTTAAATGTGTGAGAAATCTCTGATAAGAGACTGAAGTTTCATCAAACTCTATTTTGAAATGAATTCTGATAATCTGCATAATCGCATTTATCAATTCTACAATCTTTCTCACAACCGGTGTGTCACTACTCTCCATCTCTGATGAAACAATATGCATAGCAATAAAAGCCGCCTCATCATTTTCCAGTGAAATTCCTGTTTCTTCCTGTATCCACTTTACAGTTCTTTCTCCCAGTTCATATTCTTTCGGATAGAATTTCTGAATATCCATCTTTATCATATTCTTTAGATGAATACCTTCGGCATGTCTTTCAATCACCGAATTAATATGGTCTGTCAGTGTGATATACAACACTTCATTTATCTTCAGATGGTACTCCGTTTTTGCTGCCTGCACTACTTTTCCTACAATTTCAAGATATCGTTCCGATATCGCCTTAACAATTTCCTGTAATGTGTGATTCTTGTCATGATCTTCCAGGCAATATATCTTATCAATCAGAGTATCGTCTATACACTCACCTTTTTTCTTTTTAAACCCAATCCCGGGACCTGTGATAATCACTTCTCTTTTCTTTTCATCGATTGTCACAACGGAGTTTGTGTTCAAAACTCTAAGAATCTTCAATCTGCGTGCTCCCTCCTATAGAATAAAAAAACTGCTTATAATACCGCTCTCTAAAGTATTATAAACAGTCTTGCTTACCCTCACGTAATAACAAACTTAATATCTGTAACTAGGATAACAGTACGCTCCCTATTTGTCCATACCCTTTTTTATTTTTATTGATTTTACACAGTTTTATCTTTCTGTTTTTATGCATGTTCTCTAAATATTTTCGGTTAATGTTTTCCCACCTACGTTGTCAAAAAATGCACGCATGGAACTGGTCACCATCTGAAACATTAATTTTGCCGCATCTTCCGGAGATTTATCCTCGCCTTCTTCCAGCCATGTTTTCACAAATCCCAGACATCCATTCCAGCAAAATGAGTAAAAATACTTCATCTCAGCAAGCTGCTCAGGCAGCATATCTCCTCGCACATGCCGACTATATTGTTCCAAAAAGTTTTCAATTCGGCTCACAAACGCAATATCCCCGTGAGGCCCCACAAGCGCACAGCCAATTTCCCTGTTTGCTGCCAGCACCCGGAACATATCCTGCATAAAAAAATAAATACTTTTTTCTCCTTCCTCAATCGGATGCTCCTGAATTGCTCTCCCCATCTCTTCTAAAATCTCATCTTCTATCTCTTTGAGCATTCCTGGAATATCAGAATAATGGAGATAAAAGGTTGAACGATTAATATCCACTTTATCAACCAACTCTTTCACCGTAATTTCTCGAATACTCTTCTCCCTCATCAACTGTGCCAGTCCGGCTCTCAACTGGCTTTTTGTCTTTCTGACTCTGCGATCCATTTTCTTCTTTCCTTTCCTTATTTTATATAATTTTATATGTATCCCAACATTTTTTTCATATCTGTCTATAATTCAACATTTCCCTTAACTATTAATGGTTGTAAATCGATTTTTTCATTAATATAATACTTTTTGTTAAAAAAATCAACATGGTATCTATTTACTAGAATATTTTTAGAAAAGAGGCTTGTATTTTATGAAAAAATCATTTCGAATTTTCCGACGCGACTTATCAAGACTTATGCATAATCGGGCCGCAATTCTTGTCACAATAGGCGTCTGCCTGCTGCCATCGCTCTATGCATGGTTCAATATTGCAGCCAATATCGATCCATATGGCAATACATCCGGTATCAAAATCGCAGTCGCCAACAATGACACGCAGGCAACTGATCAAGATATCACAATTAATGCCGGACAGGAAATCTTAGATAATCTGAAAGAAAACAAACAACTCGGCTGGGTGTTTACCTCCGAGAAAAAAGCAGTAGACGGGGTTAAATCAGGCAAATACTATGCTGCCATTGTAATCCCGAAAGATTTCAGCAGTTCTCTGCTTAGTATCTTATCCGGAAATTTAAAAACTCCGGAACTAGACTATTATATCAACGAAAAAGTAAATGCGATCGCACCAAAAATAACAAGTAGTGGTGCCAGCACGATTCAGGAAGAGATAAACAGTACATTTTCCGCTGTGGCATCGGAGTCTGTCTCCTCCATACTTAAAGAATCTGCCGGAAAGCTGTCCAACACACTTGGGACAGTAAATTCCAATGTAATTGCAATGCTCAATAAGACTGAGAACAACCTTGCGTCCTACGAAAAGATTCTTCTGACCTTTTCTTCTGACACTGCCAGTGCGCAGTCTTCCATTGCAAACGCTGCCAAGACTTCAGAATCTTTAAAAAATTCAGCGACATCAGGTGCTTCCGCACTTGAAAACTCTATCTCAATCCTAAAGGACGCCAGAAGTGCAGCTGGAGATTTTTCTTCCGCTCTCTCTAGTTCTGTTTCACAAGGTGAAAATCTCCTTGGACAAGCAAGCAGTTCCATCTCTTCAGGACTTGACAGTCTGGAATCCAAAGCTCAATCTGTCAATAACTCTATTGGCAATGCTTTAGATGCCGCAAATTCTGTCACCGAGTTAAACGGAAAGATTTTAGCTGATTTGGAAGAACTCAGCTCTTTCTTACCTGACAAGATTACGGAAAGTATCCAAAAACTTCAAGCACAAAATCAGAGTAATCAGGAATTGGTAAATTCTTTGACTGCCGGAAACAAAGGTATTTCAGATGCTATTTCAACTGCATCTACTTCCCGAAAAGAGATTGCCGGAATTGCTTCTGACAGCATCGACAGTCTTCATACCTTCCGTTCTACACTGGATCAGAATGTACTTCCTCAGCTGAATCAGACCTTAGATCTGTTTTCTTCTGTAACCGGTGAACTGACAGGACTTCTAAATGGTGTTCCTGCCACGGCAGATCAAATGAATGGAATTCTGTCACAACTTGAAAAGAGCCTTAAAAGTACAAACGAAGCACTTGACGGCACAAAAACCGCTCTGCAGAATGTTCAGGGGCACATTGATACCATCCAGACAGATATCAATGCACTGGCAAGTTCTGATGCTTTTCAGACACTGCTCTCATTAGAAGGGGTCGATGACAAGTCTGTTGCTTCCTTCATGTCTTCTCCTGTAGAGATTCAGACAGAACGACTGTATCCGGTAAAAAATTACGGTTCTTCCATGACACCGTTCTACACGAACCTCGCTATTTGGGTAGGCGGAATCGTACTGATTGCCATATTTAAAATGGAAGTAGACAAAGATCACTCCATGCGCAATTATGGTTCTGTTTCTCTTTACTTCGGACGTTGGCTTTTGTATGTAACTGTAGGTGTCGTACAGGGAATTATCGTTACTGCCGGCGACATTTTCCTTCCGGGTGTACAATGTACTAATCCGGCAGCATTAATACTGACGGGAGCAGTCTGCTCTTTCGTATATGTAAATATTATTTATGCTCTTTCCCTTACATTCAAACATATCGGAAAAGCATTGTGTGTCATACTGGTAATTCTGCAGATTCCAGGTTCCTCCGGAACCTATCCAATCGAGATGACCCCTGCCTTCTTCCAAAATCTGCATCCATTGCTCCCATTTACTTATGGTATCACTGCAATGAGAGAATGTATTGCTGGAATGTACGGGAGCACTTATATACATAATCTGCTCATTTTACTACTGTATGTGCCAATCTCCCTTTTGATCGGACTTGGTATCAGACCTCTTTTATCTGGGCTCAACCGACTGTTTGATCAGAAATTAGCCGAGACGGAATTGATGATCGGCGAAACGCCAACTGAAGTGGTAGGAAAAAAGCTACAGCTTTCTATGCTTCTTTCTGCTTCGTTGTCACAAGAAGAATTGCAGATACAAACCGCTTCCAAAGCACAGGCATTTGAAAAGAACTATCAGAAAATGATAAAAATTGGGTTCCTTGCTATTTTGATTGTTCCTCTGATTTTCCTGATTTTGATGTTCAGTCTGGAATCCAAACTCGTATTCCTTGTTCTTTGGATTCTATCCATCATTTTGATTGCAACATGGCTTATTATAGTGGAATATTTCCACAGCGCATTTGCCAATCAACAGAAACTCGCAGGTATGTCTTTCAATGAAATGCTGGAATCATTCCGCAAAAAGGAGGAGGAGTAAGACCATGAAGAATATATTTCAGATTTTTTATCACGACATCAAGAAAATCCGTAAAAACGTCATTGCGTTGATTGTTATTCTCGGAATTACCATTGTTCCTTCCCTCTATGCGTGGTTCAACATTGCTGCAAGCTGGGATCCATATGGAAATACAGGAGACTTGAAAGTTGCTATAGCCAGCCAGGATAAAGGGTACGACGGTGAACTGATTCCGGTCAAACTAAACTTAGGTGATCAGATTCTATCTGAATTGCACGAAAACACACAACTCAATTGGGTCTTCACAAATGCAAAGGATGCTAAAAAAGGAGTCAAGTCAGGACGTTACTATGCAGCATTAGTGATTCCAAAAGATTTTAGCCAGGACATGATGAGTCTTTTTTCTCCTAATGTCACACATCCTAAGATCACTTACTATATCAACGAAAAAGAAAATGCAATTGCTCCAAAGATAACAGACAAGGGGGCAACTGCTGTACAACAACAGGTAAACAGTACCTTTACAGAGACTATTTCTAAGACTGCCTTAGAAGCATTCCAGTATGTTGCTGATATCTCTAAGCAATCCGGAGACAAAACATTAACAGATAACCTTGCGGCATCGCTTGCAAATATCTCACAGGATTTGTCCTCTGCCGCCGGCACTGTACAAGCATTTTCAGATATGTCAGACGCCGCTTCCCTTATGCTCGATACAACTTCTGAGTTTCTCGAACAATCCGGAAACGGAACACAGGACAGCCTGAATGCGCTGAACGATGCAGGAGATGGCATCAGTTCTCTCACTTCCGCAATTACCGGAACTACCACCGCTGTCAATCAGGCATTGGCAGACAACAAAAAGTTTTATACAGCTGTCTCAGACGCTTTAGACTCTGCTCTTAGTTCTTTTTCTTCTGACAGTGACGCAGCTGCATCAGCACTTTCCTCTGTCGGAGACCGGGTACAAAAGCTTATAGACGGCTATACTTCCCTGTCCGATTCATTGACTGCACTCAAAGAGTCTTATCCTATTCTGACTCCTTCTGTAGATGCAATCAATCGGCGTATTGCTGAAGCAATCGAACATCAGACATCTATCAAAAATGAACTAGATTCTGCACAATCGCAAATCACCGGCACTACCCAAGATGCCACCGCTTTAAAAGCAGATGTCGATCGTCTGATTGCCGACAGCGTTCAATCGATTACAGATGTCAAAAATAGTTTTGAAACAAATGTAAAAGATGAACTTGACAACTTAGCAAACAATGTTGATAATACCGGATCTTCTGTCTCAACATTATTACAGCAGCTGAATAACAGTGTATCCAACATCTCCAAAGCATCTGATAAATCAGCTTCAAATTTATCAGAAGTACACAGCACACTAAATGAATCAGCCTCATTACTTTCGGATCTTTCCGAAAAGCTAAGTTCTGCTTCTCAGATTATGACATTCTCCGGAAGCGACGGCATGGCTATTCTGACCTCTCTGCTGTCAGAAGGTTCCGAAAGCGTCTCTGCTTTCCTTGCCTCTCCTGTCAGTCTGTCAGAGCATGCTATTTACCCAATCAGCAACTACGGTTCTTCCATGGCACCGTTTTACTCAACACTTGCAATTTGGGTCGGAGGCATTGTATTAGTTGCCATGTTAAAAGTAACCGTAGCGGAAAGTACCGTTTCCAAGCTCAGAAATCCGAAAGCTCACCAGTTGTATATCGGACGTAGTATCCTTTTACTGGGTGTCGGACTTTTACAGAGCGGACTCATTTGTCTTGGAGATTTGTTCTATTTGCAAATTCAATGTGAACACCCATTTTTATTTCTCCTTGCCGGATGGTTCACAAGTATTGTCTATGTGAGCATCATCTATGCTTTGACTGTTTCATTCGGAGATATCGGAAAAGCAATCTGTGTTGTTCTGCTTGTTATGCAAGTTGCAGGAAGTGGTGGAACCTTCCCAATTGAAGTTGCACCGGAATTTTTCCAAAAAGTATATCCGCTGCTTCCATTTACTCACAGCATGAACGCCATGCGCGAATGTATCGCCGGATTCTACGGAAACACTTATTGGAAAGAACTTGGTACACTTGCTCTCTTCCTGATACCGGCATTACTTCTTGGACTTGTACTTCGTAAGCCAGTTATCCGACTTAATGACGCTTTTACAGAGAAATTAGAGAGCACACATCTCATCTAATATATCAGCAGCGGGAATCACAAAAACTAGTGGTTTCCGTTGCTTTTTACATGTTGTATCATCCCTGCGACCTCCTCATTCGCATTATTTACAGTCAACACAATATCCGGATGACGATTCTGAAACACTCTAAATATCTCATCGGCAAATCCTTGTCCCATAAAATCAATTTCCGAAAAATCAAAAATCACTTCTTTAAATTCTTCCAAGCGACTCAGAATTCTCCTCGCCTGCGATCTTGCAACCGGTTCGCCCTGACGACAAAATTCTTTCATTGGAATCAGAGTCTTTACAACCCCTTCCCCAAGAGGCGCAAACATATCAAACACTTCTCGTGCCGTCCTCTTCGTATCATTTTCCAATTTCATCTGCACCATCGTTCCAATACGATTCAATTTTGTATAATAAGCAATCAAATGACTTCTTACAAATTTTGCTTCATCATCACACCGATTACTATACATCACATCTTCTGACCACAAGGCAAATTGCGCAAGCATCTTGGAAGTAAAAAAGATGCCCTCTCCGGAATGACTCTCTGGACTCGTTGTGAATTTTCCTTTATACAATTCCATCCTTGCCTGTGCCGTGTCCATCTTGATATGAAGCTGCTGATCGGCATATTGTCGAATACTGTTAAAAATTCCAATCCCGTCATCTGCAATGGAAATTTCTGTATACAGTACATCTTTCTTCACCTTACAACAGATTCTTTTTGCCTTCGCATGTTCAATTGCATTATTCATCATCTCTGTAAACGCATAATACCAAATCTTTCTAGAATTCTCGGAAAGATCATTTAAAATCGGGAATACTTTGTCAAAGTAAAATGTATCTTCTTCCAAGTCTTCAACATCGTCCACCTCCCACTCTTCTTCCACAGTAATCAAGCAATATCCACATTCTTTATCCGCATTCGGAACGATGATTTTTTGTTCCACACACTCTTTCAGATATCTTTTTACAGTCGTAATAGAGACCTCAAAGTTTTCCATCGTTTTCTGGGCATATGCGCCATCATCCTGACGAATCTTCTCTAACATATACTTTTTAATCCATTCTCTTTTTTCTTCTGTAAATGACATTTTCTCACCTTCATTCAAACTTTATTTTTATATATACAAACTATATCATCTTTATTTTTGAATTTCAATACAATAAAATATAATTTTAAATTTGTTTATTGTTTCCAATATCCTGTTATAATATTTTCTAACGCAACAAAAAATTCTCCTGTGATTTCATTTCCTCACAGGAGAATTCCCCAACTTTTTATTATTTTTCATCTTTTTTATATGCCTGTATATAGACAAAATTATCATTTTCTCTTTCCATAGCATAATCCACATTCAATATCGCATCGATCAGATCTTGTCCACCTGATTCCACTGCGGTCACCTCCATCTCAAGTGCCCGCCTTGCGTCTTCCACTGTCAGATCGTCCAAAAATACCTGTTCACCGCTTCTTAGCATGTTGCCTGGAATCAGAAGCGTATCACCAAGTTTCACGCCACTTTCCTTCTTTTCCTTCAGTTGACCGATCAGATCCTGACCGGTAATCAGTCCTGACACGGTAATCGTCTCACCAAAGAAATCATTGCGAATCGCATATACATGAACGGTAAGTCCCGGAAATTCTTCCATCAATGTCTCAGCAAACTTACTGATTGTCTGGTAGGTCAGTTTACCTGTGGCAATTGTAACCGTTCTTGAAAATGATTTCTTCATCTGTTCATATTCCTGACTTCTTCGAAGCTGCTCTAATGCCTCCTGAAATTCATTGATCAAAAGACGCATCATTCCGACACCATTCTCCAGCTGAATATATCCGTCATAGCGTTCTTCTTCCGGAAATTCCCGTCCCGCCAGAATATACCATTCATCACTGGCATGAATAAAATGAAGACCAAATTCCTCATAATATTTCTTTTGGCGGCTCTCGATCATATCGATCACCTGCCCTGCTTCTTCTTTCGTAAATAACTCAAGCGGATACAGGCCTTCTCGGTACTTTGTAATTCCTGCCGGCACCGCAGACACACTTCTCATAAACGGAAGAAATTTTGAGAGATCGTCGATCGTCCGCTCCAGCTCTTTCCCGTCATTGACATTCTTACATACAACAACCTGACCATTCATCTCGATATGGTTTTCATATAGGATATCTAAAAATTTCAGTTTCTCTCCCGCAAAACGATTATGCAGCATCTTACATCGCAATTCCGGATTAGTAGTCTGCACGGATATATTGATCGGCGCCAAATGCATCTGTATGATACGTTCAATATCCGGCAGCTTCATATTTGTCAACGTGATATAGTTTCCCTGCAAAAAGGACAGTCTGGAGTCGTCATCCTTAAAATAAAGTGTCTCGCGCATTCCCGGCGGCATCTGATCAATAAAGCAGAAAATACACTTGTTGCTGCAGGTACGGTATTCACTCATAAGCCCATTCTCGAATTCAATTCCAAGATCTTCATCATAATCTTTGTCAATCTCCAGAAGCCATTCTTCCCCATCCTGTTTTTCGACCAACACTTCAATATATTCATTTTTTATCAAATATCTGTAGTCAAAGACATCCTGTATCGCCTGATCGTTGATTGCAAGGAGCACATCCCCGGCCTCAATCTCCAACTCCTCTGCGATTGAATCCGGATACACCTCTTTAATAACATGTCTTTGTTCTTTCTCTTTCTTATTCAAAACATACCTCTCATCATTCAATTTATTATTTTGCACTTTACATTCCTTTATTATACTTGTTTTCTTAATTGACTTCCACCGGTTCTCGCACAAAAATAAAAAAAGTTGTTTATCTACTCACGAGACAAACAACTTTTCATCTAAAAATTAAAACATTTTAATATATGCGTCACGCTCTGCTCCTACAGAAACATATTTTACCGGGCACTCAATCACTTTTTCAATGTATTGGATATACTCAAGCGCCTCTTTTGGCAAATCTTCTTTTGTGCGGCAGCCACTGATATCGCACTTAAAGCCTTTCATATATTCATATACAGGCTTTGCTGCATTCAATGAATCAATGTCAGAAGGGAATGTATGAATCACTTCTCCGTTCAACTCATAAGCCGTACAAACCGGAATCTCATCCATATAAGAAAGCACATCTAACTTTGTCAATGCAACATATGTGCATCCCTGCATCTTCGCACCATAACGGGAAGCAACCACATCAAATCCACCGACTCTTCTTGGTCTTCCTGTTGCTGCACCATACTCACCGCCTGCCATACGAAGAGCCTCTGCTTCTTCTCCAAACATCTCACATGTAAATGGTCCTTCACCTACACAACTTGAGTACGCTTTCATAATACCAATGCTCTCATCTAATTTTGCAAATGGTGCGCCTGCTCCAATCGGTGCATATGCTGCCAATGTTGTGGACGCTGATGTATATGGATAAATACCAAAATCAATATCACGAAGCGCTCCGAGCTGTGCTTCAAAAATAATTGATTTTCCATCATTCATTGCATCTGAAAGATACTCTGTTGTGTTACATACAAATGATGCAAAAAATGTACCGTATTTTTCAAGCCATGCAAACATCTCTTCCACCTGAACCGGCGCATTTTTATATCCGCCTTCCACAGTCAGATTCTTCCATTCAAGCACATCTGCAAGTCTTTTCTTCAATGTATCCATGTGAAGCAAATCTCCCATGCGGAACGCTTTTTTCATATATTTGTCCGCATATACCGGCGAGATTCCACGACGTGTAGAACCAAACTTTTTATCTGCCAGACGATCTTCCTCCAAACAGTCTAAAAGCTTGTGATATGGCATACAAATCGTTGCTCTGTCACTGATTTTTAAATTCTTTGGAGTTACAGAAACACCTGCTTCCTCCAGTTTTTGTACCTCTCCGTATAAATGTTCCAGATCAATTACCACTCCTGGTCCTAAAATATTCACCGTATCCTCACGGCAAATCCCTGACGGCATCAGGTTCATAATAAATTTTCCTTTTTCGTTGATCACTGTATGACCCGCATTATTTCCACCTTGATAACGAACAACTACGTCATAATCCTCGCTCAGAAGGTCTACCATTCTTCCCTTTCCTTCATCGCCCCAGTTCGTACCTACAATCGCTGTTAACATATTTCAAACTCCTTTCAGACATTAATATCCGCTGTAACACTTGGTTCATCTTTAGACTGTTCCAGCACCGGTGCCACAATCTCTTTTAAAAATTTGTCGCATTGATGTGCAGCCATTCCGGTAAATGTCTCCGGCTGCATCAACATCTCAATCTCTTCATCAGAAAGCGCAAATGTGTCGTCGGCTTTGATTCTGTCCAACAAATCATTCTTCTTTCCATACAATTTCACCTGTTCTGCAGCCTTCACGGAATGCTGGCGAATTGCCTCATGCAGAACCTGTCTGTCTCCGTTTTTATTCTTCACGCAATACATCATAATATTCTCTGTTGCCATAAACGGAAGTTCCTCTTCCAAATGCTGTCTGATCACAGCCGGATATACTTTCATACCACGCACTACATTGATGTACAAATTCAAAATTGCATCTACCGCAAGAAATGCTTCCGGTACAGATAAACGTTTGTTAGCCGAGTCATCCAATGTTCTCTCGAACCATTGTGCAGATGCTGTCACTGCGGTATTCTGCAGGTCACAGATCACATAGCGTGCCAAAGAAGCCATTCTCTCACTTCTCATTGGATTTCTCTTATATGCCATCGCAGAAGAACCAATCTGCTTCTCCTCAAACGGTTCATCCACCTCTTTTAAATGACTCAAAAGTCTGATGTCACTTGAAAACTTAGATACACTTTGGGCAATTCCTGAAAGCACCTGTAAGACAGCAAAATCTACTTTACGTGTATACGTTTGTCCACTTACACTCTGGCATTTTGAAAATCCTATCTTTTCTGCAATCTTCTGTTCTAATAATTCTACTTTTTTCTCATCTCCGTCAAAAAGCTCTAAAAAGCTTGCTCCGGTTCCTGTTGTTCCTTTGCATCCAAGCAGTCTCATACTATCTAATTGAAAGTCCAACTGCTCCAGATCAAACAACAGGTCATTCAGCCAAAGGCACGCTCTCTTTCCGACTGTTGTAGGCTGTGCTGCCTGAAAATGTGTATATGCAAGTGTTGGCAGTGATTTGTATTGTTCCGCGAACTTGCTGAGTGCGTCTATCGCATTGACTAAAAGCACGCGCACTCTCTTTAATGCTGTATGCATTAAAATAATGTCTGTATTATCTCCAACATAGCAGGAAGTTGCTCCGAGATGGATAATTCCAGCCGCATTCGGACATGCATCTCCATACGCATGCACATGCGCCATCACATCATGGCGAAGTTCTAATTCGTACTTTTTCGCAGCTTCATAATCAATATTATGAATCTGTGACTTCATTTCCTCAATCTGTTCTTCTGTGATCGGCAACCCTAATTCTTTTTCGCTCTCTGCGAGTGCTACCCATAATTTTCTCCACATAGAAAACTTCTGGTCTGCCGAAAAAATATTTTGCATCTCATAACTTGCATATCTGCCACATAGTGGCGACTGGTAAATATCTGTTCTCATCTTTCCTCCTACTTTGACCTGTCAAATAAAATAGAATAAGACAAAGATACCATGAAAACATCTGTTACACCCTGTTTTCAAGACCCCTTTGTCCTTACGTCAAACATGATATACCTATGAGAAAGTATTGTCAAGTTTTTTGTTCGCATACATTCCTTATTTAAAGCAGATAAGCCGTTTTCTGTTTCATTTTAATAATTTTCAGCCCGAACTTCAAAATAGCTCTGAGGATGAGCACATGTTGGACAAACTTCCGGTGCTTTTGTTCCCACTACAAGATGACCACAGTTTCTGCACTCCCATACTTTCACTTCACTTTTTTCAAACACAGCTGCCGTCTCGACATTCTTCAATAATGCTCTATACCGTTCCTCATGATGCTTCTCAATCTCGGCTACAAGGCGAAATTTTGCTGCCAGTTCCGGAAATCCTTCCTCTTCTGCTGTCTTCGCAAATCCCTCATACATATCTGTCCACTCGTAATTTTCACCTTCTGCGGCTGCTTTCAGATTATCTGCCGTATTTCCGATTCCGTTTAATTCTTTAAACCACATCTTCGCATGCTCTTTTTCATTATCCGCCGTCTTTTGGAATAATGCAGCAATCTGCTCATAACCTTCTTTTTTTGCTACGGAAGCGAAATAAGTGTATTTATTTCTCGCCTCCGACTCTCCTGAAAAAGCACTTCTTAAATTTTTTTCTGTCTCTGTTCCCACATACTTATTGTTCATAAAAATCATCTCCTTACTTTTTAACATATTTATCACTTGGAAAACAGCTTATCTTGCTTCTATTTTAGCACAGTTTTTTCGTGCTGTACCCACTTTTATCAAAATATTTATAAATCTCTTCACCGCCTCATCCGAACTACTTATTCCCTGCTCCGCTATACTCACAATCTTCTAAGCGTTCATCAGGCAAATAACAGGTACGTCTCTCTTTGTCCACTAGCTGTTTTACAAAATCTGTATTTGGATTACGCAAAAGGTCGTCCGGCTTTGCATACTGCTGCACCTGACCTTTACCCATAACAAGCACCTTTGTGCCAAGTTTCAGCGCCTCCGAAATATCGTGAGTGACAAACAAAACGGTGATCCCCGTTTTTTTATGGATTTGTTTCAGCTCAATCTGCAACTGTCCACGAGTAATTTCATCAACCGCACCGAAAGGCTCGTCCATCAGCAGAATCTCAGGAGATGCCGCCAGTGCTCTTGCTATTCCAACCCTCTGCTGCTGTCCTCCCGATAACTCAGCCGGATAGCGCTCTTTCAACTCTTCGTCAAGACCAACCAGTTTCATCCATTTGGAAACTGCAAGCTTGGTCTTTTCCTTATTTTTCTTGTTGATGAGATTCTGAACATAAGAAATATTCTGTTCTACTGTCATATGCGGGAACAAAACGCTCCCCTGAATTACATATCCGATATTGGGCCGCAGTTCTGTCAAGTTTTTATCCAGAATATTGCTTCCGTCTACAAAAATATCACCACTTGTCGGCTCGATAAGACCATTTATCATTTTTAAAACCGTTGTTTTTCCGCATCCGGAAGAACCGATGATCGTAACAAATTCACCCTTTGCAACAGAAAAGTTGAATCTTTCCAAAACAACTTTGTTCCCATATACTTTTTTGATATTTTTAAATTCAATTGCTGTGTTCATTTCTTGTCACCTCATTTCAAAAGATTTGCATTTCGCAAAAACGTTTCGGCTACTTCTCTTGGCTCTTTTCCCTCGCTCTCGACAGCGTAATTCATTTGTGCCATATCTTTATCTGAAATAACCCCTGTAAGCTTGTTAAATATTTCCGCCAATTCAGGATGTTCTTCTAAAACTTCAGAACGAATCACATTTCCGCACAGATAGGACGGATAAAAATTTTTATCATCCTCTAAAACAGTAACATCTGAAACGCTTAGCTGTCCGTCTGTCGTAAAAATGACCATTACATCAATTTTTCCTTCATTGATTGCCTGATATTTCAATCCAATATCCATGTCCATGGTCTTTTTGAATGTGAAACCATAAGCGTCACAAAGAGCATCATATCCATCTTCCCGCTCAAAGAAATCATATTCTGCTCCGAATACAAGCTGTCTTTTTTCAAAACCATATTCCAAGCTGTCCCTGTATATTCTGGATAAATATCAAATTCACCGCTTTCCATTGCAGGCTTAATATTCGACGTGCCTCCGCCGACACCTTGTGTTAATTCCACATTTAAATCTGTTTCCTGTTCGATCAGAATGTCCAACATTTCCCCCAACACATATTGTTCTGTCATCGGCTTTGTCGCGATATGTATTGTATCCTGTCTATTAACAGGAAATAATGTGCCAATCGCCATGCACAGGCAAAGTAAACATACGACAATTGCTATTATACGATTTGTCTTTTTCGCTTTTATACTGCGGCTGCTGATTCGTTTTTCAAAAAAACCAAGCAGAAAATCCATGATCAATGCAAGCAGAGCAATGAGTAAGCTGCCAACCATAGTCATTGCGGCGTTGTTTGTCGTGATTCCTCTGTAAATCGCAACACCCAAACCTCCTGCACCGATGAACGAAGCTATACCTGCAAGGGCGATTGTCATTGTAACCATATTGCGAATTCCGGACAAAATAACCGGCATCGCAAGCGGCAGTTTTATCTTGAAAAGAATCTGCATTCTTGTACTTCCCATACCTTTTGCCGCCTCTAAAATAGCAAGGTCAACATTTGATATTCCGGTGTGGGTATTTCTTACCATTGGCAAAAGAGCGTAAACCGTCAGTGCAATAACAGCAGTCGCATTTCCAACACCCGAAAAAGGAATTAAAAAGCCAAGCATAGAAATAGATGGGATTGTATATAAAAAATTTATTATTCCCAAAGTCAGTTTTGCTGTCTTTTGAAATTCACTGATCAGGATTCCGACTATGCCACCGAATAAAACAGCTATCACAATAGCAACCAGAGAAATCTCTAAATGCTCCCATAATAGATTCAAAAAGAAAGCCTTTTTTTCTATAAAGACCAACCACATACTCTGTAATACACTTTTGCGGACAAATATGTTCGCACTTTCCACATTGAATACATGCATCTGTAATAAGAAACCCGCTTTCCTCTATCTTTGCACTTCCGAGCATAAAACTTTCTCTGACAATCGGCTCTTTTCCCAAGTCAAAAAACTCAACAGAACCATTCTCAATACAGAACGCTTCGAGTACATATCTGCTCTCATTAGGATAAACTGTGTTCATGGACGGATTTTCCTCAAAAATCCTGTCAATCCACTTTCTGTGTTCTTCCAATTTTTCAGCCTTACCGTCTAACCGGATCATTTGAAAATTTTCATTCATTCCAGTAATGGCAACCTGACTGTTTTTGATAATCTGGCTGTAAAAATCTTTTCCTCTTGCGGTGCAAAAGTACAGTTTCTCATTTTCAACCAGCATCACATCAATAATACGAATTTGAGGAAGTCCCTTTTCATCAACTGTGGCAAACGCAACATCCTTTACTTCACGTAATATTTCCAAACATCTCTGAACATTCATATCCATTCCTCCCAGTAATTTGTTGTAATATTTTTCATTACAACAAATTTACCACATTCCCGTTGTATTTTCAATAGTTACAACTATTTTTTTTCATTATATTTTACACCTCATACATTCGTCCAAAACTTCATTCTAAAACGAGCAGCAGTCAATCCTACAGATTAACTGCTGCTCGTTTAATAATTTTTCTTTTACGCCAGTACTTTTCCTTCCGGAAACACACTTCTAAATATTTTTCTAGTAACAGGTCCTGCTATGAGCAATTGAAATGGCAGTGCCATAATCAAATTTTTCGGAATATTTGTCAGCCAGATGACTGGAAGGTTACTCCATATTCCCGTTCTTATGCAGGCTTCCAAACCTCCGAATAACGACATGACAATTACCATTGGAATGACCATACAACAGGATACCGAAAGTACCTTCTTAATCGTGCTGCTTTCCGGCCCCACTAAAAAACGAAACGCAAACTTCTTTGCCGGTGTCGATACGATAAACCAGTCAAATATCATCGCATAGATATAAGCAATCGGGAATCCCAACCATCCTTCGCGAACCGTGTCTAATCCCAGACTTCCATTGTGAATTGCTACATTATACATACTCATCCAAAGCACCATCAGGAAACACATCATCACGGTATAAATAAGACTTTCTCTTTTGTTCTGCGGCATTATTCTTCTCTATAATTCCGATATCCGGTTCCATATCGTTCCATACTCTCCAGATGATCTGTATGTAACAGCATGTGCGCCTTATGTTCATTCGGCTCACCAAAATATTCTTCATAGAGGCGCTTGATATCCGGATTGTCATGTGAATAACGGATTTTCGCATCTGCATCTAACTGATAAAGTCTCTTGCCTCTTTCAAAAGCCCGCTCCTCTCCGTCATGGATCGGCTGTCCGCCGCCCCCTACACATCCGCCCGGACATGCCATCACTTCTACAAAATCATAGTGTACTTCGCCTCTCTCGATTTTCTTCATCAGCGCCCTTGTATTTCCAAGTCCGCTTACCACCGCTGTCCGCACGGTAATATCATCAATCTGAAATTCTGCTTCCTGCACGCCGTGGTTTGCATTGAAGCCTTCCGCTCGCACTGCCTGAAATGCATCAGCCGCTGCATTCTCACCTTTAAGGAAAAAATATGCACTGCGGAGCGCCGCTTCCATTACACCGCCAGTCGTTCCAAAGATCACACCGGCTCCTGTTCCCTCCTGCATTGGACGATCACTTTCTCGATTTTTCAATGTCTCTGGACTAATATGCGCTGCTCGAATCATTTTCACAAATTCTCTTGTCGTAAGTACCACATCAATATCTTTACCTGCATATTCTCCGTGGAACAACTCCATCTCCTGCTCTCCTTTTTTTGCCAGACACGGCATGATCGAGACTGTGAAAATCTGCTCCGGACTTACGCCCAGTTTTTGCGCAAAATACGTCTTCATAACTGTACCAAACATCTGCTGCGGTGACTTTGCTGAAGAAAGATATTTGACCATATGAGGGAACTGGGATTTTGCAAATCGAACCCATCCAGGACAACACGAAGTGAACATTGGACGCTCCTTTAATTCTCCTGAGGTAAATCTCTGAATAAACTCCGTTGCTTCCTCCATAATCGTAAGATCCGCTGAGAAGCAGGTATCAAACACATAATCAGCTCCCATTTTCTTGAGTGCATCCAGGATCATGCCCACTGTCGCCTCATTTGGCTGCAGCCCAAATTCTTCTCCCCATGCGGTACGCACTGCCGGAGCCACCTGTGTCACTACAATCTTATTTGGATCTGAAAGAGCCTCCCACACTTTCTCCGTGTCATTTCTCTCTCGAAGAGCTCCCACCGGACAATGCGTAACACACTGACCACAGAGCGAACAGGCTGACTCTTCAATCGTCTTATGTCCAGACACATTTACCGTTGTTCTGGAGCCTGTTCCTTCCACATCCCAGATATGCAATGACTGTACCTTATCACAAACCTGAATACAACGCATGCATTTGATACATTTGGAAGAATCCCGAATCAATGGAAACTCTTTGTTCCACATCTGTTTCTCTAATTGCATCCTGTATGGGATTTCAAGAATGTTCAAATCATTCGCAACAGTCTGCAGCATACAGTTTCCACTTCTCGGGCAAGTAACACACTCACAATTATGCTGTGAAAGAATCAATTCTACATTCGTTTTTCTATGCCTTCTCACCTTCGGACTGTTTGTGTAGATGACCATCCCCTCTTTTGCCACATTATTACACGAGGTAATCAGTCTTTCTTTTCCTTCCAACTCCACCACACAGACGCGACAGGCTGCAATCTCATTGATTCCTTTCAGATAACATAGATGTGGAATCGGAATCCCATTCTGGGCAGCTGCCTCCATGATCGTGCTATTCTCTTTTACAGTAATCTGCTTTCCGTCTATTGTAAGATTTACCATATTTTTTCTCTGCCTCCTTTAAAGATTCCATATCCGAAATGGTCACATCGCAGACAGCGACCGGCTTCCTGCTTTGCCTCTTTTTCTGTCATGCAATTCTCACAGCCTTCCCAGTCTTTCACACGCTCGCTTGCCTCACGCTCTGTCAAATTCACTCTGCCACAAGGAGTTCTGTCATCTAAATGCGCCTCCGGAATCTCCACATCACAGGAAATCTCATGACGATATCCCAAATACTCATCAATATTGGCAGCCGCCACTTTCGCCCCCGCAATCGCTTTGATAACAGAAGCTGGTCCGCTTGCACAGTCTCCACCCGCAAATACTCCCGGCAGATTTTCTATAGAACCATTACTCTTTGTGACAATCTTTCCGCGGCTTACCGGAATTCCGGCCTCCTCAAAATGCTTCGTCTCTATATTCTGACCTACCGCAACAACTAAAACATCACAAGGAATGTACACATCTTCCTCACCGGTCGGTTTGATACTTGCGCGACCATTGTTAATTGCGCTGATCATTTGCGGTGTCACATAAATCCCCTTGATGTGATGATTTTCATCCACATCTAAAGAAGCCGGTGCCTTTAATGTCTGCATCTCAATGCCCTCTGCCACTGCACCTTCAATCTCTGTCGGAAGCGCTGTCATATCGGCAGTCCTTCTTCTATATACGGCACTGACTTTCTTCGCACCAAGACGTTTTGCTGTACGAACAACATCCATTGTAACATTACCGCCTCCGATTACCGCAACTTCTTTCCCTGTCAGATCCATGATGATATTCTGACCTACATTTCTTAAAAACTGCACTGCCGAAAAGATCCCTTCTGCATCCTCTCCTTCCAAGCCCAGCTTTTTATCCGTACTTGCTCCAATGGTAATTAACACTGCATCATACTCTTTCTGAAGCTGCTGAATCGTAATATCTGTTCCGATCTTCAAACCGTATTTTACCTCAACACCTGTTTTTAAAATAGCATTCACATCTTCTTCAAGGCGTTCTTTTGGCAGACGATAGTTCGGGATTCCGTAACGAAGCATTCCTCCAAGCTTCGGAAGCATCTCATAGACGGTTGTCTGATGTCCCATAAGCTGCAGATAATATGCTGCACTTAATCCTCCCGGGCCTCCGCCGAGCACTGCAATACGCTTTCCGGTGGACGGTGCACAAGCCGGTGGTTCCACCTCACCTGCAAAATCCGCCGCCACTCTTTTCAAACCACGGATGTTAATGGCATCATCCATCATATTTCTACGGCATCTCGCCTCGCATGGATGCTCACAGATAAACCCACACGTAGTCGGAAACGGATTGTCTTTACGAATCAGACGAACTGCATCCTTATATCTCCCCTCTCCGACAAGCGCTACATATCCCGGAACATCCACATGTGCCGGACATAACGATACACACGGCACCGGCTGGCTGTATGTACAGGTACAACGCCCATTTTTTATATGCTCCACATAGTCATCACGATAACCGATCAATCCTTTATATACTGTGTGAGCCGCCTCATAGCCGATGGCGCAGTCCGCCGACTCCATAATAGAAAGCGCTGTCTGCTCCATAATATCCAGTGTCTCCATCGTCGCATTTCCATCCAGCACATCCTTGATGAAACCATTCAATTGTCCAAGACCGATTCGACATGGCACACATTTTCCACAGGTCTGTGCATGACATAGTTCCAAAAATGCACGCGCCATATCAACCGGACATAATCCTGGCGGGCTCGATTCAATTCTGCGTTCCAAATCCTTATAGAGCTCTTCCATAATAATATCAGCTCTTGTAGGCGACGCAAGCTCTAATCTACTCATTGCTTTTACCATCCCTTCTTTTGTTTTACAAATACGCTCACTGTAGTGTAGTAACGTAATAGTAGCTATTATAGCATCAAGCGAGAGGCTTGTAATTATTTTTGCTAAAAGTAGTTTATTTAACAAAATGGTTAGATTTTTAACAGAGCGTCACTCTCTAAAAAGCGAAAACTGTCCATCCTTGAGAGACTTTATTTTTCTGTCCGTAATCTTATCATACTGTGTAAGCGTTCCGCATAACAGCGGTGAACTTTTATCATATTGTCTCGCATTCTCTTTTACCTTTGTTTCATGGAAATTTGCATAGCAATATTTACAACCATTGAAACACGTATTGTATGTTCCCACTTCAACACTCTCCAAACAACCACAAGACTCTCTCTGATATTTATCTTTCTGTCCGCTCAGCTCACATCCTAAAAGCTTTTCAATCAACCTTTTATCAATACAATGCCCTTTTGAAATTCCAAACTCCTGAAGATTGATTTTCTCAGCACATGTCTCAATATCCAACAAATATCTTAAAGCAATCTCTGCCATTTTTTCAGCAAGAGTTCTCGTCTTCTGAGCCGTCATCTGCTGAATTGCAAGAGTTCTTGTATTTCGCATCGTTTTTTTGTAGAAATCTATAAAACTAATCACAACTTTATCCGTATATCCAGCAAGACTCGCCGCAATCTCCTCAAATGCTTTTATATGATACTCTACCGTATATCTGTCACTTAGAAATATCGGATCATATCTCCATATCACCCTCTCTTTTCCAATTTGCTCAGATAACCTTTGAAATGTGGGAATCAGTGCTTCCCTCTTGTGCGGAAGATTTGGTTCCACATCTCTTCCGTACCCAGTCAGTGTAAATTGAAAATAATACATGTAAGGTTTTAGTTCTTCTAGTTTTCCTAACATATTGATTGGATTTTTTGTCCAAAATACAATACAATCTATCACGTCCGGTGATAGATTGATTTTACTTACCTGATGTGCATTCATCGGGTTACGCACATATAAAAAGCCCTCTCTTATTCTATTTATAAACCATTCTGAATAATAATTCGGAATATCTGTTCTTCTGCTTGCACTTAATATCATGGTGATTCCTCATTTTTTCACTGTTTTGCAGTTTCTATCCTATTCATCAGTCACAGCACCTTATAATCCGTTCTCCGCATTTAGCACAGAAGCCTTCAATTACCACGCCAAATTTATCTTTCCGCAGACTATATCCCGGCTTAAATGATACTTTTCCGCAATTAATACAGAACGCATTGTGAAACCATATTTCCTTCATCTCATCCGGATAGCTTTTCCAAAGCTTCACAGCTTCTAGGTCTGTTGTTCCACCGCCCTTAGTAAACCCATCTGTTTCCATCTCTCGCCTAATAAATTGCTCTATCGTATATTCATCACAACCATCCTTTTGAAACTGTTCCGCCATTTCTTTATATTTTCCTGTATATTTCAATATCTCCCCTCCTCTTTTTCACTACCAATATCTTCTCCCACTGTCTTGCTAGACTCCAACGCTTGATATTCCTGATTTAACTCCCTCAATAATTCTTCTTCGCTTGGTAAATATAATTTATATTTTGAAGCAAAAATCTGTGTTTCATTTTCAGGCAGCGTATATTTAACCACAGATTCACTTTTATCTGCACATAATACAATGCCAATCGGAGGATTGTCCCCTTCATTCATAAGCTCCCGCTCATAATAGTGAACATACATTTGCATCTGACCTAAATCCTGATGTGTTAAATCACCAACTTTTAAATCCATCAGAACAAAACATTTCAAAATGTAATTATAGAATACAAGGTCAATTCTAAAATGACGACCATCGAAAGTAATTCTTTTCTGTCTGGCAACAAAAGAAAATCCTCTACCGAGTTCTAAAAGAAATTTCTGCAAATGTGTAATTAACGCTTGCTCTAAATCACTTTCATAAAAATCATCATTAGGTGTCAGCCCAAGAAATTCCAACACATACGGGTCACGTATAACATCTTCTGTTTTTTTCGCTGGCTCTAATGTCTGTATTTCCTCTGCAACTTGCTTTTTATTTTTACTGGATAATAACCTTTCATAAAAAAATGAATTTATCTGTCGCTCAAGTTATCTGGTACTCCATTGAGATTTTACAGCTTCCTGCATATAAAATTCTCTTGCATTTTCATTCTCTACTCGCATCAGAAGCCGATAATGCGTCCAACTCAATTCGATACGCAATGCGTAGCCATCTGGAAATGTCAAATAAAACTGTCGCATATTTTTCAAATTGGCAACGGTAAATCCTTTTCCAAAATCCTGTGTCATTTGCTTTGACAACTCTTTTAGTAAACCTGTACCATACTCCGCTTTCTCATTACCACCTTGTTCTTCAATGATTGATTTCCCGATATTCCAGTAGGCTTCAACCATTGCAAAATTGGCTGTCTGATAGACTTTATTTCTTGCTGAAATTAAAATTTCTTTAATTTCCTTATAAAAAATTCGTTCATCATATCAAAGCATCCTCTCATTTACAAATTATCTATTAATCTTTCTAATATTTTGCAATACAAGCTATATTACTTCAAAATATCTCAATGCATCCCTTATTGCTTCCACTTTCTCTGCTGTCGGATGTTTCCTCGGCTGTTTCAATTCTTCCACCGCATTATGAACATCATACATCGGCAAGCCCAATTTTCACTTCACCTCTGCGATGTATGCGGTATGTATCTTGAAGCCATATTTCGCTTCTATGTATTCCTTAATCATCTTGTTGGTCACGCGCTCTTTCGGCTTGTACGCAACGGCTCTCTTAGCAATATTATATTATCAAGCGGCACTTTTCCTTCGCATTGATAACACTATCTGGTTATTTTCGGGACAAAAGCATGATACTTTCAACGGTATTACCAGATTCCCACAAAATCTTCCTTACTTCTTTACCATCACGATATATCGGAAAGTTAAACTCAATAGACTTTAACGGCATTTCCGATTCACCATGCGGATAAATTTGAACTTCCTTTATAAGATAAGTAATTATACTCTTCTTTTCTTCATCACTTATTGTACCAAATCGCTAGCGCGATGGCTAGCATTACGTACAATACAATCGTTGCT